>ENA-ORXT01000890-ORXT01000890.1-marine-metagenome-genome-assembly--contig:-NODE-890-length-43569-cov-15.194013_pt1 | contig 43569 bp, 40 predicted proteins | sample MGYA00237868_ERZ511482 | MGnify/ENA metagenome assembly ERZ511482
AAATATCCTTATTTCAGCAGAACCTTAGAAGGGAAAAGAACAAGCATAATGGGGCAAGTTATTTATTTTCTTTCACTTTGTGAAACATATAAGAAAAAGAACAATTCAGACGGGTAGATTATTTTTTTCGTCTTCCCTAACCATCAATTTGTGACCCACTCTTCACTCTCGAACGAACTCTCCACTCTCCAACACTCCACTAATACACCTTCCCTCGCCGCAATACAATCCAAATCACCACAGGCGCACCGAGCAGCGAAGTCACTGCATTTATCGGCAAAGTCTGTTCAAAAAACGGCAACTTAGACACCATATCACAGGCGAGCATCACGGCGATACCCACGAGAATAGTTGCCGGAATCAGCAGTCGATGTTGTTGTGTGCGAAAGCCCATACGAGCGAGGTGCGGCACGGCGATACCCACAAATGCCACCGGACCACAAAACGCCGTAATTGACCCCGCCATTACCGCCGTTGCGATGATAATATGTCGTCGAATCCGGCGTGTATGTACGCCCATACTACGTGCGTAATCTTCGCCAAGTAAGAGTGCATTGAGGGGTTTTGTGAGTAAAAAAGTCCAAACTGTACCTAATGCGGTCAACGGCAGCAAAGCCCGAAGTTCCGACCAAGTGACGCCACTTAGATTGCCGAAACTCCACAGTACAAAGCGTTTTAGGGCTTCCTGTCCGCTATAATATTGCAGCACCGTCACCACTGCGCTCACTACGCTACCGAGCATTAGCCCCACAATTAAGAGCGTAGCCACATCCTCCACACGCCGTGCCACGAGCAGCATCAAAGCCAGCACGAATGCCGCTCCTGCCATCGCAAAACCCACCAGCGTCCACTGATGAAAGGGATTGAGCGAAGCCGAAATGCCCAAACTTCCAGCCGTCAATATCAGCAAAGCCACGCCCAGCCCTGCACCCGAACTAATCCCCAAAACAAAGGGACCAGCTATCGGATTCCGGAAAAGCGTCTGCATTAGCAAACCACTCAACGACAAACCCACACCGGCACATATCGCCGTCAAAGCACTCGGAATACGGAAATTGAAAATAATGGTCTGCCAAGTGTTTTTCGTAGCTTCACCACCTGTCAGTATCGTCAAAATTTCGGAAAGCGGAATAGCCACAGACCCCAAAGCAATATCCAACAGAAAGAGGATAAGGCAGGAAATAAGGAGTAGTGTAAATAATATAATTGGCGACTTCACGGGGTAAAATTACGAACTAATTTGGTGAAATTGTTTTATTGTTGAATTGTTTCGCTTCGCTGATTGTTTAATTGTCGAATTGTTTAGAGGGGATTTTTGCGAAGCAAAAATTAAAACAATCCAACAATCCAACAATCTCATTCCAACTTTTTATAATAAAAAAAATCGTGTTTCGGCAATAATTCAGGGTGAAATGCCTTGATTAAATCCTTCAAAACCACATCGGGTTGCACTACTGCTGACTCATAAATATCATATCCACCTTGCGGCGAAATGCGTTGGCTGCCATTATATAATTCATTATTTTTCAGGGCTTTAAAATCTGCGTAACGCTCGTCGGCGGCTACGATGTCTGCGGCACTATTGACCATGCCGATGTTAATCCACTTATCAGCGGCTTGTGCTTTTTCATACACCGTTTCAAAATCCAATTGAAGGCTTGATTTACCCTTATTTTCTTGCCAAAGATACGCTCCACCTGCATCGGTGATGTGATTTGCTACGTAACTTGTACCGCCCGGCACATACCAATTTCCCGAAAATCCCATGCCGACCATAACGAGAGGTTTTTCGCGGATATTATTTTTTACTAAATTCTTTAATCTCTTATAATTCATTGAAATTGAATCAAATACATCATTTGTTTTTTCTTCTTTATCGAATAAAACAGCGACGAATTTCATCCATTCGGCGCGTCCGAGTGGCGTATTATCGGTGTATTCGGCGAGGACGACGGGCGTGAGTCCGGCTTCGCGGAGCTTGTCAATATTATTGTCGGCACTCATGCCGTAGGTGAATACAATTTCGGGTTCGGCATCCGTTAGAATTTCGTAATTTAAGCCTGTTTCGTTGCCGATTTCTTTGATTTTTCCTGCCTCGATACGCTCGCGTGTTGGCACATCGTACACGTATTTTGCACCAGAAATACCGACGACTTTATCTGCCTCACCAATCGAATTGAGCAGTGCGAGATGCGTCGTAGAAGTACAAGCCACACGCCCTACCGGACGCTGAATGTATATCGCTTTTTCGGAAAATTCGGGTTTGGGTTTCCCTTTGTCATAGACGACATAAGTGAAGGACACCTTTGCCGCATCCCAAGCGTTTTTTACGCGTAAAACGGTGTAATCTGTATGTTTTTCGATGGTGAAATTTTGGGCGTATTGGATGTTTTCTGCCTTGTTTTTCTTATGGTTTATACTTGGTTTATTTTCGTTTTTACACGAAAAAAAACAGGTAAAAAAGAGTACGTAAATTATTTTTTTATAAAATAAATCTATCATAAAAGGTATATAATTTAGCTTGTATTATTGGCGAAAAATAAGTAAATTTATAAATAACTAAAGACCTTGGCAAAAGACTTTTATCGTAATCTCGTGAAAGAAGCCCTCGAAGCGGAGGGGTGGACGATTACGCATGACCCTTACCCTATGGATAAATGGGATCCTGAATGGGAAATAGATTTAGGGGCAGAAAGGGTGATTGGTGCGGAGAAAAATACCCGACAAATTGCAGTAGAAGTAAAATCATTTTTAGGGTTATCTCCTGCTCACCAATTCCACAAATCGTTGGGGCAGTACTTGAACTACCTCTTGGCACTCGAACATGTAGATAAGGAGAGAGTGTTGTATTTAGCTGTTCCTTCAAGTGTGTGGAATGCTGAATTTCAAAAACGCGGAATTTTACTCTCTATTGAACGTTATGGCATCAAACTAATCATCTATGATAAAAATTCAAAAGATATAATAAAATGGATACATTAGCATTAAAAATTAAAAAACATCAGGATGCGTTGACCAAATATCTGATGAATTTGGCGAATTATTATAATAATTCACTTGGAAATGAGCTAACATATCAAGCAGTTATTGATACGCATAATAACCATTTTCAATTACTTAAATTAGGATGGACCGAAGATAGATTTTATTATAACATTCTTATGCACTTCGACATCCACCCCGAAACGGGCAACATTTGGGTGCAGCAAAATAACACAGAAATACTAATTGATGAGGGTTTGGAAGAATATGATATTCGAAAAAAAGACTTTGTACTTGGTTTTCGTCCTGAATCTATGCGACCGCATTCCAAATATGCGGTGATGTAGGGTCAATCAAATTAATAAAATGGCTAATTTATTATTCTGATTTGCCTATTCACTCCTTTCGCATTCCGCGCCTTGCGTAATCCTCAAACATCGCTTCCTGTTCGGTTTCGGAGAGTAGGGGCGTGTCGTATTTTTTGGCTTGTATGCGCTGACGCAATGCCTCGTAAAGCGTTACGGCACAAGCTACTGATATATTCAAACTTTTCACCATGCCCATTTGTGGGATGACGAAATTTCCATCGCATAAAGCCAAGCATTCTTCGCTTACACCATCATGTTCATTGCCGAAAAGTAGCGCGACAGATTCTGTCATATCCAAATCGTACATCGAGACAGAGTCATGTCCCAAATGCGTTGCAAACACCCGTTTGCACTTACGGCGTACATGCTCAAAACATGCTTTTTTATCTTGATAAAAATGAATGTCCACCCATTTTTTAGCACTTGACGCAGTCTTTTTTCCACGATTCAATTTTTCTTTGTCTGTGTCTGTATATATCACGAAAATTTCACCAATACCTACGGATTCACAGGTACGCATGACTGCGCCAATGTTGTGCGGGTCATGCACATCTTCCAAAATAATGGTCAAATCCGGCTGTCTTTGGCTGATGACTTTTTTGAATCGCGCTCGACGCTCGTCGGTCATTATGATTGGGCGATCTTCTATTTTTGATATTTGATTTTCGATATTTTTTAATTTAGTGCAACCGTAATGTCCCCGGCTTGCGCCTCGTTAGTTCGATAGTACGCAGCGCAAGCGGGGGCATTACGATAGGGGTTTACGTTAAGAAACGGACAAAACTAAGAAAATAATTTTGCGAAGCAAAATCAAAACGTAACACAGACATTCTTGTCTGTATTTTCATTGTACATACAGACAGGAATGTCTGTGTTACGTTGGCATCGGGAAGGCAAGCAAATCACCAATACCGAGTGCGAATAACCATAAGCCATAAATCGCATGTTCGATAGAAACGACGAGTAGCGATTTTGTTTTGTCATAAGTATAAGCGAAAAATAATCCGCCTACGAAAGTCATCAGTAGCACGACTACATTTTCAAACATAATATGCGCCAATCCGAATAGGAAAGCATTGGTAATCAGGAAGATAGTATTATTATTGAATAATTCGCGGTAACGGTGAAAAAAGAAGGTGCGGTAGGCAAATTCTTGTACAGTGACAGAGAGTAAGGAGTAAATAAGGACAATGAGAATGAATAATTTCAGGTCTTCGAATATCACAAAAATCGTATCGGGTTTGTAGAAATACATTAAGGCGTAAGCCGCTATAAATACGACCAATATTCTCACTATCAGCATTTTCCAAAAGTCCCAAGTGTAGAGACTCCAAAGCACCTGACGTTTGACGGGCTTATCGCGGACGACCACAAATATGCTATACGCAAAACAAGCAATAGCCAAACCGACTTTGATGGGTGCAGGGTAATCCAATAAAAAACTACAAGGCAGCAGCACAAATAGTAGAAATAATTCAATGTATCGCATAGTAATCACAAAGATAAAATTTGATTTAAAATTGAGCGTGTAATGTTTAACAAAAAGCCTACATTTGCGTTCTAAATACGGGTGAAATATATTCATCATTTATCATTCAACATTCATTATTACGAAGATATGAACTACGATGTAATAGTTATTGGCTCTGGTCCGGGCGGATATGTAGCTGCGATACGTGCCTCACAATTGGGTTTAAAAACTGCGGTTGTGGAGAAAGAATCTCTTGGTGGCATCTGCCTGAATTGGGGTTGTATACCGACCAAAGCATTGCTGAAAAGCGCACAGGTTTTTGAATATATCCAGCATGCTGAAGATTACGGCATAGAGGTTGGTGCGCCGAAGGCAGACTTCGGAAAGGTCGTCAAACGTAGCCGCGATGTGGCAAATGGCATGAGCAAAGGTGTCACTTTTTTGATGAAAAAAAATAATATCGACGTACTGATGGGCTACGGTAAATTGGCTGCCGGAAAGCAAGTCGAAGTGACCGACAGTAAGGGCGCGAAAAAACTTTATCAAGCCAAACACATCATCCTCGCTACGGGCGGTCGCGCACGAGAATTGCCGAATTTACCGATTGATGGAAAGAAAGTTATTGAGTACCGAAAAGCGATGTCTTTGGATAAAATGCCGAAGTCGATAGTCGTGGTAGGCGCAGGGGCGATAGGTGTAGAGTTTGCGTATTTTTATAATGCGATGGGCGCGAAAGTTACGATAGTAGAGTATGCAGACAGAATCGTACCAAATGAGGACGCAGATATATCAAAAGAGTTGGGAAAGACATTCAAGAAAGCAGGAATTGATATATTAACGAAAGCCTCCGTAGAGAAAGTTCATACAGAAGATAAAGGTTGTAAGGTTGAGTATAAAAACTTGAAAGACAACAAGGTGTCGACGATAGACTGTGAAATTGTACTTTCAGCAGTAGGCGTCGCCATGAATTTAGAAGGACTCGGATTAGAAACTTTAGGTGTAAAAACCGAACGTGGACAAGTCGTCGTAGATGGATTTTATCGCACGAGTATAGATGGTGTTTATGCTATCGGCGACATCGTAAAAGGTCCTGCACTTGCACACGTAGCGAGTGCGGAGGGTATCACTTGCGTAGAAGCTATCGCAGGGCATAATCCCGAACCGATTAACTATAATAACATTCCCGGTTGTACGTATTGCCAACCCGAAATCGCGTCTGTCGGCTATACCGAAGCACAAGCAAAAGAAGCAGGTTACGAACTTAAAGTTGGCAAATTTCCGTTCTCGGCATCGGGCAAAGCAAGCGCAAGTGGTGTGAAACAAGGTTTCGTAAAGTTGATTTTTGATGCTAAATACGGTGAGATTTTAGGTGCGCACATGGTGGGCGCGAATGTAACCGAAATGATTGCAGAAATCGTCGTTGCTCGCAAGCTCGAAACTACGGGACACGAAATCATCAAAGCCATTCACCCACACCCGACGATGAGTGAGGCGGTGATGGAAGCGGCAGCCGCCGCTTATGACGAGGTGATACATTTGTAAAGTTTAAGTTTAAGTTCAAGTCTAAGTTTAGACTTGAACTTAAACTTTCAACGGTTATTCCAATTCCTTTGCATCCACTACACGCATGACAGGGTATCGTGTGTGTGTAGGTTCGTAATGTTTTGATTTTTTGTAAATGAAATCCAATTGTGCGTAGGCATTTTCTGCAAATTCTTTGTCGGAATTTTTCTTTTCTTCCAATTCGGCTTTCAATTCGGGGTTATTGCGGAGCATTTCGGCGGCTTCATCTTCAAAAATATAGGGCGAAAAGTATTCTTTTTGCATTAAAATCGAATCAAAAAAGTTCCACGCAAACCACGAATCAGGAGCCTGTGGTTCGAGTGTTTCTATGATGTAGCGATTGGTGATTTGGTCGGTTTTCACGATGTAATCTCCAGCGAAAAAATGTAGTGTTTGCGTTCGTTTTTTTACGACTACATTTGAATGCAAATAATGTCCTTCATAAGCATCTCTCGTGTCAAATTTATCTATAAAATACACCTCACCCTTTATCGTTTTATCTTCTGCCAATTGTGTCATTTCTACGCCATTCCATTGCAATCGCTCAATGACCTTGCGCCATGCTTGCGGAATGATGTAAGCATAAGGTTTTTCTACGGAAATAGTTGATTTATAATTGTTTAGAAAAGGAATGTCTTTTTCAAAAGGTGCGTCATGGTCGTAATATAAACGGTCTAATCCGCTTACTTCGCTTGGTTTTTGCTTTGCTTCATAACCTTTAAATAATAGCTGCTCGACATGCTCGGTGTCTAATTCCCAATTGATGTCGAAGGTTTTTTGTGTGCGGACATTTTCGTTAGCTTGACGGCGCAATTTGGCAATTTTTTCACCGTCTTTTTTTATCACATCAATCATTGATTCCATGAAGGCGCGAGTACTTGCTACGCGGTCTGTGAAAGGTTTGAGCATGTGTGTTTCGGAGATGAAACCAATGGTATTGAATAGCGCAGTATAGCCCGACGAATAACGGGGCAAATCAAGGAAACCGATAATGCCTTCATCAGGCGTCGTGGGTGCGTATACGTAAGGCGTCATTTCCCAATTTCGGGCTTTCATATCGGCGTAAAGTTGTGGCATGAGGTCATCGTTGAGGTAGGTGCCGAGTGTGGATTCAAGCTTATTGTGTTGGGTGGCAATCATCGTCATCGTGTATTGATAATCCGAGCCGTTGGAGGTGTGATTGTCAATAAAAATATCAGGTTGCCACTCGTGATAAATCTGCGTAAAAGCCTGTGCATTCCGGGAGTCTGCTTTCACAAAATCGCGATTGAGGTCGAGATTGCGGGCATTGCCTCGGAAGCCGTAACTTTCTGGTCCGTCCTGATTGGCACGAGTGTGTGCATTTCGGTTGAGCGCACCGCCGATATTATACACAGGAATGACCGCAAGGACGATATTTTCGGGCAATTTCCCATCTCGCGCATAGTCGCGCAAAAGCATCATCGAAGCATCTACGCCACAAGGTTCGCCCGGATGTATACCGTTGTTAATCAATATGATGCGTTTGTTTTTACTCCGTAAAGAAGCCGCATCAAAATCACCGTCCGCAGAAAAAACAACTAAGTGTAAGGGCTTGCCAATGTCTGTTTTGCCATATTCGATCAACTTAATTTCCGCATAAGTATTCGCTAATTTTCCATAAAAATTAATCGCTTCATTATAGGTCGCAGTAGCGTTTGGATTGCGCTCGTGTGGCGTGCTGAAGTCGGGCGTTTTTGTGGTCGTACTGGTGTTTTGAGTAGTAACGCAGGCGGTCAATAATAGGAGTAAACAGAAGTATGTGATTCTCATAGTTTGTTAATTGATGATGTATTAGACTCTATAGATTTGTGAAAGAACCCAAAAATACACCCGAAAATCACACAAAACCCAAATTATTAAGTTTTTTTACAAAACTGTCCGCCAACAATCTTTGTTAAAAAGAATAAAGGTTTATTTTTGCCTTTAAAATGAAGAGAGAAGCGAGATAAGAGAAAATACATTTTTCACTTCTCTCGTCTCATCTCTCTCGTCTCAAACAAAAATTATGTCAAAAGAAATTGCAAACTGCTTAATTATCGGTTCTGGTCCTGCCGGATACACCGCAGCTATATACGCTTCGCGCGCCAATCTCAAACCTATACTTTATACAGGTCCTGAGCCGGGTGGTCAGTTGATGATTACGACGGATGTCGAAAATTATCCAGGCTATAAAGATGGTGTCATGGGACCCGAAATGATGGAAGAGTTTAAAGCACAAGCCGAGCGTTTTGGTACGGATGTGCGCTACGAAATGATTACGAAAGTCGATTTTTCGGATTCGCCACACAAGGTTTGGACGGAAAGCGGCGAGGAAATGCATGCGCATACTATCATCATATCTACCGGAGCGAGTGCCAAATGGTTGGGCTTAGAAAATGAAAAACGCCTTGCGGAATCTGGCGGTGGCGTATCTGCTTGTGCGGTATGCGATGGCTTTTTTTACAAAGGAAAAGTAGTGGGTGTAGTCGGTGCGGGCGATACTGCAGCGGAGGAAGCACTGTACCTTTCCAATCTTTGCCCGACGGTACACATGTTTGTACGTCGTGATGAGATGCGTGCGTCTAAAATCATGCAACAACGTGTCGTAGCACGCGAAAATATCCAAATTCACTGGAACACTGAAACTGAAGATATTCTCGGCAAAACAGAGGTGGAAGCCGTCCGTGTATTCAATAATAAAACAGGCGAAAAGAAAGATATTCCGATGTCGGGCTTCTTCGTGGCTATTGGTCACAAACCGAATACAGATATTTTTAAAGGCTGGTTGGATATGGACGAAACGGGCTACCTCATTACAAAAGTCGGTAGTTCAAAGACTAACATCGAGGGTGTATATGCGAGTGGAGATGCCCAAGACCACATTTATCGTCAAGCCGTTACTGCTGCCGGAACTGGCTGCATGGCTGCGCTCGACGCCGAGCGTTGGTTGGGCATACAAGGCATTGTATGAGAACGTAGCGTGGTGCTTTCAGCCATGGATGCGCAATACGCGAACACGGGCTGAAAGCGCCGTGCTACGTTACATTTTATTCCGAAAATATTTTTTATAAACTGGTTTGCGAGCAGCAAATTGCAACCACATGATCGGATACATCAAATAATCCGTCAGCAGCGTAGGCGTTTTATACTCAATATCGTCGATGATGGTCGCGCCGCTTTCGGTGCGTATGATGCGGTGTTTGTGCTGCCAATCCTTTAGGAAAAACGGCAATTTGATGCCCTCGTCAATGAAGTAGGCTTCCGTTTCCGTTACTTTATCTTCCACTATTTTTGCATTCCAATCCTGCGATAAAAATCCTTTTCCCAAGCGAATATGTACCTCATCTCCCGTCTTACTTCCATCGAATCTTTTCAATTCTAAGGGCAATAAAGGCGGTTTTAATGCTACGAATAAATCGCGGTCAAAACGTGCGTACACCGTTTTATAATCCTGTTCAACTTCTGTTTTGAGTAGTATTTTCATGTAGAATAATAATTGTGTAATGGTAGAACTACGTAAGGGTAGAATTGTTTGATTCTGTGAAAATTATCAATTATCAATTATAACTTACTACTCATCCATGCTTGAAAATCCAGAATATTCTGTCGACTCATCGTATGTGTGGTTTCGTAGCTGTGAAAAGTAATTTTCATGCCTTTTTTCTCCAAAAAATCCTTGTCAGAAAGTGCATTTGCGAAAGGCAATACGGTGTCTTTTTTTCCATGCGAAATAAAAACGGACAAATCGGATAATTCAGGATTGCTTGCGATTTTCGTTTTTGCGGCATCGGGAATACTGCCGCTAAATGCTGCGATGCCCTTCACGCCGTCGGGCTGCGTCAAGCCGACCAAATAAGACATCATCGCCCCTTGACTAAATCCACCGATAAATACTTGTTCTTCATCCGCATTATACGCATCCGTGAGTTGGTCGATAAAATCAATCAACATCGTGCGACTTTGTTTCATTTGCTCGGCGTCAACGATGGCTTTACCCGACGAATTCGATTGATAATCATACCATTTATAGCGTCCGCCGCCCGCATCAAAAGGCGCACGTACCGTAACCACCAACAGCCGTTCGTCCAACATCGGCGCGATAGCAAACAGGTCGTCTTCATTGCTTCGCAAACCATGTAAAAGTACCAGCATCGGTACTTTACCATTCGATAGCTGAGGTGGACGGACTTTATGTTCCATCAGAAAATGGACTTTGGGTGATTCAGATTTTGTTTGAGGAGCTTGCACACAGGCTTGCAACAACATTAAGCCGAAAAGCAAAGCGAGATAAAATATTTTTTCCATGTATTAATTTATTTTTAATGAAATTTATAATGATATAAAATATTAAATTATTATTTTGTGATAATGATTTTTACATAAATAAAGGTACACAAAAAACGAATTTTAGCGATAATAAATTCTTAGTGAAAGAAATTAAATAAATTGTTCCATAATGCGCCGTAATTTTTTCTTCTAAAGAATTCAAAAAATCGTTGCATAACCATAGCTACGGAACTATTTTTTGTGTTTTTTAGAAGGGAAAAGAACAAGCATAATGGGGCAAGTTATTTATTTTTGCGTCGTTCCTTATGTACTATTTTTCGTTAAACATCCTGATAAATTTTGCAAAAATTAATTGTCAACATTCATTTCTGAATTAATGTTCGTATATTTGTTGTCACATTTTTGCATTTTTTTATACAAAAAAATTAAAGTACTAAGGGCAGAGGAAGAAAATAATCTACCCGTCTGAATTGTTCTTTTTTTTATATGTTTTACTAAGTGAAACATATAAAAAAAATAACTTCTTCATTTGGGGTAGATTATTTTCTTCCTCTTCCCTAACTTAAACTTAAAATGAGTTATAGGAAGAGAATTGTGTTGTTACCGGGCTTTGGAGAAGACAAGCGGATTTTCAGGAAAGTTGCTCCATATTTGAGTGATTACGAACTCTTGCATATAGATTATCGAAAGGTATTGCATCAATTTACACCTGATAATATCGAGTTGGATACCTTTGTCAATGCTTTATACGAGCATTATGGCATCAACAAAAATGATATTTTAATTGGTCATTCTTTGGGCGGTTTCATTTCACATCATTTGCGCCAACAATTGGGCTGTGACAACTGCTTGATAGCCTCGTTTACCAATCGAAAGAAAATCAAATTGCCGTACAATTACAAAAAACTGGCAAAGTGGTTTACCGATAGTGGTGGTTTCACCTCTATTCCTTTTCAGCAAATTATCCGCCTCAAATATTGGAATAGCGTTGCGATGCCCGACCTCGAAAATTCTATCGAAGTTTTTGCAGAATACGGCAAACAAGATATTTATAAACTTATCAGAATCATACAACCTCGACGCAAAAGTTTTCTTCAGTGGTTGCTGCCCGACCCTGTTGAAGTAGCACCTTCCCTTATCCTTCATCCAAAAAAAGATACTATCGTAGCTCCGCCCGACGAGCCGCATATCCGACTGCCCGGCAATCATTTCAGCCCCGTCACCTATCCCGAAATCGTTGGTAGACATCTTCAAGAATGGCTCATTCGCCTCAAACGTGAGAAAGCACTTGATATGGAAATCGAAGCCGAATTGCGTGGCGCGGGAGGCTGGGAACGTGCTGCGGGTTACGAGTTACGAGTCAACGGGTTTTAAGTTTCGGGTTAATTTTCGCAAAGCGAAAGAATATTACTCGTTAATCCGAAACTCACAACCCGTTCCACTTTTTTTCGTAAATTTGCTTAAAATCTATACTGTGAAAGCAACTGAATTTAATTGGACAACCAAAGATGCGCTTAATATTAGTGCAAAAGATTGGCAGCCAGAGGGCGAAGTAAAAGCTGTTATTGCTTTAGTGCATGGTTTTGGGGAGCATTCCGGGCGTTATGAACATGTAGCCGAATTTTTTGGAAAGGACGGCTATGCAATGGTCGCTTACGACCGCCGGGGACACGGAAAATCGGAGGGAAAACGTGGACATACGAAAAGTTACGAAGCATATCTGGAAGAAATCGACCAACTGCTGGCATACACGCGAGAGCGGTATGCGGGCAAGCCTGTTTTGCTCTATGGGCATAGTCAGGGCGGCAATTTGGTACTTTCGTATATGTTGCGCCGAAGGCCTGATGTAAAAGGAATTATTGTGACTGCGCCCTGGATTCGGTTGGCATTTGAGCCGCCTTCGGCACTGATTGCGATTGGCAAATTTACCCGTCGGCTTATGCCAAGTTTTTCACAAAATAATCAATTAAAAGAAGGACATTTGTCGCGCGATGCGTCGGTGGGAACGCGATATGTTGCCGACCCTTTGGTGCATACCAAAATTACTTCCGAAACAGGTATTGGAATGCTCGAATCCTGCGATTGGCTTTTGGAAAATGCAGGGGAAGTACATCGCCCGCTACTCGTGATGCACGGCACAGGCGACGAGATTATTTCTATCGAAGGTACACGCGATTTTTTGAAAAAGTCAAGCGGAAATATTACCTTTAAAGAATGGGAAGGTGCGTATCACGAAATTCACAACGAAACGAATAAAGAAGAGGTGCTACAATACGCGCTGGATTGGATGAATCGGGTTTAGTTTATAAGGTTTACAAAGTTCGTATGATATTAATTATTACGTGCTAATTATTAAATTTTAAATAATACATAAATACTGTAAACTATATGAACCTTATAAACTTAGTTAGGGCAAACGAAAAGTCGTTTTTGTGATGTATAATATGCTGATTTTTAGATTTTCAAAAATCTACTCGGCGGACATTTTTTAAATGTCAGGCGAGTTAAATTGTAAATTTTAATTTCAATTAATTTATACAAATTTCAATTTTTTAATTGTAAAATAATTTTATATTAAATAGGTTATTTACAAGCCTTGTCGCCTGACATCTTCAAGATGTCCGCCGACTAATGCCAATCTCCCAGTCAAAAATTTATATTACAAAAATGACTTTCCGTTCCCCCTTATAAACTTAGTGAACGGAATAAACTCAATAAACTTTACGAACTCAATAAACCATTAAACTAATATGCAAACAGCAAAAGAATTACTCAAAGGTGTAGAAAGTCAATTTGACCCGTCGAAAGTACCGGGTGCGGACACGGTATTTCATTTTGTGTTGTCTGGTGATAAGGGCGGCGATTTTACGGTATTGGTCAAAGACGATAAATGCAAAATTACGGAAGGTCTGTCTGGCGAAGCCAAATGCACGATAAAGAGTACTGATGAAGTATTTGAAAATGTAATGACCGGAAAAATGAACCCAACGATGGCTGTAATGGGCGGCAAACTTCGTATCAGCAATATCGGTGAAATGATGAAATTTGCTAAACCTTTCGGCTTAATGTAAGTTTTTAACTTGGAATTGTTGATTATTTTAATTTATTATAACTGTTCCTCGTCCTCGTATTCGATATGCGGACGATAAGGTAGAAACGGTATTTTTAACAAATAACCCACATCATTCACCTCACTTTTTTCCATGTGCGTATCTACGCCATAGACGAGCTTCTTATTATCTACCACTATGTAAGTTTGGAAAATTCTATCCCAGAGTGAAAAGATATTGCCGTAATTGGTATCGCTATACGGTTGGCGATAATGATGGTGTACACGGTGCATATTGGGCGTACAAACGACCCACACAAGTGCATCATCCAACCACTTGGGCATAGCAATATTGGAATGGTTAAATTGCGTCATCACAAGCGATAAAGATTGATACACAAATATCATCCATATCGGTGCACCGACTACCACGATAGCCAACAAAGTAAACACAAAACGAATGACGCTTTCGCCCGGATGGTGGCGGTTTGCGGAGGTCGCATCAATGTGTTGGTCGGTATGGTGAATAAGGTGGAATTTCCACATCCATTTGACATGGTGCTGAACGTAATGCGCGAGCCATGCACCCACAAAATCCATAAGCATCAAACCGACTAATGCTGTCAATAAAATAGGTGCATCGGACATCCAATTCATCACCCCGAAGCTGCTGGTATCTACCCATTGAGCGGTGCGTATCAAGAGAAAAGCCATCGACAAATTGACAAGAATGGTCGTAAATGTAAAGAAAATATTCAAGCCCGTATGCTTTACGCGACTATACGTTTTTAATGAAAATAAGGGCGCAGCATTCTCAATCAATAAGAAAATAGCCAAGCCCCCAACCAGCAAACCAGAACGGTGCAAAGTCGGCATATCCGAAAAATAAGCAATGAAAGCATCCATCTTTTTAATGATTAATGGTTAACGATTAATGTTTATTGTTTTTTCATCCCTAAGTAGTAAGTCAAACTAATTATGATAAGTTCATTTGGCGAAATTTGTCCGATTACTTTGTTGGAGAACATCCAGCGTAGCTACGGCTATGCTGAATAACCTCCGCCTCGTACTCGAAAAAATTTCACTCAAAGCAACATATCATAATTAGATTGACTTACTACTAAGTTAACTTTCGATATCAGGTAATTAGCTTATAATCGACGTCTCACCCCAATTACCTAATTTCCCAATCACCCAATCACCCAATTTCCATCAATAAGACACTTTAAACTCGACGCGTCGATTGAGCGCGCGACCTGCTGCCGTGTTATTATCTGCTACTGGCACCGACTCTCCGTAACCTATCGCTGTCATTCTTGATGTTGCGACGCCATTATTCACCAAATACAATTTAACTGCATCGGCACGTCTTTGAGAAAGGTCAAGATTCAACGTTTCGCTACCTTGCGAATCAGTATGACCCTCAATAGATAGCAAATACTGCGGGTTTCGTTGCATGACGGAGACTACATTATCCAAAATAGTGTAAGAAGACGTTTTGATGACCGCCTTAGCCGTCTCAAATTGAATACCACGCAAAGCTTCTGCAAATACGTTCTGGTCTTCTTGCGAAATCACCGGGCAACCGCTTGTCGATGCAGGACCTGCTACTGACGGACATTGGTCTTCGCTATTCGGGATGCCATCTCCATCAGTATCCATCACCGCAACCGCCGGACAACCGCGATTGGCGCGCGTACCGGGTTGATTTGGACATTCGTCGATATCGTCAGCGATACCATCATTATCTGTGTCAGGGCAGCCTTTGAACTTCGCAAGTCCGGCTACATCCGGGCATTTGTCCATTCTATCCATCAGCCCGTCGCCGTCGGTATCAGGACAACCTTTATATTTTTTCTGACCAAATGTATTCGGACATTCATCGGCTCTGTCGATAAGCCCGTCGGCATCGCTATCCGGGCAACCTTTATAACCGTTTGGACCGGCTGGCGTGTTTGGGCAAGCGTCTCTGTTATCGGCAATTCCGTCACCGTCAGTGTCTTTGATACCGCCGCTACCGATATTAAATTTTAGTCCGATTTGGTTGAGCAAAAATTGGTCGTTATTGTCATTGGCAACGCGGAGGTCGCGCTCGTCATTGAAATTTAAGCCATAAGTTGCTTGCCAAAATGCGCTTACATTGGGCGTAAAATTGACATTTGCACCCACCCCAAGCGGTACATATACATCTGTACCATTGGCAGCGCGAGCAGTTCCGGCTTCATTTTCTTCATGCGAAATGTTGGCAAAACCAAGCCCCGCAAATACATAAGGTGCAATCATGGCATCCTCTGACAAGATGTAACCATTATTAAATTTGTAATCAAGCGATAAATTTCCTTGTAACATATTGCTCAAAAATTGGTCGGTACCATTTTCCCAGAAACCGTAGCGTCCATAAGTACCATCAAGCGAAACATCAAGGGATGGATTGATATAACGAGCAAATTTGAGACCGCCAATACCTTGATAGGGTTGGTCGAAATTGAAAAATCCGTTTCCGAGGTCGCCATTATAAGCAGCCTTACCGCCACTCAATCCTATACTCCAGGGTGCTGTTGCGTTTTGTGCGTAGATTTGTGTGAAGCTAAACAAACAAGCGCAAAGTGCGAGTGTCAGTTTTATAATTGTATTTCTCATAATCAATTTTTATTATTCGCAGTTGGTTTCTCGTAGACTTTTAAATTGACCAACTGAATTTCAATTTTATTTGTGTAATAAATTGCTTTCGATTATAGCTTTAGCCGAAAAACGTGCCAAAAAATGAAAGTGTGACTTTTTATTTGTGTCTGCGTTGACGCTTTTTTTTCTCGATAAAATGTTGGTAATTAGTTGTTTATGAGGAATGAAAAAGCGACTAATTTTTTTAAAAAAATTAGTCGCTAAGGAAATTTTAGAAACCTAACGCAGGCATTCTTGCCCGTATACACGCGAGGCACAGACAGGAATGTCTGTGTCTGTGTTACGATTCCAAAATACCCTTCAAATCTGCGGAAGAATAATTGATGGATTTGAGAGTTTTATTATCGGATGTGCGATATACGAGAAATAGCCCGTCAGCTTCTTTATAATAACTCTCCGTGCCGTCTTTTTTGAGATAATATTTCATTGTGGCTTCGGCTTCTTCTTGGGTACGGCAAGCTTTACTCATGTTGGAGCGTTGGACTTCGTCAAAAAGTTCGGGAAATTTTTCGCCCAAACCAAATTCTAATACTGCACCCGAAAGTACGTATTGAATATCGCACAAGGCATCGGCAATTTCGACCAAATCCTTATCTTTGATAGCTTCTTTGAGTTCTCGGAGTTCTTCGGCGATGAGTGATACCCGCAATTCACAACGCTTAGGCGCAGGAATGGTGGGTTTTTCGACAATGGGATGTTTGAAAGTACGGTGAAATTCCGCAACTTGGTTGAGCGAATCGAGTTTCTTCATAACGTAACCCAGACATTCTTGTCTGGGGTGATAATTATTTTGTTGATAAATTCAGACAGGAATGTCTGTGTTACGCATCTTGCCAGAGTTCGACGGTATTGCCATCGGGGTCGGTTATCCAAGCAAAAATGCCTTGTTCGTGGGTTTCTGGTCCTTTGGTGTCGATGTTGAGTTGGTGTAGGTGGGCAAGTCTCGCCTCTATGTCGTGTACGCGATAATTGACGGTAAAAAGTTTGCCTTCTCTAAATTTTGGGCGATTTTCGGTGTGCGAAATAGATCAGACGATGTAGCGTTTGGTGGCTGCATCTTCCAATTCGTGGTAATTAAAGGTGGCCTAAGTGAAAGAAAATAAATAACTTGCCCCATTATGCTTGTTCTTTTCCCTTCTAAAAAATACGAAAAATAGTTCCGTAGCTATGGCTATGCAACGATTTTTTGAATTCTTTAGAAGAAAAAATTACGGCGTATTATGGAACAATTTATTTAATTTCTTTCACTTAGGAAATTGGGTAATTAGGTAATTGGTTGACTGGGTAATTGGGTAACGAGTAAAAAGATTTTGCGAAGCAAAATATCCCCAATTACCTAATCAACCAATTCACCAGTCAACCAACTCACCGCCTAGTATAATTCGGTGATTCCTTTGTAATTGTAACATCGTGCGGATGACTTTCATGCACCCCTGCCGATGTGATTTTCACAAACTGTGCGGTCTGTAATGCTTCAATATCTGCCGCACCACAATAGCCCATTCCGGCGCGCAAGCCGCCTGTATACTGCACCATTACCTCTGCCAGTGTGCCGCGATAAGCGATACGTCCTTCGATACCCTCTGGGACGAGTTTTTTAATATCTTCCTCTATATCCTGAAAATAACGGTCTTTCGAGCCTTGCTGCATCGCGCCTATCGAACCCATTCCTCTATAAATTTTAAACTTACGCCCATCATAAAGCACCGTTTCGCCCGGCGACTCCTCCACCCCTGCAAAGAGCGAACCCGCCATGATCGTACTCGCGCCCCCGGCGATTGCCTTCGCAATATCGCCCGTATGCCGGATGCCACCATCGCCTATAATCGGCACGCCCGAACCTTTTATCGCCTTAGCCGCTTCATGAATCGCATACAATTGAGGTACACCAACACCCGCCACAATCCGCGTCGTACAAATACTGCCCGGACCGATACCGACTTTCACGCCATCCACGCCCGCATCTACGAGGGCTTTCGCGCCTGCGCCCGTAGCGACATTTCCGCCAATCACATCGAGGTCAGGAAACTCCTTCTTCGCCAAACGCACCGCATCCAATACGCCCTGAGAGTGACCATGCGCCGTATCAATACACACCACATCCACCGCCATTTCGCGTAGTGCGCTGATGCGTTCGAGCATATCCTGCGTCACGCCTACGGCTGCACCTACTACAAGTCGCCCGTAACTGTCTTTACAGGCATTTGGATAGTCGATGAGTTTCATAATATCTCTATAGGTAATTAATCCTATCAGCGTATTATACTTATCCACAACGGGTAATTTCTCAATTTTATGTTGCTGAAGAATCTTACGGGCTTGGTCAAGCGTGGTGCCTTCGGGAGCAGTGATGAGGTTTTCTGTCGTCATCAATTCCGTAATCGGTCTATTCGGGTTGCCCTCAAACCGCAAGTCGCGATTCGTGAGTATTCCCGTGAGTTTGCCGTTTCTATTTACAATCGGAATGCCACCAATTTTGTATCTTTTCATCAACTCTTGTGCATCGCCTACCCGCGCATCGGCAGTCATCGTCACGGGGTCGAGTATCATGCCGCTTTCCGAACGTTTTACGCGGCGCACTTGCTCCGCTTGTTCGGCTATCGTCATATTTTTATGAACAAAACCCAAACCACCCTGACGCGCTATCGCTATCGCCAGTTTGTACTCTGTAACGGTATCCATCGCAGCAGAAACTATCGGTACATTGAGTCGAATATTACGGGTGAGTTGAGCACTGATATTGACCGACCTAGGCAGCACTTGAGAGTACGCCGGTACGAGTAACACATCATCAAAAGTGAGTGCTTCGCCAAGGAACTTGTGTGGTGTTGTATTTTCCATCCGCAAAGGTATGTAAATAATGATGAATGATGAACGATGAATGATGAATTTTTTACAAGTAGCACAATGCTTCCAACCCGTGTTTGCCTTTAGAACGCATAATGTAGGCGGATACGGACAAATGTAATACTCAAACTTGCCCTACATTTTGTAAATCCAACAATACCTCACATCTTTTTTATGTCTGAGTAGGTTTTTGTAAAAAATTGATATTCAGTTACTTGTGAGAACTAAAAAACTCAAAAAACAATGTCATGCTGAACTTGTCGCTCATCTCTAATATAGAATAAAATTCATTTTCGAGGAAAAGTAACACAGACTTCCAGCCTGTGTTACTTTCACCATATAAACGGGGGCGATGCTAACACACCTTGCGACTATTCCTTATTGGACTCCAATACCACCAAGTCGTAGGTTTTATTTAGGGAAGACGAAAAAAGTAATCTACCCGTCTGAATCGTTCTTTTTCTTATATGTTTCACTTAGTGAAAGAAAAAAAATAACTTCTTCATTTGGGGTAGATTATTTTCTTCCTCTTCCCTAACCAATTAACTAATCCACTAATTTGGTTCAGTTGCCAATATCGCCCCAATTTTCATCGTCAATGCCATATCCATTACACTCACGACGTGTTCGATAGGCGTACCTTTTTCTGCATTAATTACGACGGTTATTTTTTTCGGGTCGGTAGCTTTACGGACGTCGCTGCGAACTCTTCGCTTCAGTTCCGATAGTTTTACAGGCGTAGTTTCGTAATAAAACTGCCCGTTTTTCTTGATAGAAACAGAAACCGTCGCAGGTGCTACAGTCTGCGAACTCGAACTCGGCAACTTGAGATTCAAGGCATTCGGGCTGACCAAAGTGGAGGTCAACATAAAAAATATCAACAGCAAGAAAATAATATCCGTCAATGACGACATACTAAATTCCGCACTTACTTTATTTCTCTTTTTTAAACCCATCTTTTTTAATGATTAATGGTTAATGGTCAATGGTTAATTTCCAACGACCAATGAAAAAGAAAAATTAATCATTAATCGTTAACCATTATACATTAATTCGCTGGTTCTTGTAATAAGTCCAGAAATTCGAGTGAGGTTGCTTCCATGTTGAAGATGACTTTATCGACTCTTGATACCAAATAATTGTATCCTACATAGGCGAAGATGCCGATAAAAAGCCCGAAAGCAGTCGTCAAAAGTGCCTGATAGATACCGCCTGCGAGTACATCTGGCGTCACATTTTCCTGTGTTGCCATCTCGTAGAATGCCGAAATCATACCTGTCACCGTACCGAAAAAACCAATCATCGGGGCAGCACCTGCGATAGTTGCGAGTGTAGACATACGATTTTCGAGGCGCGAAACCTCAAGATTACCGACATTTTCTACGGCAGTTTGGATATCGCTCAATGGTCTGCCAATACGCAGCAAGCCTTTCTCAATCATATTTGCCACAGGCGTGTCCGTACTTTGGCACAAGCCGCGAGCAGTTTCGATGGCACCGGATTTGACATTAGAGCGGATTTTTGCCATAAAACTTTCGTCCACTTTGGCTGCCTTAGAGATGGTCATTGTGCGTTCAAAAAAGATGTAAAACCCGATAACGGACAGCACTAACAAAACAGAAATAATCGTTATACCAAGCACCCCACCTTGTGCGATGAGTTCGATTAAACTAAAAGATTCGCCCTCAACGGCAGCATCTTGAAAGAAAAGTAATATCATTTTACGTATTATTGTTTTGTGGTGTCATGGTGTTGTGGTATGATTAGGGAAGAGGAAGAAAATAATCTACCCCAAATGAAGAAATTATTTTTTTCGTCTTTCCTTAGTATTGTAGTTTTTTTGCTCCGCAAAAATGAACGACTACAACACCTCAATACTACGACACGACAACACTATATAAATTCGCTCGCAAAATAGGCATTGCCTAAGATTTATGAAAGTATTTTGATGTAAATTCTTAATTAGTGAATGAATTTTGAATGAATGAGTTTTGAATGAATGAATCAAATAAATTGAGTGTATAAAATATTAGGGGAACTTTAATTTGTTTGAATGTATCATAAGTTCGTGGCATTAGAGGTACGTTAGTACCGACCCCGTTAGTGCGTATAAACGGAGTCGGTGCTAACGCACCTTATGAGTTTGGGAGGAGCTTTCTTGCTACAAACGGGGACGGTGCGCTGCACCTTTTATATATAATTGCCCCTAATGTTTTACACACTCAAATAGTTTTTAGAGCATATTTTAATTTTTGTTTCTTTGACAAATTCCGTGAAGTGAATAATAATTTGGACGTGCCGCCCTCACCAGCCGGGATTATGTAGCTAAATATTTTGAAAAATAACCAATATAACTTATATTTACAAATTTGATGTATAGCTTTGAAGAAACGAGCTTTCAGTCATTTTAAATGACAAGATTTTTTACCGGAAAATGTGTAACTTTGTTGAGGAACTTTTATGTTCGACCAACTAAAAATCATGAAATGTCTGAAAACGAAAAACAACAACTTCAAGAGGAGTTAATGTACTTAATGATACTCATTGAATTTCACAACAAATTACGAGTAACAGTGTGGAAAGGTAAAGAACCGGAATTGGAACAGTAGATGGACGACATGCTTGACCGTTATAACGAAATTCGTAAACAGCTCAATAAAATAGATAATGATGACAACCAATAGTTTTCTTTCCAAACAAATCGACCAATTTTCAACCTTGAAATCTGATGAAGAAAAAGCGACTTTTTGGGCTGGTTTTTCAAAGCATTTTGATGACCTGACAGAAGAAGAACAAACAAATGCCCAGCAAGAATGGAAAAAAAATGTAGAGCGCGTCAATGACCGCTTAAAAGAGATTTCCACGCAATTGAATAACGAAAAGACCATTGAAATCTTCCCGAAAAACGCAGAAGAAACCCGCTTGATAGAATCATTATTGTCAAAAATGAACGTCGCATACCAACTCAAGTAAGTGCAAGACACCAACCCAAATAAGCATTTTTAAAAATAACGAATATAACATTTGTAAATTCGATGTATAGCTTTAAAAAACGAGCTTTCAGATTTATTATTTTCTCGGCAATAACATAAGATTTAGCGTTTTTAATAGCTAAATAGTATAAGATTTGGCTATTAGGAGGTCTTTTTGTTATATACAACACGCTTAATCCCCAATTTCCATTTCAACATCAACCCAAACAAGCATTTTGAAAAACAACCAATATACCTTATATTTGCAAATGTGATGTATAGCTTTGAAGAAACGGGCTTTTAGGCTGATGCTTTGCTGTTATTCGCAGCAAAAACACATAAAAACACACCTTTTTTTAAAAAAATGCAAAAATAATTTGTACGTCCAAAAAATAAATCCCACCTTAGCACTTACAATGCAACAAACAGTAATTATATCATCTGTAGTCAACATTATTATTGTGGTCAATAAAATGTAACGAGAATGGTATGATAATACATAAAGGAAATATATTTAAAGCCATTCTCGTTTGAGAATGGCTTTTTTAATTTTACTTACTTAATAAACACTGAAACCATGAAAAAAATACTGTTATATCTACTGATTTTTAATTATTGTTCGCTTATTGAAGCGCAGAGTATTATACTCAAAAATCCGTCATTTGAAGGTACTCCTGCAGCAAGTAGAACACCAGAAGGTTGGCGTGACTGTGGTAAGCCGGGTGAAACTCCTCCCGATACACAACCTAATGCTACATATAGAGTTGAGAAAGAAGCATACGATGGAAAAACTTATATCGGAATGGTCACACGTAGTACGGATACTTGGGAAGCTATAGGGCAGGAACTTCACAAACCGATGGAGGCAGATTCTTGTTATGATTTTAGTTTATATTTAGCACGTTCCAAGTCGTATTCGAGTATGACAAGAACAGCCCCTCCCAGAAGAGTTTCATTTATTGACCCTATTAGACTCAGAATATGGGCAGGTAATAATTATTGTGACAAAAGGGAGTTGTTGGAAGAAACGTCCACCGTTGAACATACGGATTGGAGACCTTATAAATTTAAGTTAAAACCTCATAGGAATTATGATTTTATTACGCTTGAAGCATTTTATATGACTCCTACACTCGTAGCCTACAATGGAAATATTCTTGTTGATAATTGTTCCCATATTGTTTTTGCTTCTTGTGAAAGCGAAGAATATTCTGATTATCTTAGCTATGTAAGCACAAAAGAAGATAGTATTTTATTGCTCAAAGAAATGGAGATGTTTTCTAAAAAAGATAGTATTTTACTACTCAAAGAAAAAGAGATGTTTCTAAAAGAAGATGATATTTTACGACCCAAAGAAATGGAGGTGAAAACCCCGCGAACCATGTGGGAATTAGACAAAGAGGCTATTCGCAAAGGGCAGATTATTCGTATTTATTATCTTTTTGAGGATGATATAGAGTTTAAAGAAACATTGGACGAGGTATATGACTTCTTATCCCAAGTTCCTAATTTCTCCATTGAAATTGGTGGGCATGCAAGTAAAATTCGACGTAAAGACATAAATTATGATAGCCTCTCTCTTATTCGTGCAGAAGCCATCGCAGAATACCTTATTAATAAAGGGATTGACGCAAGTAAAATAGTCACTATCGGATATGGAATAAAAGAAAATATTGCAGGAAATATGACTAAAAGAAGACGCGAAGCAAATCAGCGAATAGAAATTAAGTTTATCGGTTCAAAAAACGACGATTGAACCTTATTAGAAACTGTATTTTAATTTGTCATAAATAATTGGTAATCAATAATTTAAATTAAAATTAACGAACATTCACAAACGGAAAACAAACACAAAAACAAAAAACAATAAAGGTTTTCTTTCGGATATTCGCTGATTCATTTATCAATCGAAAACTCGTCTGACATTTCTAAAAATGTCCGACGAGTAAAGTTCGCAAAAAACGACAACACGATAACACTGTAACACCTCAACACAAATTAATTATACATTCATTCAAAATTCACTCATTCACTCATTATGCACCTATGCGAATAAAGCCATTCAAACTTGAAAGATACTACACTGAAAATGAATTTTCAGCCAAATATTCATTGTGTAACTCTGATTGCGAGGCGATGAAAATCAAAGACGTATTGGCTTTAGAAGAAGGTGCGACGGATAAATTTCACGACCTCTGGCTGGGCTACACCGAGACGCAGGGCAACCCTTCTTTGAGACGCGATATTGCGACGATATACGACAAAACATCGGCTGAAAATATATTGGTTTGCACAGGCGCACAAGAGCCGATTTTTTTATTTGCACAAGCCAATTTGGATGCCGGAGATGAGGTCATCGTGCAAACGCCATGCTATCAATCCTTGCAATCTGTACCCGAAAGTTTGGGTTGCAAAATACTGAATTGGAATGTCCGATACGAAGCCGATAAACCCGTTTTTGATATAGGCGAATTAAAGAAAATGATAACGAAAAACACCAAAGTTATCTACCTGAATACGCCGCACAACCCAACAGGTTTTCATTTCTCCAAAGAAGAACAAAACGAAATAATTAACATAGCGAGAAAGCATAACGTCCTGATTTTCAGCGATGAAGTCTATCGGGAATTAGAACATCAGCCCCAATACAAAATCCCGGCATTTGCGGATGCCTACGAAAATGGCGTGTCAATAGGTGTCATGTCCAAGTCCTACGGTTTGCCCGGACTTAGAATCGGTTGGATAGCCACACAAAATAAAGAAGTATTGGAAAAAGTGGCGATGATGAAAGAATACACCACGATATGCAACGCCGCACCAAGCGAATTTTTGGCAGGTGTCGCACTCCGAAACAGACAGACCATATTGGCGCGAAATCTGAAAATAGTAGAAAAAAACCTACCCCTATACGATGATTTTTGGAACAAATACGCCGAGTTTTTCTCATGGCACAAACCCAATGCCGGACCTATTGCTTTTGTAAAAATGAAATTCGGAAAAGACGATATGACATTCGCAGAACAGGCATTGAAAAAGAAAAGCGTCCTCTTATTGCCCGGCGGTATTTACGATTACAACGGTTTTTTCAGGATAGGATTTGGCAGAAAAAAAATACCCCAAGCCCTCGAACAATTTGAAGAATTTATAGTAGAAAATGTAGTAAAAAATCACGCACATCTCGTCTGACATTTTCAAAAATGTCAGACGAGTAAAGTCCACAAAAAAACGATAACACAGTAACACTGCAACACCTTAACAGGCATTAAAATGATTCATTCATTCAAAATTCACCCATTCACTCATTCATTGAAATGGAGTTAAACAAATACAGCAAAGTCGTCACCCAAGACCCCTCGCAACCAGCCGCACAAGCCATGCTACACGCGATTGGACTGACGAGAGAAGATTTGAAAAAGCCGCTTATCGGCATCGGCAGCACAGGCTACGAGGGCAACCCCTGCAACATGCACCTCAACGACTTAGCAAAAGTCGTCAAACTCGGTGTGAATAGTACGGAAGCTATCGGACTGATATTCAATACAATAGGAGTCAGCGACGGCATTTCAATGGGAACGGTAGGCATGCGTTTTTCCTTGCCTTCGCGCGATGTCATTGCCGATTCGATGGAGACAGTTGTGGGCGCAATGAGTTACGACGGACTCGTGACCGTAGTCGGTTGCGATAAAAATATGCCCGGCGCACTCATGGCGATGATTCGGCTCGACAGACCTTCGATTTTGGTCTATGGCGGTACGATAGCTTCAGGACATCATGGCGATAAAAAGCTGGATATTGTCTCCGCTTTCGAGGCATGGGGCGAGCGTGTAAGTGGTAAAATGGATGAAGAAAACTTCCAGCAAATCGTCGAAAAAGCCTGCCCGGGCGCAGGTGCCTGTGGGGGTATGTACACCGCCAATACGATGGCATCCGCGATAGAAGCACTCGGCATGGCACTGCCCTACAACTCCTCCAATCCAGCCATTAGTGTCAACAAAAAAGCAGAAGCCCAAGCAGCAGGAGAAGCCATGATAAATCTCCTCAAAAAAGACCTAAAACCTTCCGACATCATCACCAAAAAATCATTAGAAAACGCCATAACTGTTGTCACAATTTTAGGCGGTTCTACCAATGCAGTTTTACACTTTCTCGCCATTGCAGATGCGGCAGATATTGAGTTCGGATTAGACGATTTCCAACGTATCAGCGACAAAACGCCCTTCCTCGCCGACCTCAAACCAAGCGGTCAATTTGCGATGGAAGACGTACACCGCGTCGGCGGCACACCTGCTGTAATGAAATACCTCTTAGAAAATGATTATTTACACGGCGATTGTATGACCGTAACCGGAAAAACCATCGCCGAAAACCTCGTCGATGTCCCCTCGCTTTCCGAGGGGCAAACGGTCATCAAACCATTTGAAAAACCAATCAAAGAAACAGGGCATATTCGCATACTTTTTGGTAATTTAGCGACGAAAGGTTCCGTCGCCAAAATCACAGGAAAAGAAGGCTTGCGATTCACTGGAAAAGCAAAAGTATTTGATAGCGAAGTTGCTGTAAATGAAGGAATTGCCAACGGAAAAGTAACAAAAGGGGATGTCGTGGTCATTCGCTACGAAGGACCAAAAGGCGGACCGGGAATGCCCGAAATGCTCAAACCTACCGCCGCGATTATGGGTGCAGGATTGGGCGGAGAAGTCGCACTCATCACAGACGGCAGATTTTCTGGCGGAACACACGGTTTTGTCGTCGGACACATCACGCCCGAAGCACAAGAAGGCGGTTTGATAGGCTTACTAAAAGACGGCGATGAAATCACCATTGACGCAGAAAAAAATACGATAAACGCTGCCCTTTCTGAAACAGAAATCGAAACAAGACGTAAGATATGGAAAGCCCCTGAATTAAAAGCAAAAAGAGGCGTTTTATACAAATATGCAAAAATGGTTTCATCCGCATCCGAAGGATGCGTAACAGATAAACCGTAGCGCGGCACTTCCAGTCCGCGTCGCGTATTATCTGTTATAAAATGATGTCACGATTTTAATACGGATAAATTGTAGCGCGGCACTTCCAGTCCGCATCGCGTATTATCTGTTATAAAATAATGTCACGATTTTAATACATAAAAAATAAAAATAATTGGCAATGTCATTTAAAATTATTTTGAGTAATATTTTAAGGGTTCACTGAAATAAGGAAAATCCAAATAAGTTCATTGACATAATTAATTATCTAATATTAAAGGCTTTATTCAAGCTGAGACGATTGATAGCATCTGAGAAACAGAAAAAGTTAAAATAAGCCTTGAAATGCTTGAAAATTCGTTCAAAATTGATGGAAATGCCCATAGCAAAGACATAGAGTTTGCAATTAAATAGCCCTCTAACCTTTAGTTTGCCTGTATGTTTTTCGCAGCGATGCATCAGACCCATTAAATTTTCGACACCACTGCGTAAAGTTCTACGCTCTTTAGGGATTTTACGAATAGCTTGATGTCGCTTTTGTCTCAATGCGGTATCTACATCAAATCTAAAAACGGCAATTCCTTTTTTAGGGAGTCGATTTTTGTAAGCTGGACAATTTTCTTGGAAAGGGCAATCCTTACATTTGTTTAAATCAAAGTTAGCTTTATAATTTTTTTTGAGCTTGATACCTTGTACTTCATCTTGTTGTGGATGTGGGCAACTAATCGTAAAACCTGTGTCTTCATTACCTTGCACTTTGATTGGAACTTTAGCCATGTTACCTTTAACTGCTGTTTGAATGATATTGACTTGCTGCTCTTTGGCAACAATATCAACGACTGGCGAACCAAAACCACCGTCCACATGGGCTTCGTTTAAGTCTGGTGTTTTCTCCACCATGCCTGCTAAATCTTCTGCTAAGATAGCTGCATCATCCTTTTGATTGGGGTGAACATTTAAATGAGTAATCAGATTTATTTCATTTTCAGGCACGCAAGTTTCTACGCCAAATGCTGAATAGCCTTGGTATTTTTCCTCACGTTTCTTTTTAAATGTCGCTTCCAAATCATCCGGTGATTGAAGTGTATCGCAAGTTAGTTCTGCCACAGGACGAACCTGTATCGCCATTTCTTCCTCTTGTTCAACTATTTTAAAGTGGTCTTGATAAGCCCGTTCAAATATTTGAAAAGCAGGAGTTTCTCCGTAAACCTCTTTTAGACTAATTGCAATACTGTAATAAACAGTAGCTAATTGCTCTAAATGAGTTTGGTTCTCCTTAGATTTCACATCATAGGCATATTTTTCTCCACCTTTTATATAGGGCGAAAACCATAGTTGATAACGTTCTTGGTCGGCTGGGCTTATGTTTAGGTAGAGTCTTCTCAGAACCTCAACCAACAAAGATAGTCGAGAATAAGAAGCAATATTACTATTGAGCATGACTGTATCGCCTCGTTGGATACCCGTTTTGACTTTGAGCTTTTTTAACTGTTCTTTTGTCAAGTCATCAAACAGGTTTTTTATCAAATCTATCTCCGTCTGTTGTTGGTAAGTGTGCAGGCGATTTTTAAAATTGAACAGTGTCCGCATACTAAAAGGGGAGGTCGTAAAATCCTTTAAACCTAAAGCTACTCGTATTTCTATATTAAAACTTAGTTGGCTTTCCAGCTCTTCAAAAGACCAGTTGCGTTGATGTTGAAGTATCAGCGCACTTAATAACCTATTAACGGGGCTATTGGGTGAGGATAAAATGTGCTCAGAGTATAGACCCGCAAAGTTCTCTTCTTTAATCCTACTGAAAATCAGTTGAAAAAAGGAAAAGCCTTTGCTCTGTTTTAACTCTGATACTTTTTCCGCTCCCAATAGTTCCTCCCAACTATTGAGTATATCTGACTCCGAAACAGCATTTGGTACGAACATATTGCTAAAAATATTTTGACTTTGAATTTTTGACCGAAAGATAATTAATTTATGTCAATGAACTTATTTGAAAGTTCCTTATTTCAGTAGAACCTTTTAATAAAAATAAAAATTAATAAAAATAATTGGTAAAAAAGGTGCATTAGCACCGTCCCCGTTTGTAGGAAATTATCTACTCTACATAAGAAAAGTTTGAAATCATAATATGAACTCGCATTCTTTGACTAAGTAACGAGTAAATAATAACTTCATGATTTGGACGGCTTCTTTTGAAATGAATCGACCCAAAAATGACGCGAATACTTACTGTATTTAAAGGAGTTTTTTGGGGAAGAGTCGTTTTAAAAGAAATACTCAAAAACGTAAAGAAATTTATTAAACAATGTACTAAGCTGCGTAGCTGTGACACCGTTGCAAAAGAGAAAAGGGGTCGGTACTACGTACCTTTAATATCCTTAATTTATGCCATTACTACAAACGGAATCGGTACTACGCACCTCAAACCAAATTTCAAATAGATAAGTATGGAGACATTAACAGCTATAAAAGCCAAACCTAAATCCGCAAAAACAGAACATATCGCAGGTGCAGAGGCAGTCGTCAAATGCCTCATTGCGGAAGGCGTGGATACGATGTACGGCTATCCGGGCGGCGCGATAATGCCTGTGTATGACGAATTATACAAATATCAAGACCAACTCAAACATGTCTTGGTGCGGCACGAAGAAGGCGCGACCCATGCCGCGCAGGGCTACGCACGGGCGAGCGGACGGGTAGGCGTGTGCATCGCTACATCCGGTCCCGGAGCGACCAATCTTGTGACAGGGATAGCAGATGCAATGATTGACTCCACGCCAATGGTCTGCATCACAGGGCAAGTACCGAAAAACCTCTTAGGTTCGGATGCTTTTCAAGAGACAGACATCATCGGTATCACGATACCTGTCACCAAGTGGAACTACCAAATCACTGACGCAGCCGAAATACCGGAAGTCTTTGCAAAAGCGTTTTTTATCGCTAAATCGGGCAGACCCGGACCGGTCTTAATTGACATTACAAAAAATGCTCAATTCGATAAATTTGATTACGCCTATACGCCTTGCACAAAAATACAAAGTTACGTTCCGCGCCCATCTGTTAATGTGGAAAAAATCAAAGAAGCTGCCGAATTGATTAATAATGCCAAACGCCCGTATATTGTCTACGGTCAGGGAGTTATATTGTCGAAAGCTGAAAAAGAACTACATAAGGTAGTCGAAAAAGCGGGCATTCCCGCAGCATGGACTATCATGGGCGTATCTGCTATGAAAACAGACCATCCCTTGAATGTAGGCATGTTGGGAATGCACGGAAATTACGGTCCGAACCTGCTCACAAACGAGTGCGATGTCCTCGTTGCGATAGGGATGAGATTCGATGACAGGGTGACGGGAAATTTGACAAAATACGCCAAACAAGCCAAAGTTATTCACATAGAAATAGACCCGGCGGAGATAGATAAAAATGTGAAAACAGACGTAGCAATTCTCGGTGACGCAAAGGATGTAATGACCGCTTTATTACCATACTTAAATAAAAATTCACATAAAAAATGGCATAAAAAATTTAAAAAATGTGACAAAATTGAATTTGAGAAAGTGATTAAGCCCGATACGCAACCGACAGAAGGACAAATCAGAATGGGCGAAGTCATTTTTCAACTGAATAAATTGACCAATGGCGATGCGATTATCGTCACTGATGTTGGACAACATCAAATGATTGCTTGTCGATACGCACATTTTACCCAAACAAAAAGTAATATCACGTCGGGCGGTTTAGGAACGATGGGTTTCTGCCTTCCAGCAGCGATAGGCGCGAAAATGGGCGCACCTGAAAGAGACGTAATTGCCGTAGTCGGCGATGGCGGGATCCAAATGACGATTCAGGAATTGGGCGTGATTCTCCAAACGGGCGTCAACGTAAAAATCCTCTTACTCAACAACGAATTTCTCGGCATGGTACGCCAATGGCAACAGCTATTTTTTGATAAACGCTATGCCTCTACCGAAATGGTAAATCCTGATTTTCAGTTACTTGCACAGGCTTACGGTATTGCCACTAAGCGTGTAAGTGCGCGAAAGAATCTGAAAAACGCATTAAAGAAAATGATGGAACACGATGGTTCTTACCTATTAGAAGTAATGGTTGGAAAGGAACATAATGTATTTCCAATGATTCCGTCGGGAGCAGGAGTTGGAGAGATTCGCCTTGAATAAAGTCTAATGAATAAATTTTGAATGAGCGAATGAATGAATAATTGACATCATTCTATTACATTTGCCTATTCATTCATTCCAAACTCCTTCATTCATTCATTCATTCGAAATTCATTCACTCATTCATTCATTCATTCGAAATTCATTCATTCATTCATCCACTACACTATGAAAAAAAATCCATTAGACGAAGCGGCATTACGCTATCATTCGGAAGGAAAGCCGGGTAAAATTGAGGTTATCCCTACTACTGCCCACGCCAATCAGCGCGACCTTTCGCTGGCATATTCTCCCGGCGTAGCTGCGCCTTGTTTGGCGATAGCCGATGATGTAAATGACGTGTATAAATACACTGCAAAAGGCAATTTGGTCGCTGTAATCAGTAACGGAACAGCGGTTTTGGGCTTGGGCGATATAGGACCGGAGGCGAGCAAACCCGTCATGGAAGGTAAGGGGTTGTTGTTCAAAATTTATGCGGATATTGATTGCTTCGACTTGGAATTGAACACTAAAAATGTCGATGAATTTATACGAACGGTCAAAATTTTAGAGCCTACCTTTGGTGGCGTAAACCTTGAAGATATTTCCGCACCCGATGCCTTTGAAATTGAAGAACGCCTCAAAAAAGAGTTGAACATTCCGGTGATGCACGACGACCAACATGGTACGGCAATCATCAGCGCAGCGGCTTTGCTCAACGCATTGGAATTGGTAGATAAAGACATCACTAAGGTCAAAATCATTATCAATGGCGCAGGTGCTTCCGCAATTTCGTGTACACGTTTATATGTGTCGCTTGGCGCGAAAAAGGATAATATCTTTATGTATGATAGCAAGGGTCTTATACATGGAGATAGAGATAATTTGAACGGTAAAAAGCCTGAATTTATCAATAATAATGTATCTGCCGAAACTTCGCTGGCAGATATTTTGAAAGGCGCAGATGTCTTTGTCGGTTTGTCGAGAGGTGACGTTTTGAATCAAGCGATGGTCAAGGAAATGGCGGAGAATTGCATCATCTTTGCGATGGCAAACCCAACTCCAGAAATTGGTTATGAAGCCGCGAAAGAAGTACGCCCGGATGCGATTATGGCAACGGGGCGTTCTGACTATCCAAACCAAGTGAATAATGTATTAGGATTTCCGTTTATATTTCGTGGTGCATTGGATGTACGTGCGACCGAAATTAATGAAGCGATGAAACTCGCGGCGGTTCGTGCACTCGCAGATTTGGCGAAAAAACCCGTGCCGGACATCGTAAATACGGCTTATAGCGATGACAGTTTGGTGTTTGGAAAAGACTATATTATTCCAAAACCGGTTGACCCGCGATTAATTTCTACGGTAGCCCCAGCGGTGGCAAAAGCGGCGATGGATAGCGGCGTCGCAAAGCGTCCGATTAAAGATTGGGAAGCCTATAAAATCGAACTCGACAAACGCATCGGAAACGACAATTCGCTCTCAAAAGTCATTGAAACGAAAGCGAAACAGAAGCTCAAAAAAGTCGTATTTGCGGATGCTGAAAACGTCTCTGTATTAAAGGCGGCACAGATAGTTTTGGAAGAAAAAATCGCTCATCCAATACTACTTGGCAATGAAAAATTAATTACAAAATTGATTGAAGAGAATAACATTTTATTACCTGATATAGAAGTAATTAATCCCAAAAAGCATCGAGGAATAGAAGATGTAAATATTTTCAAAAAGTATATCAATTTATTTCACGAACAAAGAAAAAGAAAGGGTATAACGGAAGAAGAAGCGAAAGGCGTCATGCGAAGTCGAAGTTACTACGGCGCGATGATGGTCAAGACGGGTGCAGCCGACGCAATGATAGGTGGATTGACTCGAAAATACTCTTACACGATAAAGCCCGCGCTCCAAATTATAGGACCGCGTGAAGGCGTAAATAAGGTTGCAACTACGCACATTCTGATGACCAAATCCGGCCCGCTTTTCCTTGCCGACACCTCTATCAATCACCATTTGAATGAGGTGGATATAGCGGATATTACGGAGTTGGTGGCGGAGCAAGTTCGCTCATTCAATATAGAGCCAAAAATCGCGCTCGTGACCTATTCCAATTTCGGTTCGGTACCCGGCGGAGAGTCGGCAGTACTCATGCGAAATGCGACAAATATCATACACAAAAGACATCCGGATTGGATAGTGGATGGCGAAATGCAAGCCCATTTTGCCCTCAATAAAGAGGCATTAAAAGAATATTATCCATTTTCCAAACTCGTCGGACACCAAGCGAACACCTTAATTTTCCCCAATCTTTCATCAGCAAATATTGCCTATAATTTGCTCAGCAATGCCGCCGAAATGGACATCATCGGACCTATTTTGCTTGGCTTAGACAAACCCGTACACATCCTCCAACTCGGCGCGAGTGTACGACAAATCGTTGATATGGTCGGCATCGCCGCCATTCATGCACAGAAGTAACGTAGCGCGACGCTTCCAGCTCGCGTCTCGCGTCATATCGACAAAATAACGTAGAGAAAATTCATGAATTTTCTCTACGTGTACACATACGGCGCGAGCTGGAAGCATCGCGCTACGAAACACATAGAAATGAAAAAGACATTTACACTCTCCGTTTTTACGGCAAATAAAGCAGGAATTTTGCACCGCGTAACGACAGGTTTTACACGCCGCAAAATCAATATTGAAAGCATCACCGCTTCGCCGAGTGAGGTAGATAATATTCACCGCTATACGATTGTAGTAAATCTCGAAGAAGAGAACGTAAAGCAACTTGTTACGGCACTTGAAAAGCAAATCGAAGTCCATAAGGCATTCTATCACAGCGAGCAAAACGTTGTGTATCAAGAGATTGCCTTGTATAAAATTCCATCGGGCGTCATCACGCATGGTGGCTTGGCAGAGAAAATCGTCCGCCAGCATGGTGCGCGTATGCTCGCTGCCGAAGAGCAATTTACCGTCATCGAAAAGACCGGTCATGCTGCTGAAATTGAAGCCTTATTCACCGAACTCGAACCATTTAATATCCTCGAATTTACACGCTCCGGGCGAGTGGCAATTTCTAAGCCGATGCGGGAGTTGAGGGAGTATTTGGAGGAGTTGGAAGCTGCGGCGGAGAATTGATTTGGTGACTGGTGATTAGTGACTGGTGACTGGGCGAACGTGAAAATAGTGATTAGTGACTGGTGACTGGGTGGACGTGAAAATAGTGACTGATGATTAGTGACTGGTGACTGGGTGGACGTGAAAATAGTGACTGATGATTAGTGACTGGTGACTGGGCGAACGTGAAAATAGTGACTGGTGATTAGTGACTGGGCTAACGTGAGGATAGTAATTCATTTAAAACTTAAATACTTATGAACAATAATATGCTTAATTTTTTTAAAAAGCATTTTGGCGAATTGATTGAACATGAAATTTCTGGGTTGAGGGATTACTGTGATGTGGTTGAGGGATTTTTAGAGAAGGAAAAATTTGACATTAGTAAAAAATATGATGGATTAGAAAATATAAAGCATACGCATGAAGATTACTATTATAAGTTTACCCACGAATTTGAGGAAGAGTACTTTACTTTTAGTGTAGAATATTCTAACACATTCAGATTTTCAATTATAACTCTGACATACTCATTTTTAGAATCTTATTTGAAAAAAATCTGTGATCACATATATCGTCATAAGAAACTTAAATTTACGATTAAAGATTTGGGGAATTCTTATATAGATAATTTAAAAAAATATTTAACAAAAACTTGTGATGTCGATATTGGAACTTATGATGAGTGGAAATTCATCGTAAAAATCCAACTACTCAGAAACCGTATAATTCATTCAAGAGGGGAATTTGAGGTACATCAAAAAAAAAGTAAACTTGCAAATTTTGTGGAAGAACACCCTTCACTTTCGTTGAAAAATCATTTACATTTAGATAAACTCAATAAAAGAGATACTTCAGTATCATACGAGATAATAATAGTTGATAAGGAACTCGGTATCGAATTCATTAAAAATGTAGAAGATTTTCTTTTGAGATTAATAAGCGAAGTATTCAAAGAAGAAAATACGGAAGATACTTAGTGCTCAAACCAATCACCATTTACTAATCACCAATCACCAAACTATGCACTCAAGCCACACAGAGTTAGAAGTTTATAAAAAGTGTAGAGAGTTTAGAATTACGGTATCTAATATTATAAAAAGTCATTTCCCTAAAGATGAAAAATACCTAATGACTTCGCAATTATTAGACGCTTCAAGGTCGGTAACGGCAAACATTGCAGAAGGACATGGAAGATATTATTATCAAGACAATATCAGATTTTGTAGGATTGCGCGAGGTTCATTAGAAGAGTCGATGGAACATTTAATTACGGCTTTTGATGAAAAATACATTTCAGGAGAAATGTTGAAAGAGATTAAACCACTTTATGACAGTTGTTTACGATTATTAAACGGATATATAAAATATTTAAGAAATTCAAAAAGAGGAAAGGCTGACGATGATGCTTGATGTCTGCGAACCAGTCACCAGTCACCAGTCACCAGTCACCAATCACCAATCACCAATCACCAATCACCAATCACCAATCACTACATTATGGCTAAATTAAATTTTGGAGGCACTTTAGAAAACGTCGTCACTCGTGACGAATTTCCCCTCAAAAAAGCACAAGAAACGATGAAAGACGAGGTAATCGCGGTCATCGGCTACGGCGTACAAGGACCGGGACAATCCTTGAATTTGAAAGACAATGGCTTCAATGTCATCGTGGGGCAGCGACAAGGCTCGGCGAGTTGGGACAAGGCGATTGCGGACGGCTGGGTGCCGGGCACGACGCTTTTTCCGATTGAGGAAGCGGCACAACGCGCCACCGTCATCCAATACTTGCTGTCAGATGCCGGGCAAATCGCTCAATGGGAAACCATTAAAAAGCACTTGACACCGGGCAAAGCCTTGTACTTTTCGCATGGCTTCGGTATTACATATAAAGATAAAACAGGTATCGTTCCGCCTAAGGATGTGGATGTTATCTTGGTTGCGCCGAAAGGGTCGGGTACTTCTTTACGTCGTATGTTTGTTGCCGGAAAGGGCTTGAATTCGAGCTACGCAATTTTTCAAGATGCGACTGGGCGTGCGTATGAGCGTGTGGTGTCTTTAGGTATCGGCGTAGGGTCGGGCTACCTATTTGAGACGGACTTCAGAAAGGAAGTATTCTCTGATTTGACGGGCGAACGCGGTATTTTGATGGGCGCATTGGCAGGTGTTTTTGAGGCGCAATACAATATTTTGCGTAAGCACGGTCACTCGCCTTCGGAGGCATTCAACGAGACAGTGGAGGAACTTACGCAGAGCCTAATGCCCCTCGTTGCTGAGAACGGCATGGACTGGATGTACGCCAATACTTCGACCACCGCACAGCGCGGCGCACTCGATTGGAGACACAAATTCCGCGAGGCTGTCACGCCCGTTTTTGAGGATTTGTACGAGAGTGTTTCGAGTGGAAAAGAGGCGGAAGTCGTTATCAAAGCCAACGAACAAGCTGATTATCGCGTCAAATTGGAGGCAGAATTGAAGGAAATCCGTGACTCGGAAATGTGGCAGACAGGCGCACAAGTGCGTAAGTTACGCCCGGAGAATAATTAGGACGTAACGCGAGCTTCTAGCTCGGCGTAAAACACATTGCGAGCTGGAAGCTCGCGTTACGATACGAAAATGGAGACAGCAACATCATATTACCCAAAATTATCAGACATCAACAATGCCAAGCAACAATTGCGCGGTATTGCGGCGGTGACGCCTTTGATGGAAAACCTCAATTTATCTACGGAATACGAGTCGCACATCATGCTCAAGCGAGAGGATTTGCAGGTCGTGCGTTCGTACAAAATCAGGGGTGCGTACAATAAAATGTCATCGCTCACAGAGGCGGAATTGTCGAAAGGTATCGTATGTGCGAGTGCGGGCAATCATGCACAAGGCGTAGCCTACTCGTGCCGAAAGATGAAATCACACGGAACGATTTTCATGCCGACTTCTACGCCCAATCAGAAAATAGTGCAAGTCAATATGTTTGGCGGCGATTATGTGAAAGTGGAGTTGGTGGGCGATACGTATGACGATGCTTATCAAGCCGGATTAGAATTTTGTGAGGTACAGAATAAAACATTTATCCATCCTTTTAATGATGCAAAAGTCATTGAAGGTCAAGCAACTGTAGGCTTAGAGATTCTTGGACAAACGCCGGTAGCAATTGATTATATTTTTCTACCTGTTGGTGGTGGGGGCTTGTCGGCAGGGGTGAGTTCTGTTTTTAAATCGCTTTCGCCAAGCACCAAAATCATCGGTGTAGAGCCAACGGGAGCACCTTCGATGTCACTTTCTATTAAAAACGGCATTAATACGAAATTAGAAAAATACGACAAATTTATCGACGGTGCGGCAGTCGGTAGAGTAGGGGATTTGAACTTTGAAATCTGCCGTCAAAATCTCGACGATATGCTCACCGTTCCCGAAGGTCGGGTGTGTCAGGTGATCTTGGATTTGTATAATAAAGATGCGATAGTCGCAGAACCAGCGGGCGCACTCGCCCTCGCCGCGATAGACCAATATCGCGACCAAATCAAAGGTAAAAACGTGGTCGTTCTCATTAGTGGTAGCAATAACGACATCACCCGTACCGCCGAAATCCGCGAACGTGCCTTACTTTATGGCGGCTTAAAACACTATTTTATTGTGCGTTTTCCGCAGCGTCCGGGTGCTTTAAAAGATTTTGTGAGCGATATTCTCGGACCGGATGATGACATCACACATTTCCAATACCAAAAGAAACATAGTCGCGAAAAAGGACCTGCCCTAGTGGGTATAGAACTGAAGCATAAAAGCGACCTCAACCCACTTGTTGAGCGCATGAAAGCAAATAACTTTTATGGCGAATACTTAAATGAAAAACCTGATTTGTATCAGTTTTTGGTCTGATGTAGCGCGATACTATGAACAAACAAATCCTTCGTCTCGCTATTTCAAATATCATCAGCAATCTCTCTGTACCGCTACTCAGTACGGTTGATACTGCCTTGATGGGGCGTCAAGAATCTGCGGCATATATCGGTGCAGTGGGTTTGGGTGCGATTATTTTCAATTTCATCTATTGGTCTTTTGGTTTCCTGCGTATGGGTACGACAGGACTCGCCGCACAAGCCTACGGAAATACTGACCATCAAGAACTTAGCAATATTTTGGGTCGTGCTTTTCTCGTGGTGGCTGCCGGTACGGTCTTGATTTGGGCATTGCAAATGCCGATAGCTTGGGCAAGTTTTGGCTTGCTCGAAGGTAGTCCGGAGGTGGAAGCATTGGCGCGAGAATACTACGGTATTCGCATTTGGGCAGCTCCTGCGACGATTGGTTTGTATGCGATGATGGGTTGGTTTTTTGGAATGCAAAACGCGATTTATCCCATGTTGCTTACCATTTTAATCAATATCGTTAACGTCGTTGCCAATCTTTATTTAGTCAATCATTTGGGGATGAAAGCGGACGGCGTAGCACTCGGCACGGTCATCGCGCAGTACGCAGGACTTTTTGCTGCTCTCGGTCTTTTTTATTATAAATATCGTGATTATATTAAGTATTTTAATCGTAAAAAAATCCTTGAAATAGAGGCGATTAAGCGGTTTTTGTCACTCAATGCCAATATTTTTATCCGCACGTTTTGTCTGATTTTCGTCCTCGCTTTTTTCACCAATCAATCTGCCAAACAAGGCGATGTTTTACTCGCCGTCAACATGATTTTGATGCAGCTCATCAATTGGATGGCTTATGGTGTAGATGGCTTTGCTTATGCGTCGGAAAGTCTCGTGGGCAAGTACGCAGGTGCAAAGGATATGACCAATCTAAAAAAGGCAGTTCGCTACTCTTTTGCTTGGGGAATGATCTTTGCGTTAATCTTTAGTGTAGCCTATTTTTTCGGAGGAAAGCACTTGCTTTGGCTCTTCACCGACCAAGAAAATATCGTCACGGCTGCCTTGCCTTTTATGGCTTGGATGGCGATTATTCCCCTGATATCCACGCCTTCATATATGTGGGATGGTATTTATATCGGAATGACCGCCTCGCGAGAAATGCGCGACAGTATGCTACTGGCAATGATTGTTTTTCTGGTGAGTTATTTCGCACTGCGCTTTATGGGCAATAACGGACTTTGGCTGGCTTTGGTGATTTTTCTGGCAGCAAGAGGTGGGATTCAGTGGTTTTGGTGGCATCGGAGGGTAATGGTTAACGATTAATTTTTCTTCTTTTCTTACTCAATCCGCATCAATCAATTTTTCGATGTTCACTTTCAAGCCGTCAATAATTTCAATATCAATCGACCAATCTAGTATTTGCCATGATGCGGCTGTTTCGGCTATCATTACTTTTCGGGAATCGGTAAATAGTTCTAATGATGTCGATTATTTACACTTAACCACTCATTCAGCGCGTTTGATTAGTTCGCGGTCAAAATCTAATGTTTACATATTTATTTTGTGAGTGTTTTAATAATGTCTTCGATGATATAATTTACATCATCTTCGTCAATTTTGTCTTTATAAGTTATTTGAACTTCGGAATGTATATTATTATGTACAATCAAGATAGAAATAACTTTTAGTTTACCAAAACTATTTAATATTTTGGAGTTAATACCCTCATTATCACCCCATAGTTTATTGCAAGAATTAATATAATCTACACGTTCTCTATATTTCCAACCGATTTTTGTTTCATCCAATTTTCCAAAATCACTTTCAAATGAGTTTATGGTCTTTTTATCTGTACTACTACTCAATGAAGAGCTTTTATGTATATTTTGACCTATATTGTAGATGTTTGATGAATCAGTGTTTTCGGGAGATTCTAATTGAATGTATCCTATTTGATAATTGAATTCGTTTATAGCTAAATTATACTTCTTTATTAGGTCTTCTGAAATAAAGTAACTCCGTATCTTATTTTCAATTAATTTGTCTTTCCCTTTTAAAAAATACTCGTCCATTATCTCGGCATATTCATTACCAAACGCATCGTCTTTATCTTTATGTGTTGAAATTATATTAACTGTTTTAATTAAACATTCCATTTCAATCTTAGTGTATTCCGCGTAAGTTACAAAATCCAGATTTTCATAACATGTAAGAGCTTCTTTGGAATCTTGCAGGGCTATTTCTTTGACTGTTTGGCTTTTGCATTGTGTAATTGTAATTAACAAAATGACTAATGTGATATATCTCATATTTTGAATTTATTGCTGAAAAAGTAAAACGATTTTGTAAATCGTTATCAGTGGTTGTGGTGGCATCGTAGGATGCTCAATGATTAATGACTAATGATTAATTTTTTTGTTTGCCCTGAATCGCTATTCACGCTGCACGTTTTATTGCGCTCATTTTAAAAATACCATTTTGTTGTTCAATACCTTGAATTTCAACAGCTTGTCCCCAGTATATTCTGACAATATCATTGATTTTGTCTGCAGGAACTTGTATCGTGATAGAGGAATGTTCGTCTTTTTGAATTTCAATTTGTGATTTAGGAATATTGGCAGAAATCAGAAAACCGAATATTTGTGATAGATTTTGCGTGGTAGATTTGCTGGATGTTTCACCTAATTTTTGTGTAATGGCTTGCTCCAATTCGCTCAATTCATGTTTTAAATATTGTGGCGGATTACCCTTTTTACCAAATTGTACCAAGTCCAAAGCATCAGAAAACAAACCACTCTTAAATGCCAACCAACCTGCACTTCTGATGAGTGCGTGTTTCCATACGGTTGTATCTTCATAGACTTTTAAGGCGGCTTCTTTTTCCAAAAAAAACGCCTTTGTCATCTGTTCTACGTAGGCAGTGTCATCACCTTTGGTTTTTGACATTTTTGCTTCGTGCGAGAGATTCATCGCCATATCGTGAAATATTTTTGCTGTTGATGTTGTCATTTTTTGATACATTTTGCTTTGAGTTGCCCAAATTCAACTACAATAATATAAACTGGAAATTCTAATTCACCTTTATCTACTTGCCGTTTTTTCAGATTGATTCGCATGTTGATAGTATTTCCGATTTTTTCATTCCATATTCCTGAAACCTCTAATTTGGCGGCTGGTTCTTGTCGAAAAGATAAGATTTCAGAATTTTTCTTTTCGCAGAGGAAAAAGTCTGCCCCTTCTCCAATCTCCATGATTTCCAAAAACTCCAAATCCGTAAACTCCTCTACGATGAAAGCAGCAATACCTATCGCACCGTATTCCGTAGCCAGATGTTTATTTTTCCAGAAAGATAAGGTTTTTTCGCTCAACTTGCTCGTCCAATTCAATTTTAATGTTGCTTCCCAATCACCTGTGAGCGTTAAAATGCAATCAGATTGGTGTCCGTTTCCCTCCAAACAAGCAATGGTAGCAGGATAATAAAAACCTCCTGCACTTGACGGAATACCTAACCAACCTTCTTGTAATTTGTCTAAGTTTAGCGTTTTCATTAGTTGAATTGGTGTGCTTTTATCAATTTACTACGAGCGTCATTGAGAATTTTTATTTCAGAATAAAGCCTATTAAATAAACCTTCTTCAATGAAATTCATCGGCATAACATTATCCATTAATCATTAATCACTCCTGCCCCGCCCAGTCCTTATTAATATCGTCGATAAATTTGTGCAACTCTTCCCGTCCCAAGCCTGACTCTGCGGAAGTGATGAAACATGGCGGCACTTCCTCCCACGTTTCGAGTAGGGCGGCTTTGAAGGCTTCTACATTCTCCACGTTCAGTTCGGGGGTCTTTTTATTTTTATCTGCCTTCGTGAATACCAATACAAAAGGGATACGCATTTTACCGAGTTGATTCACAAATTCAACATCAATCTCTTGCGGTTTGTGGCGTATATCAATCAGTACAAACACACAAGCGAGCGTGTCACGGAAATTCATATAATCACGTATCATCTGCTCAAACTGGCGACGTTTGGTCTTTGACACACGGGCATAGCCGTAGCCGGGAAGGTCGGCGAGAAGCCATTCATTATTTATCAAAAACATATTGATAAACTGCGTTTTGCCAGGTGTACCGGATACTTTGGCGGCTTTCTTATAACCGCACAGCATATTGACGAGCGATGATTTGCCAACATTTGAGCGTCCGATAAAGGCATACTCCGGGCGTGTATCGCTAGGGCATTGACGATAGGTCGGAAAACTCCCTAAGAAATCTAAATACTTTATTATCATAACGGTGGACGGTAGAGGGTAGACGACGGACGGCATATAACCGTTCATGTCCAACACAGACCGTATTTTTTTTTGCTGATTATTTTTTTTCGCTGAGTTCTTCGTTCTGCGTACTTTGTTCTTGGTCAAACGTTTTCTCTACGGCTGTCGTTTGCCATTCATCGTCTGCCGTCTGCTGTTCACCGTCAAGCAGCCTGTCCCGAACTTGATTCGGAAAAGCGTCCGCCTGCTGTTCACCGTCTATCGTCTCCTCTGACTCCGGAAAAAAGCGGCGACTAAAGACGAGTAGCGACACTGCGCCAATAAAAATCGCGGAATCTGCGACATTGAAAATGGCGCTAAAAAACAGAAAGCGATTGCCTCCAATCCACGGCAAAAACTCCGGAAAATACCCTTCAAACATCGGAAAGTAGAGCATATCTACCACTTGTCCGTGCAGCCATCCTGTAGGCGAACCTTCGAGCATATTTCCTTCCAAAAATACACCGTAAAACACACTATCAATTGCATTGCCAATTGCGCCACCGAGTATCATCGCAAGGCAAAAAATGAAACCTGTATGCGCCTTGTTTTTTATTTGTAAAATAAAAAAATACGTCAACACGGCAATAGCCGCCATGCGAAAGAGTGTCAAGGCTAATTTCGGAATAATACGCAAACCAAACGCCATGCCGGGATTGAGTGTGTAATGCAGTCGCGCCCAATCAAAGCCCAAAATATTAATCTCGCCCCGATAGCCCATATCCATATATTGATAGACCAAAAGTTTTGAGATTTGGTCTATTAAAATGACCGCCAAAATGACGAGGTAATATTTTTTATACTTCATAAAATTGTGATTCGTAATTCGTTTAGGAACGTGGTATAGATAAGTTTATTGAAAGAAATTAAATAAATTGTTCCATAATGCGCCGTAATTTTTTCTTCTAAAGAATTCAAAAAATCGTTGCATAGC
>ENA-ORXT01000891-ORXT01000891.1-marine-metagenome-genome-assembly--contig:-NODE-891-length-43567-cov-8.934767_pt1 | contig 43567 bp, 29 predicted proteins | sample MGYA00237868_ERZ511482 | MGnify/ENA metagenome assembly ERZ511482
AATCGAGTACAAAGTGCTCGAAAAGAGTGAACCACGAAAGTGGGTGGGTGAGCCAAAACATAGCTCCGAAACGATCAAGAGTATTATCAACGATGAGATTGGAAAATAAGATGAACATATTAATGCCATATTAGAGCGTAAATGGTATTAAGTAGCGGAGTTATGAGACTTCCAAAATAAAAAAGAGGACCTGCCTCTCCAGGCAAATCCTCAAATCTAAATCAATCAAATAACACCTTATAGTTGTTCTTAACTGGTGGCTTTATTTATTCTAGAGTATGTTATTTTATACTAGGTAACTCATCATCATGTAGACACAGGTCATGCCTCCTACTATACCTCCTAAGATCATTACTCGCTCAGCAATCGTAAAATTTTCTTCCTCCTCCATTTTCATAAAGTCTCTTCTCATGTGAAAAGCATTTTTCAAATTGCATTTTACCTCTTCTTTTACATCTAGGTATCTGTAATCGTATAGGATGTTTTCTGTCGTAAATGTTCTCATAGTTTGTTCTTTTTGTTTGATACCCTTAAGTTATTTTAAGAATCAGGGTTATCCATCTAATGTCGACGAACGAAGGAAAAAACTCGCTAAAAGATTCTAAATAAAAAAATACTGATCTATGAGATTACTTAGATCGTATACTGGACATACTTGATCAGCCTACCATCCTTGAGGTGTGATTCTTCGTAGTAAGTCTTGATAATCAGCTCTTTATACACCAATTCTGATGCATAGATATTATCATTTTGATAGTTTATCTTACATTTCTCATCTTGTGCAATGGTATCTAGTGTAAACTCATAGAGCGGTGGAGAGTCCGTCTTGAGATGTACTAAGCCCTCCCGCTTTAATATCTGACGGTATCTATTTAGAAATGCAGAGGAGGTGAGCCTTCGGTTGGATTTTGAATTTTTTAAGAATGGATCAGGGAAGATGATCCATATCTCATCGACCTCATCCTGGTCAAGATAATCGGTGATCAGCTCTATCCTTGTTCTCAAGAAAGCGACATTATCTAGTCCCTTCTCTATGGCTTGATGCGCTCCTTTCCATATCCGAGCACCTTTGATATCTAATCCTAGAAAATTCTTATCAGGATACATCTCCGCTAGGCCATTAGAATATTCTCCTCTGCCACAGGCTAGCTCTAGGACCAGCGGATTATCGTTTTTAAAAAAATCGGTGCGCCACTTTCCCTTCATCTCTAGTTTCTCATTCTCTCCATTGGTAAGGTAGACGTCGTCGGGATTAAAATTTTCGAACACATTTGGAAGTGAGCGTATATCTGAAAATTTCTTTAGTTTATTTTTTCCCATGATCGCTTATAGTAGTCTATCCAATAATGCTTCAAATTTATCATAGATCACCAAATTTCTATGGCTACCACCCTCTATGATCGTAAAAGAATCTCCTTCTCTCAGTAGAGGCTTTAGTTTTATTCCTGATGCTAATGGTACGATATTATCATTGTCACCATGCGCAATGTGAATCGGCATCCTAGCTTCACCGATATGCTTATAATTAGGAAATTCTGTCTTAAGCGAAAATGGAATGAAGACATAAGGTGCCTGCACTTTTACAACATCAGGAATACTGTAAAATGGAGTTATGAGAAATAGCATCTTGGCATCTACCTTAGTAGCCAAATAACTTGCAGGTCCTGTACCTAGCGATCGGCCATATAAAATTATGTTGTCTCCATATTCCTTTTTCACATGATCATAAGCTAACATGGCATCATCATAAAATGCTTGTTGCCCTACCTCACCATCACTTTTGCCATATCCTTGATAATCTATCATGAATACATCATACCCCCTCTTCAAGAACTTATTAACGAATCTACCCCAGTGCTGCAGGTTACGAGAGTTTCCATGAAAATACAAGACGACGCCTTTTGCGGTCTTATTCGTTTTAAAAGCAAGTGCGTTGATCTGAGCACCATTTTCATGCGTGAGAAATAATTCTTTGGCAGGATATCTTAATCTATACTTATGATCTTTAGGGAGCTCCGTGGGTAAGTATATCATGTTATCCTGAGCAGCGTAAAGAACTGCTAGAACGATTCCATATATACAGACTATAACCCCAATAAATACAAGTAATTTTTTCAAGAAATTAAAATTTGGCAAGACTTCTATATCCTATCGTTAATGTATAGTTTTCAATCAAATCAACATTTCAAATTTAATCTATCTTTGGCAGCTAATTCAGAATTCGTATGAAGATCGCTAGGTTTATAATATTATGTTCATTGATCTCTTTGTCTGTTACTCAGATAAAGGCTCAGGACTATAACATAGGCATCCGTGCTGGGTTGAATTTTGGGGAATATCTTGGACCTCAGTTACCTGATGTTGAGAAATTTTCACTTTCTAGCGGGTTCCATTTTGGAATTAATTTTTCTTACAATCTGTCAGAGGCCATCGCTGTAAGAGGAGAAGTATTATATAATCAGAATGGTACTAAGTATTCTTACGCCGGAGATGGCTGGTATAGATTCAATACCGGCGTGGTCGAAAGCACCTGTCGCCTTTCTCAAAAAGCATATACTCCTATCAATGAAGTAATAAGAGATAGATCAGACATTGATCTAGATATTTCTAGTGGTGGTGTTGCTTTACCAATTAGTTTTCATTTTAGAACATTTGAAAAATTTGAGGTCTTCGGGGGAGCATATGTCAATTTTATATTTTCCTCTATCGGTACCGGAGAGTGGAAGTTTGGTCCTGACTTCCAAGTTGGAGAGCAAGGTCCTGAGCATGCATTCATACAAGGTCAGTTTCATAATTACAGAAGCGATGAGCCTCGTGATGCTTCTAGCAGAAATTTTTCATCTCCCATAACACTTAGAGCAAACGGTATTTGTGCAGAGATAAGATCTCCTGTAGGTGCCTACACGCTTGAGACAGAGGACACTTACCGAGGTAATCGCATCAGGTCATTGGATTATGGATTCTTAGCAGGGTTTAGCTATTATCTTAATCGAGGACTTTACTTGAGCCTAAGAGCAGATCTAGGAATGAGGGATATGACCAACAATAATGCAGAATATTCTTATGCCGAGATCAATGATGATGGCACTTTCATTTATTCTGATGATTTTGATCGCAACTTTACAATTGGATTAAGTATCGGTTTTAAGTTTTAGAATTTCCCTCTTAAAGTTATTATCGCATTTCTACCAGGAGCACTGACTCCGGAGGCAAATTGCCTATAGTGTGTGTCTAGAATATTTTCTAAACCAACAGATAGCTGGATCTTATCAGTGATATCATAGTGAGTATACAAGTTCATCGTATGCCAGGCTAATGCGCCTTCTGGAGTAGCATATTCTGGATTATCACTAGAGTCGCCATAGTCCTCTATTGGTTTCTTAGCGTTGTACCTGCTTACGTATTGGAGATTCCACCTCTCTGCCTTATATTGTATACTTACTTTGCCATAGATAGGTGGTATATGAGATAGTGGTCTTCTCTGAGGCTCTAGTACTTTTCCTTTGGTCCAATTAAAAGAAGAATTCAATTCTAGATTTTTCGAGAGTTTGTAGTTAAGGTTAGCTGATACCCCGTAGACATCAGCTCTCGCTGCGTTTACATTAGCAAATATGTTGAAGGTATCTATTCCACTGATCAAGATAGAAGCGCCATTAGCTTGAGCGAAAGGTTCTCTTATGATCGCATTGTTTAATCGAGTAGCAAAGCCAGTAAGGCTGACCTTTAATTTTTGATTCCCCGTTTGGTCAAGGATAGATTTGGCTATCGTTATTTCTCCATTTACAGAGTTCTCTGGCGTGAGTGATACATTTGGAAAAGATACCTCATCTCCTTTGACTCTGATCTTAGCCATGTCATCTATGTTGGGCGTACGATATGCGGTAGACAATAGACTGCTTAACTGCCAACCAGTAGGTGTGTTATGTACATAGCCTATCGACCCTATCAGCGCATCATTCTGGCTGCTTATACCATCCGTCAGGTCCTGTGGCCAATCTATCGGATCGTTTATGTCATATCTAAAGGCCAAAAAATTAGCTGTATACCTGACTCCTAGATTAAGATGTCTTAGCTGCTTTTCGTCTGATAAGTGTAGTTGTAGGTAAGCACCGACAGTACTCATGCTACTTGCCTCACTCGGGTATCTGGTCAGCACATCTGTATCGATCACACCTGTTACGATATCTTCTTCAAAAGCCACAGAATTCACCTTGTTGTAATTATAATCTACTCCATAATACAGCTTGAGCTTATCCTCTGGCTTTCCTTTGTGAAAGTCGAGCGTAAAATTCCATACGTTGACATCCTCTTCTCCGGTAGCTCTAGCTGTCCTTCCAAATCTTCTATCGATTCTATCTTCATCTATCTTTTGATAAGCAGCTATGACTATCGCTTTATCATACAGCTTGGTCTTACTGACATGCTTCATTGTCATAGAAGAAAAGAACCTTTGCTGAGGCCCATAGTACCATTCTGCAAAAGTTAATTCACCATTGTCTAGCTCTGTGAGTCTGTCATACCTAGGTACATTAGTACTGTTAGAATACTGTAGATTATAGACGAATTGTAATTCATCATTTGCTTGGTACAAAAGTTTTTGTAATACATCTATTTGACTATAGCTCGTACCTACCTGCACATTCGGATCATCATTGACCACTTCTATATCTTCATTATCAATAGTCTCTACAAACTTTGGTCGCAATCCGAAGTCTGGGTATTTGCTTGTGCGATTAGCCCCAGTTCTGAGATTCCCAAAATCAGAAAAACTGATACTTGTAAGGCTTGCAAATTTTTCTCCACCCAAATTAAAATCTACATGTCCTGTGCGCTCATTGTTGGCAGTAGAATGTCTGACATAGTAATTAGTCTCTGTAGCTATCGACCTCGTCTTATCATAGTTGAGCTTAGGAAGTCGAGACTTGAAATGGATCACACCTCCTAGGGCATCACTCCCATAGATAAGCGCGTTAGGGCCAAAAATGACTTCCATCTGGTCTAGCATCGCTTGGTCTACTGTAATGGCATTTTGTAGATGACCACTCCTATAGATGGCATTATTCATCCGTACTCCGTCGACTACTAGCAATACTTTATTAGCTTCAAAACCACGCAGGACTGGACTCCCGCCACCCATCTGGCTCTTCTGTACGTACACATTAGCATGGTGCGCTAGCGCGTCAGCGGCTGTCTGCGGGTTCGTCGCTGCCAGCTCTATGGCACCGATGGATTGTACATTGTATGGAAGCGCATCAGGATCTAATTCATTACGACCTATCAAGATGATCTCCTCTATTAGCTGATCAGTTGGGGCAAGACTTACCATCCCTCCTTTATTCACTATCAAGCGACCCATGACGCTTAGCTCTTCGTATCCGAGATAATTAAAGATGATCTCTTGATCTATATATTTTTCTGGAATAAGCAATACTCCATTCACATCCGTCACCTCTCCATACTTGTAATCAGCAGTAAAAGCCTCTACACCGATCAAGGGTGTATTGTTCTCATCGACTACCGTGACCTGATAGGTATCTTGCGCTTGTAGAAATCCAATGAAAAATAATAAAAGGAATCCTAGACTAGACCTTTGGCAGCTTGACGCTGAAAGTCGTCCCTTCATCGAGTTTAGAATTTTTGACGAGTATTTTACCAGAGTGGTAGTTTTCAATAATACGTTTTGCTAATGAGAGTCCGAGGCCCCACCCTCTTTTTTTAGTCGAATAACCTGGTTGAAATACGGTCTTATATTTTGAAGAGGGAATACCCTTGCCAGAGTCTTCTATGTCGATACAAATATATTCATTCTCCTTATAAACGTTTGCTGATATATTACCGCTCCCTCCCATGGAGTCCAACGCATTTCGAAGTAAATTCTCAATCACCCAATCAAATAAATGCTGATTCATCATGGCCACCTCACCTTTATCACCCTCTGCATAAGTATTGAAGATTACCCGCTTTGGAGCACGACGCTTCATATATGCCATACACTTTTCTATCTGCTGATATACATTTACTTCTTCTAGCTTGGGAGCAGATCCTATTTTAGAAAACCTATCTGCCACGAGACTTAGCCTATCCACATCATTAGACAATTCTCCTATGATCTCTAGCTGTGCTTCATTACCACCTGCTTCTTCTTTGAGGTGCTCTATCCATGCCATGATCGCACTGATAGGAGTACCCAGTTGATGAGCAGTTTCTTTTGCCATACCAGCCCAGACTCTATTCTGCTCTGATTTTCTAGCTGAGCTAAATAAATAATAACCTAAAGCAACAAAAATAGAAAGCACTAAGAAAATCACATATGGCAAACTCTTAACAAAGCCCATGAGCTTAGAATCGAAATATAGTAATTTGTAACCAGGACCAACAATAGAACTTTTCCCACTAGCTATGAATTCTGCTTTTTTCTTGGCTAAGAATTCTTGGTCTGAGTTCTGTGACTCGCTGAAGTTACCTCCCTCCAAATCTCCATCCTCTCTATCTACAATTACTGGCAATTTAAAATTCTGAATAATATCCAACTCTAGGCCTGCGCCTTCTTCTATTTTCTTAATATCTGCCATTTCCCTTTGTGCAGAAACATATATTTGAATGTAGCTTTCTTCGTTTTTTTGTAGCTTTTGGGCAATACTGTTAGCATACCATACGGTAACCAACATAATCACTGTACCTAGTATTCCTAGTAATATCTTCCAATTAGACTTCTTTTTATAAATATCCATTGATGTGGCTGCGGACTTTCGATTTGATATGTTTTAAACGGTTAATCATACCTAAAATGATATAATTAGCATTGCAAAAATCAGATTCTAAAGCCTGCCAGTGTCTTATAGCCTTTTACAGGATATTAAGACGATATTCTAGTCTATCTTTATGGTCACAATGGACAATCCTCAAAAAATTGATATAAGGAAACTCTCCGTAGATCAGCTCCAAGAAAAGTTAGCAGAGAACGGACATCCCAAATTCAGATCAAAACAGATCTATGAGTGGCTGTGGAAGAAGGGAGTTTCTGATTTCCAATTCATGTCAAATCTATCTAAAGATCTCCGCGGAGCATTAGAAGCTGATTATATTATAAATCCCATTAAGATAGACAAGGTGCAAAATAGCAGCGATGGCACCATCAAAACTAGATTCGTGCTCCACGATGGGCATATGATAGAATCCGTCTTGATCCCCGTACCAAAGACGAACCGCTATACGATTTGTGTATCTACGCAAGTAGGTTGTAGTCTCACCTGCTCATTCTGCGCCACGGGAAAGATGAAAAGAATCAGAAATCTAGACGCTGCAGAGATCTATGATCAATATGTACAGGTCAATCAACAGTGCCTAGAGAAATTTGATCATCCACTGACCAATATTGTCTACATGGGTATGGGCGAGCCACTACTTGCTTATCGTACGGTCTTGGATAGTGTCGATAAGTTTTGCTCTGAGACTGGTTTGGGTATGTCTCCTAGGCGTATCACGGTCAGCACAGCAGGTATCGCCAAACAGATAAAGCAACTAGCTCATGACAAGGTGAAATTTAATCTAGCTGTTTCGCTACACGCTGCCGATGACAGGAAGCGGAACACTATCATGCCGATCAACGAAAGCAATAATCTGAGTACTCTTATGGAAGCATTAAAATTCTTCTATCTAGAAACCAAAAATAAGATCAGCTACGAGTACATAGCTTTCAATGAGTTCAACGATACTATCGAAGATGCTAAAAAGCTAATCCCATTGTGCAAACACTTTCCAGTAAAGGTCAATATCATAGAGTATAACCAAATAGATGGTTTTGATGGTAGACGATCAAGCGGCGAACGATTAGATAAATTTGCTGCGTTCCTGACAAGGAATGATGTCATGGTGACGGTAAGAAAAAGTAGAGGAAAGGATATAGATGCTGCTTGCGGGCAGTTAGCTAATAAGAATTAATTATCGATCACTACCTTCTCTGTGTGTTCTGCACTACCATCTGTTAATTTTAAAAAGTATAACCCGTTTATGAAGTGCCCAACATTTATATTCAATATTTGAGCTCCAGCGCTCATCTTTTCTGAGTGCATCAACTTGCCATTCACGTTGTATAATTTTATGACTAGGTCATGGGAGATGCGACTTGCGCTTGATATTGATATTCTATCTGTTACGGGATTAGGGTATACATCAAAGCTATGATCAGCAAGCTCAAAAGTAGCTGTCGCCTCTTCTGTAGTAAAAGAAAATGTTTCTGATAATATAGTATTACATCCATTAGTCGCAGCTACCCTCCAGAAATATTCTGTCAGCTCTTCCAATGCATTTTCTTCTATCTCTAGCTTATTAGTCATAAGGATGGTATCAAATAGCGTCGAAGAAAAATTAGGAATAGTGGATACCTGTACAAAGAACGATTCTTCACTACCATCTTGCTCCCATACTAACTCTGGACCTATAGCCGTATTGACCTGTCCATCTGGAGGCATACTCAAGTCCAATCTAACTAATGGTCTGCTTACTACAAGATCAATGATCTCTGTTATGCTAACATTGCCATCTGTGGCATTAATAGAGATTTGATAAGTTCCGTTCGGCGTTTCATCGAGATCTGATATGATCACTTTAGTTGCTCCACCATTATCAATTGTCTCTACTTCTAGCTCTGCGGTAATCCCTGCGGGCGCATTGATGGCAAGCGTCACATCTCCACCAAAACCTAATCCGACCCCTACAGAGCTGGTAACAGAAGTTGCACCACAGGTATTGATATCATCATTACCCAAGTAAATGATCGCTTCACTAGACACTTCGGTACAGATCTCTAACCCCCATTGATTTAACACACCGCCATCTAATGTAGCTATGTCTATTATCTGCAGTTGCCAAGCACCACTCGCTAGTTCTCCTATGAATGATGAGAAATCACCATTAGGCTGATATAGGCGACCATCTGTTATGGGACACGGCAATCTATCTTCTCCTTGAGTGTCAGAAAAACCTAAAGAAAAATCATCTGCATCTTCACAGACAAAATCTATCAAATTGACTATTGTACCACTGGGGCTGATCAGGTTCATAGATAGATCACCTATCCAAGTATGCTCACCCATTATGTTTGTGATCTGCACATCCCTCACTACTCCATTCAAGTTGACCTCGATAGTAGAGCTGATCATATCGCTTCTAGATTGAGGTATGATGAAAGACTCATTATTCTGAAGCTCATCAGAACAAAAAACTTGTCCCGTTGTAAACTCAAAAGTAGAAGACCAATCACCAACGCCACAAACATTCTGTGCTCTTATCCTCCAATAATACTTAGTAGCTGGTACTAGATCTTTGACAACAACAGAAGACCCTTTGACCTCACTCATTCCAAATACAATAATATCAAACTGATCATCCGTACTTAGTTCTATATCTACTACTTCACTCTCCGTTGTCCAGCTAAAAAATGTATTCGTCAGTTCTCCACTGCTGCCATTTTTTGGCTGGATTACGTTTACTGATTCTGAACTCGCGGAAAATACCTTCAACACAAATTTAGAGATCGCCCTATTCGTACCATCATCTGCAATGAGTTCTATCTGATAATTATCGGATGCAAGAACACCTATATTACTGAGTGTAAAAGAACTGCTTGCACCCGGGGATAGTGTTTCGCCCTCAAGTTCGGCCTGCAATCCTCTTGGCAAATTATTGAAGGATAAATTGACCATGTCTTCGAAGTTTTCAGTGACCTCAAATTTTATCTGTTTAGTATCCGTATCTCTTCCACACACTTCCACAACTGTTTCTTCTAGCTTGAGTGTGATCGTACAATTCTTGCCAGAGATAGACTGCATACCAATATTATCAGGATCTAGCCAATCTTTGAGTCTTGTCTCTGGTGTACCCCCTCCTTCCCAAGACAGGAACATAGGGCCAAAATCATCATGCTCATTATTGTTACAGGTAGCCTGACCACTATTTAGAAGTCCAATCACTTCGTCTGCACTATTGAACAATGGCGCCCCTGATGATCCTCGCTCTGTAGTGCCTAGTTCCCAAGACTCCACACGAACGAATGTATCCTGATTAGAATCGACGCTGATGATGTTGGGATCATGATCAAAACTTATACGCTTCTCCTCGATGTTTGGATGGTGTACACACACAGAAGAATCTGGCAACTCCCTCCCAACGTTCCACCCAGCAAAATAGGGCGAGAAATCCGCTAAGACATCATCATCTAAAAGCAGCAAAGTAAAATCTGATGGTGCATAGCCCGATATAAAACTTGATCCCGTAGTAAACTGTGTTAGTTCTCCATCCCCGTCTCGTCCGCTCTCAACGGTCTCTGGTTTTCTGCAGACACTATTTTCATAGTTCCAATAAACAACCACGGAAGCAGCATTGCTATTGCTCACCTCACAGTGATTAGCCGTCAGAAAATATGGCATACAATCATTCCTTCCATTATTGATCAAAACTCCTGAGCATTGCTCCGTTCCATTAAGTGTATACGCACCAACTGAGTTAATAATATTTCGCTTAGTATCTATGATCGGAAATCCATCAGCTGCACCACATACCACATCGACATTACATGATCCTGAGCTTCCACTTTCACCAGACTTTAGGATATTTATGAAATCATGATTTACGTGCTCGAGAAGTATCTCTAGTTTAGGAATTTGAGAAATAGGTATTTGTATCTCGATGGTGATCTCATCTCCCTCTACTACCGGAGTCCATAGCTGACCATGATCCTCATTATCGGCAGGTGTGAATGGTCCCATTATTGAATTCTTATCTTTTCCTATCAAGAATAATTTACCTCCCTGTGGCATAAGAAATTTCGAAAACCCTAGGTTAATTGTTTTTGCATCTTTAGAAATAACCTTGTGTCTCCAGATGGCCATATCATTTTTAGTATAATCCCATGTTCCATTTTGATGAGGGTCGATATATGCTTTCAAGCTTTTGGCAAAGCAATCAGGGCGACCTTTTTTCCTAGATCTTAATTCTGCTTGTCTGAGACTGGCATTGTCCTGTAGCGGCATCACTAACTCTTCTATCTCATCTGAAAGTCCATATGATTCATGATCAATATTGACTTGAGCCTGTAGACACAGACAAATGAAGAAAATAGATAATGTAAGAAATACCTTCATGAGACTTATTTACTATAAGACTAATGTAAATTAGAAAATCTTAGTATTGAAGTAAATTAAAAACATACTGTTATTTGATTTGCAAGGCATTCACCAGAGGCCGACAGGTTGATTCTCAATTTATCATCTTTTTCTCAACCCATAGCTTTGATTCGACGACTCTAGCGTGTCGCGAGACTCTCGTAGCTATGAGTTTCCAAAAGAGCTTCAACTTGAAAACAAAGTAGTTACAACTCATATTAACATACATTATTAAATTACTTCATTGAATGTTAAAACAATAAGTATGCTAGAGTGGAGAAAATGACCCTAAAGCCGAGAGGAACGAGAAATCAAATAGGTAAAAACAGAAAAAGCCCAGTAAAAACTGAACTTTTTCTTGCGCCTCTTCAAGGACTCGAACCTTGGACCTACGGATTAACAGTCCGGCGCTCTAACCAGCTGAGCTAAAGAGGCATCTTAGCGGCTGCAAATTTAAGATTATCCTATGGATTGTGCAATCATTATTTCTATTGTTTTCGAAACTTCTTACTTGCATTAGGATCTTCTTTGGTATATCTTGATAATGATACCTTTTTACACCATTTAGAACGGATGCCTTACACCTGGAAAGTTTTCTTAATGGTATTCTTAATGTCTACCTCTGTAGACTATTCTGAGAATATTACCTGTGAAGAACTCATGGAAAACATAGTCTATGAAGGAATTTTCTTTGGAGGTATCGATGATCATACCCTCAATTCTCCTTTTCTAAGTAATGTCACTGCTTATATCTACAATGATGAGATCCATGTAGTATCTACGGATTCTAGAGAGAATTCTACAGTTTATTGCAATATTCCAAAAAGCGATTGGGATGCTTTTGAAGAATCTTGCAATTGCTCCTACTCCAAAAAATTCAATGAATTTATCTCAAAGTACGCATGCGAATGCTCTTCTGAATAAAGTATCACTTGAAATCAGCAATCCAATAGTAAACTAAGAGGTCCTCAAGTTGGCATCGATTAAGCTTAAAAGGCAAAAATCCAAAAATTTCTTCCTTAGATTCCCGCTCCTACATGATTGAAAATTTCAGCGGAGTGCAATGCAAGAATCTTAAGATTGATGTACGAATTAGCGATTCTAGACGTTTTTAGCTTGTATAAACTTAAACGTTGATGAATTTCAAGACTATCCTATTTGTACTTTCTGTATTTGCAGTAATCTCTTGTGGCGACGATGGCTCCCCTGAGCTCACTATCAATTCTCCTGAAAACGGAGCTACTTACTTCCCTGGTGATGCTTTCACTATTAGCGTGTCGATAACTGATGATGTAGGTGTTTCTTCTATAAGGTTTGAAGGAGAGCTATTTGCTGATCCTTTAGTAGAAACGTTTGCGGAAGCACGTATGACTGAGTCAATAGACCTGACCCTAACACTAGACGCTGCAACTCCAGTAGGAGAATATGATATCAAAATCATAGCAACCGATACGGATAGCAATACTGATGATGAAACGATCACCATCAAAGTAGAATAAGCTCCTAAATCTTCCTTTCGAGAAATTATGATGAGATCTCCTGTACTTTACTACCATAGGCACGCCCTCATGTAAGCCATTTTGTCATTTACTTTCAAAAATGACTGCCGTTTAGTCATGTCTTTATTCCCGAACTTGCCATTTTGAACCAGATTCTGGTATGGCACTTCTATTGATGTATGTGTTTTGACATTGATTTAATATCATTTAAAACATATATAAGATGGCAACAGCAACAAATTGCAAACCAAACAGGACTCGACCTGTAGCATTTCCACTATTTGGGAATATCCTTAATGAACTCATGAATACAAATGTAGGAGATGTGATCCAACACAAAAACATAGATCACAGTACCCCTCTTGTAAATGTCCTAGAACAGGACAAGAATTACACATTAGAAATGATCGCTCCAGGCATGAGCAAGTCGGACATAAGCATCTCTGTAGACAAGAAGGTACTGACGATATCTGCCGATAAGAAGTTAGAGGGAGAACAAAAATTCAAACTCAGAGAATTTAACTATGGCGTTTTCAAACGATCATTCAAACTACCAGAGACGGTGGATACTGAAAGTATATCTGCGACAATAGAGCAAGGTATACTCAAGCTTACACTGGCTAAGAAAAGCAAAGAAGTACTAGCAGCTAAGAAAATTGCTATAAAGTAATTATTTAATTATTAACTAAAATCAAAATATCATGAATCTAGTAAGATGGAATAATGCAACACCTGTAAGATCACCTCTAACCACCATGTTTGATGACTTCTTTAATACGAGCATCGCCGACATCGTAGGTTCTGATTTTACGACTGATCATCCTTCTGTGAATATCGCTGAGGAAGATGACAAGTATATCATTGCTGTAGCAGCTCCAGGTATCGCTAAGGCTGATTTCAATATAGAAGTAGATAAGGACCAGCTGATCATATCAGCTGAACGCGCTACCGAGAACGAAGAAGCGAAGGATGGAAAATTTACAAGAAGAGAATTCAATTTTAGCTCTTTCAAAAGAAGCTTTCACCTACCTAAGACGGTAAACAAGACAGAGATAGATGCTACTTACGATAAGGGAATACTATCGATAACACTTCTAAAGACAGAGGACGCTAAAGAGAAAGCGCCTACGGTAATCGATATAAAATAAGTTTTGGGTTTTTAGGTTTAGATTGTTTTAAAAAGCGAGAGGCCTCTCCATTGCGGAAAGGCCTCTTTGTTATTCTTTTAGTATTCTGAAAATATCAATATTGTTTTACTTTGAATATCGTACCTGGTCTTGGCGGATTATTGAGTGTAAATCCATTTAAGCCTAGTAAGTCATTCAAAGTAACATCATCTCTACTAGATGCAAAATCATACAAGGTCTCTCGCCTACCCAACTTATGATACTCATACTGAGCAGTTACGGATTCTCCGGTGATGATACTTACTACTTCTTTTTTTACTTCGCTACTACTTGTAGCTTGACCGGTCTGACCCATATTAATTCCCAAGTAATTTGGCAATTCTACAAAATCTAATATTGATCTCCGTTCACGATGCGCCAAGCTACCGACGATTGCTGTTTGGATGATCTGAGCAGAATAATTGGTCATCATAAATCTATTCATACCATCTATAGGTAGTGTCAATACATTTCTCCCATCAGCATTATGAGGGATATAATTGTATAGATACGATGGGTTAAGTTTTTTTATGGTCTTCACATTCGTTCCAGATTCTTTTGCTATCTGCGTAAAGTTCATTCTGTCGAATACCATTGCAGAAGTAGTATACTGCATCTCGAATGGAAGCTCATCTGGCATCAAGCCGTGCTCCATGTAATAATTCATCAAATAAGATGCTGCTATGAATTTAGGGATGTATTTGCTAGTTTCTTTTGGCAAGTATTTTCTTAGTGTCCAAAAATCCCAACTCCCCGATTTTCGAATCGCCTTTCTTAATCTTCCTGGTCCGCAATTGTAAGCGCAAAGTGCTAATGTCCAGTCTCCGAACTCAAGATGTAGATCTCTTAAATATCGAGCTGCCGCATCTGTAGATTTGATAGGATCTTTCCTTTCGTCTACAGACCTGTTTACTTTGAGTTTGTACATTCTAGCAGTACCTTTCATAAACTGCCACAGACCCATCGCTCCTGCACTAGACTCTACTTCTGGCCTAAGTGATGATTCTATTACACTCAGATACTTCAGGTCCAATGGAAGTCCGTAATCGCTCAAGGTCTTCTCGAATATTGGGAAGTATATATTTCCTTTGGCTAGAAGTCTCTCTGTCCCTTTTCTCCAGCCAAGCGTATACTCTCTTATCTTTTCCCTTACCTCTTTGGTAAGTCTTACATCCACATGAGAATTCATATTATAAATACGATCCTCAAGCACATTGTCCGAAAGCTCTCCATAGTAGTTTTCAAAACTCTCTTCCATAGGGGTATAAGAAGATCCTACCAATGCTAGGCAAAAAACAAAAGAAATCAGCACGCATTGTTTAGCAACAAAATTGATCTTGCTCATAAATAATTATTTAGAAATAATGGGGCTTTTTAAACCGTGGTAAGTCTTTTTATAAGGTGCCTTAAATGAATATTCAGGCTAATTCGTAAATATTAGACACCAAAAGGAACATCGTGACCCTATCGATATCTATAGTTGATTGGCAAAAATACTCCATTAATCAATGAGCACCAACTTTAATATTATAAATTATTGTAATGTTTAAGCTACTTTAATTCAGTATTATACGAGTCTTTGAAAGGAAAATGCGGCATTGAGTAATTTTGCCTCATTATATTTTGAACTTATCAGCTGAATGCCATACGAATGTCCGTCGGAATCTTTACCTAAAGGAACAGAAATAGCGGGTAAACCACATAAATTAGCAAGTACCGTAAATACATCTGATAGGTAAATCGCCACTGGGTCTTTATCAAAAGCGCCTATTTCCCATGCTATATCTGTTGTAGTTGGCATTACTATATAGTCATACTCTTCCAGTAGTTTTGATATTGATTTAGATATCTTATTTCGCACTTTCTGAGCTTTGGAGTAATATGCATCGTAGTATCCTGAGCTAAGTACAAACGTACCTAGCATGATCCTTCTTTTTACCTCTAGCCCAAAACCTTCTGTTCTAGTCTTTTGGTATAGGTCATTAAAGGATTTGACTTGCTCACTTCTATGTCCATATCTTACTCCATCGTACCTTGACAGATTAGAAGATGCCTCCGCTGTGGTTAGCACGTAATAAGTTGGGACTAGATAATCTAAGTACTCAAACTCAACATCATTTACTGCATGACCTTCTGACCTTAGTTTTTCGAACAGATCAAAAGTCGATGACTTAATATTTTCATTAAGCTTTGGGTGGTCTACCACTTCATTGAAGTAGGCGAATTTTTTATTTTTAATAGTCTCTATTGCTGCATAACTATCTATTGCTTTAGAACTACTAGTAGCATCAAATTCATCCTTGCCTGCGACTATCTCTAACACCCTTGCTATATCTTCTACATAGTGACCCAGCAACCCTAGCTGATCAAATGACGATGCGTAAGCTATCAATCCATATCTAGATATCCGACCATAGGTAGGCTTCATCCCTACTACTCCACAAAATGCCGCTGGCTGCCTGACCGACCCACCTGTATCCGTACCCAGTGCTACATCACAGGTATGCATCTGCACACTGACTGCTGCCCCTCCACTAGAGCCCCCTGGGACACGGTTCTCTCCGTGACCATTTTTGCATACGCCATACACGGAGTTCTCATTAGAGGAACCCATAGCAAACTCATCACAATTAGTTCTTCCGATGATCAGTCCGTCTTCATCTAGTATCCGCTGTATCGCCGTGGCGGTGAACTGCGACTCAAATCCGTCTAGTATTTTCGATGCAGCGGTTACTTTATGATCTTTGTAGCATAGGACATCCTTGATAGAAAATACTACCCCAAATAGTTTACCCAATTCGGTAGGACTCTTTTCAATTTTATCCTGTAATGCCTTCGCAGCGCTTTTTATTTCTTCCTCGAATACTTCGATATAGATATTAAGATCTTTGCTCTTCTCTATTGCTGCTAGATGACTATTGATATGATCTATCAACTTGAGTGATCCGTCTAATAGTTCTGCCTGTAAGGTCTTTATGCTTTTAGTTGATTGCACAGTCTATGAGAATTGTGATATGAGTTCTGTAATCGTAAGCGTCTGCTGATCTCCTGTATCCATATTCTTCAATGATACAGATTCGTTAGTTACTTCCTCCGACCCTATGATTGCGGCAAAAGGTATCTTCCTAGCGTTTACATATTTCATCTGCTTCTGTATCTTGACTGGTGCTGGATAAATATCACATGCTATGCCTGCCGCTCGTAGTTGACTAGCGGCTTTGAATGCAAACTGATGACTTGCTTCATCAAAGGCAACGAACATTAATTTGATATCCTGAGCAGTCTCTTCCGGAAATAAACTTAGCTCTTCCATCACGTCAAATATCCGCTCAGCGCCAAAAGAAATTCCTACTCCAGACACATTCTTTAACCCAAATGTACTAGTGAGGTCATCGTATCTGCCCCCGCCACTTATGCTGCCCATCACTGCGTCTTTAGCTTTCACTTCGAATATACAGCCTGTATAGTAGCTGAGGCCTCTAGCTAGGGTTATATCAAAAGCTACTTCATTTTCATTGTCAGTTGAATCAAAGTAGCTATGAAAACTCCTTAGTTCGGCTATTCCTTTTAAGCCTATCTCTGAGTCAGCAAACACTTTCTCAAGCTCGTCCAGTTGCGTGATCTTTAGACATGACATGATCTTGTCCGCCGCTTCCTTACTGATACCTCGCTTATCTAGCTCTACTATCACACCTTCCTCTCCTACCTTATCCAACTTGTCGATAGCTGTGGTCATATCCACAAATTTATCTTGCACACCAGCCACCTCAGCTATCCCAGAAAGTATTTTTCTATTATTGACTTGTATCTTGACATTAACCTTAAGTCGAAAAAATACTTCATCTAGAATATTTACTAGCTCCGCCTCATACATCAGCGAATCAGAACCCACCACATCCACATCGCACTGGTAGAACTCTTGGTATCTTCCCTTCTGCGGTCTATCTGCTCTCCATACTGGCTGTATCTGATATCTCTTAAATGGTAGTTGGATATCATTCTGATGCATCACCACATACCTTGCGAATGGGACTGTGAGATCATATCGCAAACCTCGCTTAGAGATCGAGCTTACTATTTTTTTAGATGCTTTCTCATCGAGCAGTTTTTGATCTGCCTTGGCTAAGAAGTCACCATTATTAAGCACTTTGAAAAGCAACTGATCACCTTCCTCACCATACTTACCTGACAAGGTAGCTAGTGATTCCATGGTAGGCGTCTCTATAGGTGCATACCCATATTTCTTGAATACATCTTCGATGATTCCAAAAATATATTTTCGTTTCCTTACCTGTGCTGGCAAAAAATCTCGGGTACCCTTAGGTATCGTAGGCTTCATATAGAAATGATTAAACTACTGATCTAAACTGTTTGAGGAAACGGACATCATTCTCGAATATCATTCTGATGTCATTGATATTATATTTCTGCATAGCTGATCGCTCGATACCTATCCCGAATGCAAACCCAGAATATTTCTCCGGATCGATCTCGCAATTGATCAATACTTGCGGGTCTACCATACCACAGCCTAACACTTCTAACCATCCTGTCCCCTTGGTCAATCGCTTAGCCTCTGCCGTCTCCGTACCCATCCATACGTCCATCTCTGCACTTGGTTCCGTGAAAGGGAAGTAGCTAGGTCTTAATCTGATATCTGTCTCTGGGCCGTACATCTCCTTAGCAAAATACAGGAGCGTTTGCTTCATATCTGCAAAAGAAACGCCTTCATCAACATAGAGTCCTTCTATCTGATGGAACTGGCAGTGTGATCTAGCGGAAATCGTTTCGTTACGGTATACTCTACCTGGTGCTATGATCCTAATGGGTGGCTTCTGAGTGGTCATAACTCGCGCCTGGACAGATGAAGTATGGGTACGTAACAACATACTATCAGAATCCTTGAGATAGAAAGTGTCTTGCATATCTCTAGCGGGGTGATCCTCAGGCGTATTCATCGCTGTAAAGTTGAACCAATCTTCCTCTATCTCCCTGTCTTCTGCGACTGTGAATCCTATACGTCCGAATATATCTATGATACGATTCATCACTATGGATACAGGATGCCTAGAGCCTAGTTGCAAAGAGCGAGGTGGAGCGCTGAGATCCAAGTCTGCTTTCTGCGTACCATCGACTTTATCTTGAGCGCTAGACTTTAGTGTTGCGAATTTATCTTCAGCCGTTTGTTTAGCCTTATTGAGCAACTGGCCGAACTCTTTTTTACGACTGTTATCGATATTCTTGATCTCCCCGAATATCGGTTTGATGATATTCTTGGTTCCTAGATATCTTATACGAAAAACCTCTAGCGCTTCGGCCCCTACTACCTCTTCCGCATCTATCTCTCTTATCAAGATATTTACCTTATCAAATAATTCTTGTGACATATGATTTTATAAGCCAACAAAGGTAATTGATTAAGTGCAGAATGCGCCGCTGTCTTTATTGGAGTTTTTAGATTACAAATTCTTTAATTCACCGTTTTAGTTTCAGCTATCGACATTATTTATAAAGTAATAGTATTCTAGATTCACTTCAGTATTTTAGCCCTTGGATTGGAGAAGCTCATAGATCATAAGAACTTATTTAATTTTTGGTGCTATGTCCTGATAGTATCTTTATTCTATTCCAAGTTTTTGTTGTCGATAAGTATTTTTGCTTTGGTTTTCTTAAGCATTTTTAGAGTTACGAGTACGGATAGTATTCGTCTTGTCTTTAATAAATCGTTCTTTACCTCTTTTAAAATATTGTTTAAAAGTCCTGCTTATCTAGCTGTCGCTACTTTATTCTTAGTATGCATCATATCAGGAATCAACTCTGAGAATACTGCCAATTGGATACATCACTTGACCCTCAAAATACCCTTCTTAGCATTCCCGATAATATTCCTCAATCGACCTGCTATCTCACAAAAGGAATATCGAAACTTTTACCTCTGCTTGATCACTATCTCACTGCTGAGTGCGCTACAAGTAAGCATCAACTATGTGCTCAACTATGAAGCAATTACCCATTCGATAGGTAGTGGTCATACGATACCCACTCCTACCCATCATACGAGATATAGCATCATGGTCGCAATTGCCGTTCTAGCAACTATGGTTTTGAATATTTCCGAATTTGAAATGACTTCACGATTCAAGAAAATTATTTCGTTTATCGGCAGCTTACTTTTTATATTTCTTCATGTGCTCTCTATTAGGTCTGGCTTGCTGGCCCTTTATTCAGGGACTTTTTTGCTCGGCGTAATCTATCTGGTCAGAGAGAAAAAAATTATTCTATTGGTCTTTTTCCTTCTAGGACTTATTTCCATTCCTTTCCTTGCGTATCACACATTCACTAGCTTTTATAACAAGGTGCACTACACAATGCATGACCTCAAAATGAATCAGGCTGGCAAGGGCGAAAATTACTCGGATTCTGAAAGACTGTTATCAATAAAAACTGGACTTGAACTGATCAAGGAGAATCCCATATTAGGCACGGGCATAGGTGATCTGGAAGGCCAAGTAAGCTCCATTTATCTGGATGAATATAAAAAGTCGATAGTCAAACTACCACATAATCAATTCGTCTTATCTGCCGCAGGTATGGGATTGATACTTGGGTTTGTTTATATTTTATGCTTTACTTTTCCCTTGCTCTACAGAAGAAATTATTATGACTTACTCTTGCTTAGTTTCTTTGTTGCTATGACCTTACTCTGTCTTGTAGAGAAACCTTTGGAGCGCTCTAGCTTTATCGCTTTCTATGGGTTATTTGTCTGCGCTGGAATATCTTACAATCGAGGATTGAGATCTGAGAATACGTAAGTGTAAGTCTCTGTCTAGAGTCACAAAATAAAAGTATCTCACAAATAAAGACTAATCTGCTATGACCTTTTGAAGATCACTTGTAATACAAATTATTTTTTCTAGAAGTAAAGAATGAATCTAGTCAATAAAAAAAACCAAGCTCTTTTATTTAGATTACCGCACTTTAAAATAACTCAATACGATACATTCACTAGAGTTAAAATTTTAGAAGTCCCCTATCCGAGCAACTAAATATTCCCCAAACGATGTAGTCAAGAAAAGGGAAAAATCTAGCTAATTATCTCTTCATTTACCAATATCTTCCTTGCTTTTTCTTCATCTTCTTTATCTACATACAGCTCTATAGTTCCGAAGATGCCCGCATGAGCAGAGTCCTTCTTATTGATCGAAAAAGCCTTTATACCTGCTTCTCCTAACACATGCTTAGCAGTGATGATCTTGATATCTGATACACTGAAACAAACCATTGATTTAGTATCCATAATAATTGGTTTTGTTACCTATAAGATAGACTTAAAATGTAGATAATAAGTTAACTTATCTACCAATAAAACTCAATCCTAGACTAAATACTATAATTCTTTTCTGAGTCTAGCTACCGGTATATTAAGTTGTTCACGGTATTTAGCTACCGTTCTTCTAGCTATGTTATAGCCTTTTTTCTGTAGATAATTTTTGAGCTTCTCATCAGAGAATGGCTTTCGTTTATCTTCTTCTGTAATGATCTCTGTAAGAATGTTCTTCACCTCAAAGGTAGATACCTCTTTGCCATCTTGAGTCATCAGTGACTCTGAGAAAAAATCCTTTAATCGTTTTGTGCCGAACTCTGTCTGCACAAATTTGCTGTTAGCTACTCTAGATATGGTGGATATATCAAGGTCAGTTATCTCTGCGATATCTTTGAGTATCATAGGTTTGAGCTTCCGCTGGTCTCCTGACAAAAAGAAATCATACTGATACTGCATGATCGTATACATCGTCTTATAAAGTGTCTCTTGACGTTGCTTGATCGCATCTATGAACCACTTTGCAGAATCTATCTTTTGTTTGATAAATAGAATAGCCTCTTTTTCTTTTTTGGTTGACCGTCTTCCTTTTGTAGTATCATTATAATTTTGCAGCATACCCATGTAAGAATCATTGATTCTCAGATCAGGGGCATTCTTGCTATTGAGTGTGAGGTCTAATTCACCATCTCTATTTACTATGATAAAATCTGGCACTACGTACTGACTGGTGCGGCTGTTTCCAGCACCTATACTTAAGGCGGGTTTAGGACTGAGCTTTAATATCTCATCGATTGCCTCTTTTAATTCTGAGTCTGATAGATTAAGATTCTTTTTTAATTTCAGAAAGTGCTTCTTAGAGAACTCAGTGAAGTAGGTCGTAAGTATCTTCAATGCCAGCACCTTTACTCTGGTAGTTTCTCCTTCTGTTCTGAGGATCTTTGCGTTAAGCTGTAGCAGCAAGCATTCTTGTAGGTCTCTCGCACCTACTCCTGGAGGATCGAAGGTTTGCACCTTATCTAGCATCTTAAATACATCAGCTTCTTGCACTTCTATACTATGTGAGAACATCAGGTCATCTATGATCGCTGTTGGCTCTCTTCTCAAGTAACCATCTTCATCTATACTTCCCACAATATGCTTCGCGATCAATAGTTCTTCCTGCGAATCAAATTCTACCATGCCGATTTGAGTTTCCAGATGGTCATGGAAGGTTCCTTCTACTGCCACTGGAATCACTTTCTCATCTTCTAGAGAGTATATATCAGCCTTCAGTTTATAACTAGACGGGTCATCATCTATATACTCTTGTATATAGTCATCCAATTCAAAGTTCTCTTCTTTTTCTTCTTTTGCCTCATCCTTTGCTTCGGTCTCTGGAGTGTCACTATAATTAGGCTCATCATCAACATCAAATACCTCAGCGTTATCTTCTGTTTCATCCAATGCAGGGTTTGACTCTAACTCCTCTTGAATTCTCTGATCTAACGTCGCTGTCGGAATCTGTAACAATTTCATCAGTTGTATCTGCTGGGGTGACAGCTTCTGCAACATCTTCTGACTTAAATTCTGCTTTAACATCCTTCTGCTTTAAATGATTATAATCAATACATTTGGATATAAGTTTTGGTAGTATATAAACAAGAACTGAGACCTATAAGTTCGGTCTATTTTACTTGCTAGGTATAAATTCGTGTGGAGCAAATATAGACCAATAAAAACACATTACAAATAATAGCAATATAAAAATTGCAGATTTTCAGCTAATTACGTCCTTTCGGTATGAATATTGATGATAAATTAATACTACTAAGAAAAAGTATGAAAGCGCATGGTGTAGACGCCTACATCATACCAAGCAGTGATGCACATCAGAGTGAGTATGTCGCAGCTCACTGGCAATCGAGAGCATGGATATCTGGTTTCACAGGCTCTGCAGGGATAGCTGTCGTCACCCAAGATCATGCTGGAATATGGACAGACTCCAGATACTTTCTATCAGCAGCAGAGCAACTCAAAGATTCATCGTTTGTCCTTCATAAGGTAATCAAGCAATTTACCCCTCTTCACGTAAGCTATCTCAAAGAAACCCTACCTGCTGGCGCAGTAGTCGGAATAGACGGATGGACTTTTTCTAAAAAGCAAGTAGATTACCTGACCAAAGAATTAGCTAAAGCTAAAATAACAATCGAGACGAATAATGATCTCATAGACGGGATTTGGGAAGACAGGCCGCCTATCCCTCAGCATGAGATCTTTATACATGATATCAGTTACGCAGGGAAAGATCGTAAGGATAAGATCAATGATATTAGAAAAGTCATGGACGAAAAAAACGTCGACCATCATCTCATAACCACCTTGGATGATATAGCGTGGATATATAATATCAGAGGCAATGACGTGAAGTGTAATCCAGTGTGTATAGCTTACACTATTATTTCAAAGGATAAGACTACACTCTACATAGACCCGATAAAACTGACCGACGAAGTTAGAACTGAACTAGAAAAAGATGGTGTAGCCATCGCTCCTTACAAAACCATCATCAAAGATCTCAATGAGCTGAAAGAAGATACAAGCATACTAGTAGATCAGGCTAATTGTAATGTCGTATTATACAAGGCAATAAATGCTAAACATATCATACACGGTGATACGATTTCTAGAATCATGAAGGCTGTGAAGAATGAAATCGAGCTTGCTCACTTTAGAAGCGTCATGATAAAAGATGGTGTAGCCCTCACTAAAATGTATCGCTGGCTAGAATCCGAACTGAATGAAAACACAGTAAGTGAGTATGACCTTGCTGTGAAGCTAGCAAATTATAGGTCTGATCAAGAAGGTTACCAAGGAGAGAGCTTTGATGCTATAGTGGGATATCGGTCCAATGGAGCTATAGTCCATTATAAACCTGAAGCAGACACCTGCAATATGATAGAGAATAGCGGAATATTACTGCTAGACTCAGGCGGACAATACCTAGATGGTACCACAGACATCACACGAACAGTAAGTTTCTCCGAGCCTACAGCTGAAGAAAAAAAGTGTAACACCCTTGTCCTAAAAGGGCATATAGGATTAGCCTGTGCTAAATTCCCAGAAGGAACGTCAGGCGTCCAGCTAGATATGCTGGCGCGGCAACACTTATGGAAGCATGGTCTCAACTATCTGCACGGCACCGGACATGGTGTAGGTTTCTTCTTGAATGTGCATGAAGACCCACAAGGAATCAGTCCTGGTGTGTCAGCACGAAGCGAATGCCCTATGAAAGAAGGCATGGTCACTTCTAATGAACCTGGCTATTACAAGGAAGGACACTACGGAATAAGAATAGAGAATCTAATCGTCACTGTCCGAAGTGATGATGAAGACTTCCTTGAGTTTGATACCATAACCTTATTCCCTATCGATCAGACCTTGATAGACAAAGACCTACTCAGTGATGGAGAAAAAACATGGTTAGATAACTATCACGATAAAGTGTATAAAATGCTAGGCCCACAACTTAATACAGAGGAACAAGCATGGCTCAAAGAGAAATGCAAACCAATAGATGAATAACTTTTATAGTTATCCTTTGTTCTTTATAGTAAATACATTTTCTTTGCAGTATCCAATAAAGAAGCAATATGTCGAATAATCAAGATGATCTCAATTACGGTGGTAAAGGTGCTTTTTTCGGGAAGTTCTTATTATACTTCGCGCTCTTTATTATTCTCGTAATATGGATCTACAACAAAAACGGAGATTTCCTTAACTAGCACTCTCTGGTAATTTATTATTTCTCTAAATGATGGCACTTAGAATGTCCTTCTCATAGCGCTACGATCGCTATCTATTCATTTAGAATTTTGCTTACATAATTTATCCATTCGTACTCAGGTATTTCATTGTCTATAAAGTAGTCTGGCTGTATTCCTTTGTCATCGATAGACATGTGTGGTATTCTTAGGCTTTTTGTCAAGGTATAGAACAATCTATAGTCTTCACATGGTGATTTTACTACATTCAGGTTTGATACATCTAATGCTCCCGCAGTAGTTCTACCAAAGAGTTTTACCTTTTTACTTTGCTTCGCCGCTAGCAAAAACTGCTCATCTGTACTAGCATTTCGCTGATTATGTATGATACCGACTTTCTTAGGAAAAGGATAGATGGAATCGTGCTTAGTTATACTAACTGTCGCAGAATCGACGTTTACAAACTCACCTATATGTTTAGATAATTTTTCATAGTCCCTTTTAAATCCTTTCTTTTCTTCTTCAGTAAATTGGAGGTTATATTCAATAGCTAAACCTTCGCTGTTAGAGAAATCTAACATTCTCTGGTTATTCAAAATAGTTGAGCGGAATTTCACCCCTGGCGTCCTAATAGGGTTTGTATAAAAAAATGGAATAATTCCTTTGTAACCAAAATCAGATCCTCCTGTCCCATTTCTAATATCAATTATTAGATTTTCAGTAGTTAGTAATTTTTCTCTATTCGCTGCTATCACACTATCGATCGCTAATTTTTCAGGCGTGCCAGTAAATGATGGTATTCTAAAATATAAGGTCGATTCATTTAGCTGCTCCAAAAATGGCAATTGAGAATTTAGCATTTTGAAGTGGAGCCTGTATGGAGAGTCATCCTTGATTTCTGGGTAGGTGCGTGTGAAGTAGATATTTCCTACTTGTAGATTATTAGTCCCTAATAGTAAAACGTCTTCTGATTCTACTGCAGATCGATCTCCCATATAATAGACTGAACTAACCTTACCATCTTGATCAAAGATCTTAAGCTTTATTTCTCCTCTACTCCATACCTCATTACCTGATTCAATAATAAAACCTATAAACACATTTTCTTCTCGCTTAATACCTATTTTATAAGGGCCGCTACCATAAATACCTTCGAAGTCCTGCGTTGTTTTCTGGTTTAGATATTCTTTAAATTTTTTTGTGCCTATAGAGTAGGATTCCCAAACTTCCATTCTCTGCTCTTTTTTATCTTCATCAGCTTTAGGTTCATTACTGGTCGGTTCGTTTGCCGATTGTCCTATGTAGCTTAACCCTATGTGTCCTTTCCTAAAAAAAGATAACCATTCGTTTAGTAGTATGCTACATTCTCCTGGTGTAAGAGCAGTTTTGAGTTTGCTTCTGACCATCTGACTATGAACTTCATATGCCTCCTCACCTTTTGAATCAATGATATATTGAAATCCAGCATCGTTTTCTTCGAATGTTGTTTTTAACCATCCAAAGTTAGAAACGCAATTACAATCTTGACCAAATATAAATGTGGGGACTAGAAAAAGTAGAATTAAAACCTGTCTCATAGGTATTTTTGAGCTATACAATTTTTATATACTAAAGCTAGTCATCTTCTTAAATAGCTCAACTCTCGATGCTATATCCTCTTGGCTTAGATTCTTAAGTTTTTCTATACTAAATTCTTCTACACAAAACGAAGCCATGACTGAACCATAGACCACTGCATTCTTCATGTTTTCAAATGACGTATCTCCCGACTTAGCGATATAGGATATGAAACCACCAGCAAAAGTATCTCCTGCACCTGTAGGGTCGACCACTTTAGCTAGAGGTAGTGCTGGTGCAGCAAATACCTGACCTTCTCCAAATAGTAATGCACCATGTTCTCCTTTCTTAACTACTAGATACTTAGGTCCCATCTCATGGATCTTCTTTGCTGCATTCACCAGAGAATATTCTCCTGACAATTGCCTAGCTTCTTCATCATTGATAGTAATAACATCTACTCGCTTGATTGCTTCTTTAAGCTTGTCCATAGCTATATCCATCCAAAAATTCATGGTATCCAAGACCACAAGCTTCGGCTTCTCCTTCATCTGATCTAATACTTTGATTTGTATCTCCGGTGTAAGATTACCAAGCATAATGTACTTGCTATCCTTATATAAATCTGGTAATACCGGATCAAAATCTGCTAAGACGTTTAGGTCTGTGACCAGTGTATCCCTCTTGTTCATATTGTCATGATACTTTCCTGCCCAGAAGAAAGATTTCTTACCCTCTACAATTTCAAGACCTTCAAGATTTACACCTCTGCTTTCTAAAGCATCCAGTTCATCCTTTGGAAAATCATCTCCGACAATAGAGACTAGATTGATATCATTTGTAAAATATGATCCTGCCCAACTTATATATGTGCATGCCCCACCAACTACTTTCTCCGCTCTTCCGAATGGCGTTGTGATATCATCAAAGGCTACTGTACCAACTGTCATTAAACTCATTTAATTCAATATTTTGTTGCTACAAATGTATATATATCAATGAAAATGAGGTGGATATGCTGAGGCTAATGAGCTTATAACAAATAAATATTTATATACTTCAAATAAATTTTTATACTCTGTTGATTATCAGCAATTTATAAATATGGTTTTTGCTATGTCGTCCAAGTGAAGGCTTCTTGTAGAGTATCTGTAGAGTGAATATCTACGAACGAAGAGATTTCGAACTTAGCTTTATGTATTCTTAGTTTCGATATACATCGAATTAAGGGTGTTATAAATTGGGTGCAAAATAAAGTCAGACTCTCTGTCTGGCTTTTTTTTATTCTGAAAGTCCCGTTATCTCCGCCACCTGATTTCCTAAAAGAGTTACGCGAAGACTTTCAGGAATGTTAGTGATTGCCAGAACCATGGTTTTTTTATTCCTTAATAACTTTGAACACTTCTATACTACCATTCTCATCTTCTAAGTTCAATAAATATAATCCTGACCTCAGATTTGATAACACCACTTTATTTAAATCTCTAATAAAGCCTACATTCAGCGATCTTCCTGAGATATCATAAAGCTTTATAGATCTTATGTTCTCACTACTATTTATATAAACATAATCCTCAGCAGGATTCGGGAATATACTTAGAAATGATTCTCCACAATCTCTATTAACTCCAGTTACATCAGAATATGTTATCACTCCATTAAGGTCAACTTGCGCCAACCTGTAGTATACTTTAGCAGAACGGACTTCTGATAAAATATCTCTAAACTCATATTGCTTATGCGATTTACTATCACCATCACTTGCAACATTGCTAATGTCATCCCAAGAGAACCCATCCTCAGATCTTTGTACATTAAAATAATCATGGTTGGTCTCACTTTGTGTTGACCACGTAATTTTCACATCAGAACAACTTACTGAAACTGCATCAAATGAAAGTAGCTCTACTGGTAAGACAGCACCAGAAGAAGCCTCACAAAGTGGCGTACCTATAGAAACATTACAATTACAACCATCGCCACAGTTAGGATACGACCTGAAGGTGACATAATCCCAGGTCATGATCCACGAGTCTACGAAAGCTCCATTCGAGGCTTGTATATCCCCTCTGATTATTCCGAAACCTATCTTAGTATTGCTATCGTAAGTACACTGCAGAAAATTCTCTCGGTGCCCATTATTACAACATGCAACATCAGCATACATCATCAGATATATGATTCTCAGGATGGACATCTCCATATCTGAAGTAGATATCCAAGCTATATTTTCTGTACCAGTACGATAACATCCACTCCCTATCCGATCTACTATCCTTCGGCCAAAACTACCATCTGAAGGACAGGTATGACAAAACTGATTATCAAGATCCATAGCACAAGAATGGTCTATCGCCATATCCATAACAGATAGGTCATACTCTATATCAATATCTGTTATCCCATCACTTTGATAAACCCTTCTGAGCTCTTTTAGAACCTTGGCAGAAATATCTAACGCATCATTAGAATTATATGAGGGGTGTACATAATTAGGGTATGACTTTCCAAATGCGATATTCTCAGCATCTATAGCATCATTTATTTGTTGTTGAAAAGACTTGGTCTGGTCCCACTGCCTATCCGACGCAGGACTTGGCACGCATATAGCCGACCTTATCTCAGCAATCGCTGATGCTTTCACTGGTGGTAAAAATCCATAATCCTTTTGCCCTATTAGATTAAATGAGAGTAGCAATAGCATCACTACCATTCGAGATTTATCCATACTAATTAATTGATTATCAAGAAGATACCCAAAACTAATATTTATATAATAATAAGCTTTATCTGAGTTCGCTTTAAAGTCACAGAAGGCTTTGCGGAGACTTATAGAGAATATTTTTCATGTGAGGATGCAAGATCAGGTAATACCCTAATGGGTTTCTAGGGTGTTAGGCAGAAGCTGAAATTATCTGATATCACACTCTTCTAATTCCTTTTCATCTACATCGTACTTTTCAAGAGACAATAAAGTAGAATGCTTATTCAAAAGAAGAATCCTCGCCAGAAAGACTGACAAGGATAAATCTAAATCAATTAAAAATATTTACTTCTTTAGGGTATAATGATATTCCACTTTTAGTATTCTAATTCAAGAATATTTTCTTAGTGATCTTTGATTCACCTTGAATCAAAGTAATGATATACATTCCAGCTACTCCATTGTTGATGGCTATCCGTTCTATGTTCTTGCCAATTGTCACCTCTCTAGATTTCTTCGTGATCAATTGCCCTGAAGTATTATAGACGGAGATGTTCGCCGGGCCTGCTTCATCTGTATCATAAGTAAATTCTATGCTGCTTAGGGTTGAGGTCGCAGAGATATTTAATATTTTATTTGGTCTTAATGCTGTAACAAGCATCCCTAAATTGTTATGATCATTTACTTTCTCATTTCTAATTTCTTCACTACCCTTTGACTCTTTAGTATTTTCTAGACCCTCTAGTAGATACTTTACTGGAAGGGTGTATAACACGTTTACGGCTTCGCCATTTTGTTTGCCTGGAGTCCATGATTTAGTTTGAGCAGCCATCTTTGCTAACAAGTCCTGCAGCTCTTCCTCAAAAGCTCCTTGGATATCTCTGACCACTTTAGCATCTTTAATGTGTCCATTTTTATCGATGACAAATTGCACAACAGTAGTCCCTTCAAGACCAAGCTCTCTCGCTTCATTTGGATAGTTAAGATTACTATAGATAAATTTTAATAGTTCTTTCTTAGAGCATTCTTCTTTTTCTTGAGCAGTACCGTCCATATCCTCACAACCTGGGAATCTAGGCATCTCTTCTACAAATCTTAATACTTCACCCGCTACCGTTTGAGTAGATTTTGGGCTCTCAATCTTAACTTCCCTCACATCAAATTTTCCATCCTTGGTAGTCACAAACACCACTCCATATTTTGCTTTTTCACCATATGCCTTAGTTGCTTCTTTCCCTTTCAGCACCTTCACATTCTTTATCTCTTTAGCATCTATATCTGTAGTACCTGTACCTAATTCCTTACCATCAATAATAAAATAAGGTCGCTTCTTGTCATACGCTGATAAAGCTTTCTGTATCTCTTCGTTTTCACAACATTTAGAATCTGTATCTTCTAGCTTAAACCTCACAGGTAGCGTGTAAAGTACTCTTACTGCTTTTCCATTTTGATACCCGGGTGTCCAAACATGATCAGCTTGCATCTTAGCCATCACTTGCATAGTGGCTTCACCAGTCTTACCTCCTATATTCCTTACCAGATTCATTTCTGTTAAACTACCATCCTTCTCTATTACGAACTGTACTACATTCGCACCTTCTATTCCATCTACTCTAGCAGCTTTCGGATATTTAAGATTAGTATAGATGAACTCTAGCATCTTATTCTTTCCACAGTCTTCTTTTTCTTTTGATGTACCTTCTAGCTCTTCACAGCCTGGGAATCGTGGCATCTCTTGGACTACTTTGAATATTTCGTCGCTTGGTTTCAAATCACTTTTGTGAGCAACTACATCGATTGGTTCGGTATTAATTTGATAACCATATCGGCCAAAGCTTTCATAGCCATAAATTTCGTCTACTTCCTCATGCCCTTCTAGCCTAAACCTTACAGGAAGGTGATACAACACTCTTACCGCTTTACCATTTTTTAGACCCGGAGTCCACTTAGCATTCATCTCTACCATTTTCTGCACTACCTCTTCTACTGCCTCTTTAGTACCTCCACCAATATCTCTTACTACTTCAAGAGGTGTGATACTCCCATCTGGCTCTACCACGAACTTTATTACACTTGTTCCATGTATTCCTGACTTTCTCGCTTCCGAAGGGTACCTAACATTTGTGTATATGAATTCTAACATTTTCTTTTTAGAACAATTCATTTTTGCTTTGTCTGTCCCAGACTTATCTTCACAGCCCGGGAATCTTGGGTATCGATCTACTTCTTTATAGATCTCGTCGCTTGTATATTTGTTAACCTTAGTTACAAATTCGACATGATCGATCTTGCTACTATCTTCATCTTCCATACCAACCATTTCAAGACTCAGATTACTTCTTAGTGAGATTGCTTTCTTGGTATCCTCTCTTTTACTATCGATATATACTTTTATCTTATCATTTTCCCCTATTTGTTGCCACACTACTTCTAATGATGGTGGCATTGGTGGAGCCGGAGGACCTTGTACATCGAATATTGGTGGCGCTGGCGGCGCAGGTGGCGCTGTCAAAAATTCTACATGATGAATGCTACTATCATCATCCAAGACGACCCTAGATAAACTTAATTCTTCTTTTAAGGAGATTGCTTTTGCCTTGTTTTCTAGCTTATTATCTATGAATAACTCAAGTTGACCATCTTCTATTTGACTCCAAATAAAATCTAGAGAAGGGCAGGCAAGAGGCAGATTAGATGTAGCTGATGCAGGTCCATTAAGATATATAACCTGAGGCAATGTATCCAAGACTTCATTATCAATAACAAGTTCATGAACTATATACTTTTTAGGGTCTTCCCAATCACCATACTTAATGATCTCAAAATGTAATCTTGATTTACTGCCATTAGTTGCACTAGCAACCCTCGCTATGACTTGTCCTTTCTCAATTTTACCATGATTAGCAAACACTTCCGCTAGATTACCATAGTGAGTTGAGTACGTTATATCATGATCCAATGTAATCGTGTATTTGTTATCCTCGGTAGTGCATATAGTACTGAGCCACCCACTCGCTGATGCGTAGACAAGTGTACCGTCTTCAACTTCCAAGTCTATACCACTGTTTTTCACAAATTTATGATCATCGATACGCTTGAGCAAAGCAGTAGTTTCGACGGGTATCAAGTTGGGTGTAAACTCAGTATTCTCAGGCATTGCCTGACTCTGAAACAAAATCATAAGCAATAAAATAACTGGCAATGCAAATAGATATTTAATCATTGCTGGCCGTTTGGATTTTTTCTGCTTCATCATAGTTAAGCGTTTTTTGATGTGTGAATGAAAAAAATGATTTGCCAAGGCAATCTGAAGTCCGGATTGCGATTGCCTCAGCAAGATCTGGCCATAGATCTTTTGAGAGGTATCTTGGAGTACGCTAGCATCTGCTACGTACTCGTGAGATTCCTTGATAGCTTTTTTGTAAAGTATAATTAGTGGATTGAACCAAAATAAAACTTGCAACACTTCTGTGAATAACACATCGAGTGTATGCCATGATTCCACGTGGGTCAATTCGTGTTTCAATATTTTTTCTATGTTATCATTGATAGGCATTTCCTTACTAAAGTATACACAGTTGAGAAATGAGAATGGCAGATGGAATTTAGCGGTTTCTACTAAGGTGAAAGACCCCTTATCCGTTTTGAGACCTGATGCATGTAGCTTCTTGATCTTTAACAGTCCGATGAGAAACCTACTTCCTACAAGCAATACTCCTAGGCTATATACTAGCAACAGCAGATTGTTAAGTGATAGGATGCTTTCAGTTTCTGATGGAGCAGTGATATTCGCAGCGATCAACTGCGGACCTGCAGAAATAAAATACAGCGCTTCATTAACTACCACCACCTCTTCTTGGAAGGCGATAGGGATCGTCCTAAGTACCGGGATCAATAATCCTAATGCTAAAGAACTCAACAGATACCATCTATTGATAGAGAAGAAAGTCTCTCTTCTTAGGAATGCGATATAGATCAGGTAAAGTATCGCCCAGCATATTCCAACTTCTAAACTGTATTGTAGCATTAGTTTTAAATTTTAAAAGTTATTTCTCGTCCTTCATGTTATTGATCATCTCTGTCAATTCCGCAAGACTCATATCATTTTCTTTTACAAGAAAAGATACCAACTCATTCATCGAACCTTCGAAATAATTGGATACTAATCGCTTCAGTGAAAATTTACTGTAGGCTGCTTTCTTGATGATCGGCATGTATAAGTAGGTTCTTCCAAACGCTTTATGATTGACAAAGCCTTTCTTCTCTAAGATGCGTACGATCGAAGAAATGGTGCTATGTGGTGGCTTAGGAGGCTTCATTTTCTTTATGAGATCACTCACAGTAGAGTCTCCCTGCTCCCAAAACATTTGCATTACTTCTTCTTCCGCTTTTGTAAGTCGTTGCATTTGATATTTTATTTTCTATTGGTAAAATGTTGTTCTTCTCTTAGATACCGCTTCCTATCGACAGCGTATCTTTTGTATTCTATGTTTTCATCTTTGCTCTGCGCGTACCTATCATAGTATCGGATAGCTACGTTTTTGTCTTTGTAGTACTCGTCTGTCAGTCGCCCGAGATAAAAAAGATAGATAGCATCATCACTATATCTCAGTGCCGCTTCATAGTGTTTGATTGCTCCTCTTTTATCCCCTTCCTCTTCTAATAGTCTTGCTAGGTTACTATGATATGACTTTATGTTTTTTGTAATTCCTGATTCTATTGCTTTCTCCAGATGATGAGTGGCATACTCCATATCTTCCAAATCCTCATACGCTCGTGCTAGGTAGTAGTGTGCTAACTCTGGATTACCTTCGTTGACGAGTGATTTTCTGAGGTACCTTATGGCTTTCTCTGTAGAATCTATTTGCATGAGCGAGTAGCCTAGCATTTTGTTATAGTAATTATTAAAATCTACTTTACCCCTGATCTTGTACAAGACTGTTGAGGAAGTATCGTACTGACCTTGCTTATACTTGCTAACTGCATACATCATCTGTAATCTCATGTTCTCTTCGTCATACGCTATAGCATTACGCAAGACTTTATCTGCTTCTGCATATTGCTTATTGACCAAGAATATATCTGATAGCCCTTGAATCGTAAAAAAATCCTTGTCATTTAAAGCATAGGCCTTAGAAAAATTTGTGAAGGCGTCACCGGTCTCTCCAGCTTTAAAATATTGCTGCCCTAACTTCCTGTAGTACAATGAATTTTTAGGTTCAGACTTTGATATTCTAGTATAGTATTTTATTGCCTTAGCTGGGTTGCCTTCTATCTCATAAATAGCCGCTAGAGGTTTTGCATAAGTATGGGTCGAAGTATCAATTTTCTCTAGCTTGTGCAAGTAACCCTTCGCAGACCGGAAGTCCCCTGATCGCTGTGATGATGTCCCTAGCTTGTATAGTATGGAGACATTAGCTGTATCCTTATCAAGAGCTTTCTTTAATAGCGGGGTAGCAGAAAGGTAGTCTTGCGCAGCTAAAAAAACCTCTGCCTCACCTATCAAACTATCCACATCAGACTGCGAACAAATTGTAAGACTAGTTAGTATAAACGCAATCAGTAATAAGTTTCTCATAAGCTTAAACTAAAAGTATAACTTATTTTTTAGTTATTCAACTTATAATTACGTTATTGTCGTTTTTTAATATCTCTTCTAATTGAAGATCTTACAATTCGTAGCACCCTTTCTGTAAACTACATGGTGAGAAAGCTCATATTTTAATTGGCAACTTGGTAAGCTCTGATGCCACTATCGTCTTTGATATTGATAGTAGGGTTATCAGAGAAGTATTGCACCTTACCTTCTACACACACCGTTTGGTTTTCATAGAGTTTAGTAATATCATATTCAAAATCAGTTAAGTGCTCTTTACGAATAAAAATATTGAAAATACTTTTTGGGTAGGCTTTGTCAAGGTTTAACCAGAGATTCCCTTTTTTAGAATACCTACTACTGACTATCTTACCACAGACTATCGCATCATATCCAATGTGCTTCGCTACGGTAACCGTATTAAAGTGTCCGGGAGGTAAGGAAGGTTGAGCAATCGGGTCGACATCTCCTGCTGCCAGATTATCAAACCATGCTTTTTTATCTATCACCGTTTCATAAGCTTCGTTGAGCTCAGTGAAAAAATCCAACCCTGATAATTCTTCGACCTCATCTACTGTTACTGCGTAATTATGAATCGCTTTTTCTAATTTCCTATGATCCATTATAAATCCTATGCATCGCTTATTGACTGGGTCATATGCAACTTTAGCATACTGCTCAGGTATGGATAACTTATTTGAAGATTCCTGTATCACGGGTAGCCCTTCTTTTAATATAGGCATAGTGACTACATAGAGTGGCACATTATGGCTGATGACATAATTACGCAGGAGGCTTTCTAGATCCTTCCAAGCTTCCCGATTAAAGTCTGCTAACTGAGGAGAGATATTAGAGTAATAGTAACTTTCAGATAGTGCTTTTGCAGACCATCTGAAATCTGCGCTAGCCGCCAAATGTCCCCTATCGTAGCCAAAGCCATTATATTCTACCTTCCCATTCGATAAGGTATCTGTCAGAAAATAATCTTGCTGTCTTGCCGAACCAGTTAGTATTTTATTATCTATTCTGAAATCATTTGTCCGTGCTACTTTACCATCTCTTATCTCTGGCAATATCATATGTGCTACCCACTTTGCTTGCTCATGAGCTTCATCATACTCTAGTATCATAGCAGAATGTTCAATGTAATTCTCGGAGGGCATACCCAGGGCTTTCATATCCTCGATGGTCTGCATCAACTTGAAGTCGATTATCTGAGCATCTATTAATTCTAGCTGACTTGATAAAGCTGATCGTTCATCAAGCTTTATATTTAATTGTTCCTCTATCGATTGGGAGAGCAGCCTAATATGAGTCCCACTAGCTAGGACAATTACTAAACATATAGCTAGAATCTTAATACTTTTCATATATAGCAAGGTACAGAATTCATTGAAACTGAAATGTTATATCTTGAAGTTGTTCCTTTTTATAAATTTATAGAACACTAAGTCAAAATTAGATCATGAAAAAGCAATTCCTATTCATCGTAATGATGCTCACCTATTTTGCACTGGCAGCACAAGCGCCTGTAGGAGATGTCGAGATAAAACAGGAAGGCGAAGGCCCCTTTAATCAATTAATAATCAGAGGAGCTACTCTGATAAACAGTACGGGAGCCCCTCCAATAGGCCCTGTAGATATCATCATAGAAGAAAATATCATCAAAAACATAAAGACGGTAGGCTATCCGGGGGTACCTATAGATACGGCTGGCAGGACGAAGCTCAAACCGGGAGGTAAGGAAATAGATGCTGAGGGCAAGTATGTCTTACCAGGTTTTGTAGATATGCATGGGCATATAGGCGGTCGGTGGCAAGGCGCCGGTGGAGAGTATGTGTTTAAACTATGGATGGCTCACGGTATCACTACCATCAGGGACCCGTCATGTGGCAATGGCTTAGACTGGGTCCTCAAGCACAAAAAACTTAGTGAAGAGAATAAGATAACTGCACCGAGAATACAAGCTTATACTGCATTTGGAGCAGGGTCTTTAGATCCTATAGCTACTCCTGATCAAGCTAGAGCATGGGTAAGAGAAAATGCTTCTAAGGGAGCAGATGGTATAAAGTTTTTTGGTTTACCGCCCAAGTTGTTTGGTCCAGCTCTAGAAGAAAACAAAAAACTTGGTCTTAGGTCTGCTTGCCATCATGCACAGCTAGAGGTAGGCAGGTGGAATGTGGTTAATTCTGCTCAATCTGGACTTACTTCTATGGAGCATTGGTATGGACTGCCTGAAGCACTCTTTGAAGATAAGACCATACAGAATTATCCCCTAGACTATAACTATCAAAATGAACAGCACAGATTCGGCGAAGCGGGCAGGCTGTGGAAGCAGGCAGCGAAGCCTCACTCTGATCATTGGAATAGTGTCATGGACGAATTGATATCTCTTGACTTTACTATCGATCCAACTTTTAATATCTATGAAGCTAGTCGAGACCTACATAGAGCTAGGAGGGCCGAGTGGCATGAGGATTATACACTCCCAAGTCTATGGAGATTTTATCAACCGAGTAAAAAATCACATGGTTCTTACTGGCACTTCTGGGGTACGGAAGAAGAGGTGGACTGGAAGCAGAACTATAATCTATGGATGACCTTCATCAATGAGTATAAGAACAGGGGTGGCCGTGTGACTGCTGGTTCAGATTCTGGATTCATTTTTCAGTTGTATGGCTTTGCATATGTGAGAGAGTTGGAGCTTTTAAGAGAATCGGGGTTTCATCCTCTTGAGGTTATTAGATCAGCAACGCTTTATGGTGCAGAAGCACTCGGCATGGACGATGAGATAGGCAGTATAGAGGTAGGTAAGAAAGCAGATATAATAGTCATAGACGAGAATCCATTGCAAAACCTAAAAGTACTCTATGGCACTGGCGCTATCAAACTTACTGATGATAATGAAGTGGTAAGAGTTGGAGGTGTAAAATATACTATCAAAGATGGAGTCATCTATGATGCTAAGCAATTACTAGCTGATGCTAAGAAGATCGTGGATGATGCCAAAGCGGAAGAGGGCTTTGAGATCATGCAGCCAGGGATTAAGAAAGAAAGGCCTTGATCTATGATCTATGAAAATCTAATACTAAGGTCTCCAAAACAAACATAAAAAAAGGGGAATCCAAATATTGAATTCCCCTCCACGATGCAGTTATCGTTCTCTATTTAATTACTATTACTCGCTTATTAATTGTGAATCTGCCGACTTTGGTTTTCAAGAAGTAAACTCCTCCTCTAAAGTCTTTCACTGGTATATTATATTCTACTGTCAAACCCGCATTACTATTCATCGAATAATCTATCGGTAATACCTTCCCTGACATATCGTATAATTTTAAGGATACCTCGTCTTCTACTCTCAATTTACTGACTGCTACATTGATGACATCTGATGCGGGGTTAGGGAATGTGGTGACTTTGACATCTGCTACTTCTCTAGCTTCGAGCTCTGCTTCTTCTGTTACAAATTCTATCTCATCATATACTGGAGGGATGTAAGCTAAGTCGAAATCAAATCTATCAAAGTTACAAGTAAGCTCATCGCCAAATTCATTTGCTCCTAGATCTACAACATCGCCTTGTACTCTCACTTTACCTAACAGATCGTCCATCAATGTGACAAATGAACCCTCTCCTGCATCTATAGCTGTAGAGGTTGATTGTAGTGAAAAATCGGCATTAGCTGGGTCTACAAATTGTGGGTCGCCCCCAAACTGATTACCACCTCTATCATCCATTCCTACTGCTAAAGTTTCTAATGTAGCCAAGTCTGGCTCATTGAATAAATTATTCTGTATAGAGAAATTGTTACTAGCACTACCAAAGTTATGTAGCCCAGGCCCAGCAGTTAAAGTAGTCGCATTTCCAAAGAAAATAGAATTTCTTAGGTCAATCGTATTAGCACTAAAGTCTGTGAAATTGACTATAGCTCCTCCTGTCTCTTCTGCAAAGTTGATATAGAAGGTATTGTTGGTATGCAATACTTCATTACCTCCTCCATTTTCAAATATTGCCCCACCATCAGACGCTTTGTTACCTGCAAAAATAGTGTTCGTGTAGTTTGATCTTACATTATCATCTGTATTTACAGCTCCACCTCTATTCTCAGAAAAGTTCTGTGCGAATATGCAATTGCTAACATCCAGATCCACAAGACCCCCATCAAAACCTGCTGCATATAATCCTCCACCTTTTGATAACCCAGGTCCACTTACTTGATTTTGCAAGAACACTACTCTATTCATTTTTACTGTGAATGTAGTCGCACTTCTAGTATTGATACGACCTGCACCTCCTAGTCCTGCCCCTTGGTTATGTACTACAAGCACGTTATTCATTTCTAGTGTAGCATCATTATCATTCACAAATAAGAAACCCCCACCTCCGGCAGTATTAGACCCATCTGCCACTCCTCCAGAGATCGCAACACCATCTATTTTTATATCGTCAGTTACTTGAGAGTTTCTTAGCACATAATGACTGTTCTCCTCCGTCCCTGTGAATAATAATTCTAGCGGTACTATATTAACCACATCGACCTTATCATCCTGGAGTAGATCACCACTTAATACTGATCGAGTTTCTTTGAAATCTCTCTGGCAAATGTTCATCTCACTACCATTAAACCCACCATATAGATCTACACCTGATGGTAAATTAAAATAAACATCTCTATCTCCATCTTGAGTAGGGAGATAAACCCCATCTGCTAACCAGATCTCTTGTCCTGCTTGCGCAGTTTGCATAGCTTCTTGTAAATCCGTGTAGGCATCTGCCCATGATGTACCATCTGCAACTCCAGTAGCCTCTCCATCTACATAGATCACTTGCCCTGCTATCGGAGTACCGCAACAATTACAATCATCTATCTGTACATCATTTTCTGTATTAGAATTACCATCATCACAAGGTGTTGCCACAACTCCACCTCTAATACCTACAAAATTGCAGGTTGCCGTATCACCATCCGAGATTATCAATGAGTTAAGAAACAAGGTATCACCACTAAAATATCCATCTCCCTCAGAAGAGAAAGTAACCCCCAAGACTTCTACACTAGAAGAAGGTATTTGATATTCACAACCATCTAGACCTACCTCAAATGAGTCACCGTCTTGATCCTCTAAAGCTATTTGGAATGTCCCTGCTTCTGTCACAGTGAGGCTTGTTGGTCCGGAAAGATCGTCATCACTACAATTAGTACCACCAACATACATTCCTTCTACACTAGAAGGTGTACAAGCACCATTGTTGCATACTTCTATTGTTATAACTATTACATCTTCTACTGCATTACCATTCGGACCAGTTACTACTGCATTGATAGTTCCTGAACTAGAAACTGTCAACGTCTCTCCATCAACATCAAACTGAGCACCATCACTTGTTGAGTATTCAATTGTTTCTGCACAATTGGTAGAAAGGGATGGCGTATAAACATATGGAGCATCATCAGAACAAATAGTAACATCAGCTCCTAGGTCTAATGTCGGCATATGATCAACGCAAGGGTCGGTATTGCAATCCATTCCTTCTATGGATACTGTCGCAGAAGCTGTACAACCAATTCCATTCATCAACGTGTAAGTATAGATCCCAGGTGATACGACTGACACTTCATTACCATCTATATCTGTCCAACTACCTCCCGCTAATTCGGCAGGAATAATATCTGTTAAATTCAAGGTACTATCACTACAAATTGCTTCAGGATTCGCAATACTTATACTTACACCCTCACAAGGGTCATTGCAGTCTTCACCTATGATAGTTACATCAGCTGATGCACTACATCCTTCATTAGTAGTTACACTATAACTGTATGTCCCAGGACCGACAACTGTTACTGCTACACCATCTGTATTAGTCCACTCTCCAGCTGCTGCAGCAGCTGGGACTAGTGTAGTCAGATCAAAGGTAGCCGTATCACAAATCGCAGCTGGATTAGTAAAGCTTATACTAAAAGCCTCACATGGATCTATACATTCCTTAGACACGATCTCTACTTGGGTAGTGGTTCTACATTCATCTGGGCCTATGTATATGTAGGTGTATACACCTATACCTCCCATAATAACTTCATCCCCATCTGGACCCATCCATGTACCTCCCGCTGTATCATCATTTTCAAGGCTACTCAAGGTGATACTTTCACCATCGCATATTGCATCCGGTGTTCTTACTGAAACAGAAAAACCTTCACAGTTATCATGACAATGCTTTTCATGTATTTTCACAGTGACTATACCTGCACAACCATTGACTTCATCAAAAAGATGGTATCTATAGAATTCATCTTGAATTCCATAAGTCACTATATTACTATTTAGGTCTTTCCAGAATCCTCCGGATTGTTCCGGAAATTCTAGTGTCGAGAGTAATATCGAATCTCCCCAACAAACAGAATCATCGGCTATTTGCATAAGCACGAATCCACTTGACACGAATGTTATCTTATCTGATGCTGTACATCCATTATCATTCGTTACTGTGTAGGTATACATTCCAGGTGATGCTTTATCGACTACATTACCATCCATATCTGTCCAGGTACCTCCCATATTATCTGTAGGCACTTGATCCATTAGCATATATATCTCACCTTCGCATAACACCGGAGGATCCATAAGCGTAACACTAAAATTATCTATACTTATACTGAACTCATCTGAAGCCACACATCCATTTGCATTGGTACCTGTAAGTCTATAATTACCATCTCCTAGATCTGCCACTTCCCAACTATCTCCTGCTACCGCATCAGGGACAATAGAACTAAAATCAAACTCAGCCTCTGGACAAATTGGCCCCTGATCCTCTATTATAAAACTAAAATTGTCTTCTGTGATAGTCACTTGCCCAGTGACCGTACAACCATTTCCATCCGTATAGGTATAGGTGTAATCACCTGCCCCTGCACTTGTTACTACTTCTCCATTACCATCTGTCCATACACCTCCAGTCTGTCCACTTGGCTCTAGAGTGTTAAGGTCTAACCTACCGTCTGTACAGACAACAGGGTTTAAGTTATCTGGAAAGTTTATCGGGTCAGGGTCATTGATAGTTACATTGATCTCATCTGTGTCTGAGCAGGCTATCCCATCTGTCACGGTTACTGTATAAGTACCCCCTTCACTAACAAATATAGAATCCCCTACCTCGCCCGTAGACCACTCAACTCTAGGATGTTTGCTATCGATGTTATCTGTCGGATGACTGAGCAACAATGGTAGATCCTCTCTACATACACTGATGTCATCGCCGAGATCTGCAGTCACTGGCAACCCTACTTGAATAGGGATAGTCTTAGTAGCCACACAACCTAAGCAATCAGTTACGGTAACGCTATACGCTGTATTTTCGGTAGGCGTAAATGTAATTGACTCCGTTGTTTCACCAGTAGACCACTGATAATCTACTGCAGTGATCGTAGTATCCTTAGCGCAACAGCCTCCTAGTAATTTGATGTTATCAAGGTCCCATGCATAGGTAATCGCATTTCTCCATGCAGGGCAGTATGCTAATAGTTCGAATACAAAAGTGGTATTCTCTGTTACTTTAAATTCATCGTTATCCGTGAAATCAAATTCCTCTAACGTCCAGTCATTAGTTGTTTCTATATCATTTTGTTGGTAGATCTCTTCTCCATTCTTAGTTACTCTTAACCCATAAAATCTTGGAAAGTTATTAGGGCCTTCATCGATGTCTTCTGAGAAGTCAGGATTGTACCAAGTGAATCTCTTTGGAGCACTTTCGTAGAATTCTAACCCTGTGATCGTGCTACTTTGCTCTGGTGTAAGTGTCACAGAGAATTTAAGCGCATCAGGACTATCGTCTTTCCAGTAGCACTTTTTACTAGCGCTAAAACACATCGCTCTCCCATCTAGTCCATCTTTGGGTATCGTACAGGAGTGCATTCCTCCTTCTACATTCACTGGCGTCGCTTCTACATTTACACATTGATCAGCATCCGGGTAACTTGGTGCTAGTTCTGAAAAATCCTTGTTATCCACACCATTAGTTATCGAGTGGCAAGCATCCATATCCCACTCTACTAATGTACCAGCATTCTCTTCCGCACATATTATCTCACATGTATTAGAGTTCATCACATCTGCTTCGAGCGTCACGCTCTCTCCTAAGCATACCGCCCTAGGTTTTCCTAAGGAGACGATCATTGCACAACCGCATTGGTCACCATCATCTATTTTGTTGACCTTGATCGAGTTCGATAGCTCGAAACAGCCTGATATATCAGCAATATTTGATCCTTCACTGATTCCAGCAACATCTCCAACTGTGCTTAGATGATAGATATAACAAGTACCGATGTCCGACCCTTCAAACTCAAATATGATCTTATTAGTAACTCTAGTAATATTTCCTTCTGTATCAGTAACAATATAAACTGATGCTTCGCCTTCTTCTTCCCAGACCTTGGCGTAGACTGCATCGCTGATATCATCTCCTACACAGACTGTTACTTCTGTTGTGTCTGTCTCTATTGTTATGAAAACTCCTCCTACTGCATTACAGTCTGTTCCCGTATCATCTCCGCCAGTATCATCTCCACCAGTGTCATCTCCACCAGTGTCATCTCCACCAGTATCATCTCCACCAGTGTCATCTCCGCCAGTATCATCTCCGCCAGTGTCATCTCCACCAGTGTCATCTCCACCAGTGTCATCTCCACCAGTGTCATCTCCGCCAGTGTCATCTCCACCAGTGTCATCTCCGCCAGTATCATCTCCGCCAGTGTCATCTCCGCCAGTGTCATCTCCGCCAGTGTCATCTCCGCCAGTATCATCTCCGCCCGT
>ENA-ORXT01000892-ORXT01000892.1-marine-metagenome-genome-assembly--contig:-NODE-892-length-43507-cov-33.623072_pt1 | contig 43507 bp, 35 predicted proteins | sample MGYA00237868_ERZ511482 | MGnify/ENA metagenome assembly ERZ511482
TCACCAAACTGGCGCGAACACCCCACGGGTATTGTCACCAAACTGGCGCGAACACCCCACGGGCATTGTCACCAAACTGGCGCGAACACCCCACGGGCATTGTCACCAAACTGGCGCGAACACCCCACGGGCACTGTCACCAAACTGGCGCGAACACCCCACGGGCACTGTCACCAAACTCGCGCGAACACCCCACGGGCACTGTCACCAAACTCGCGCGAACACCCCACGGGCATTGTCACCAAACTCGCGCGAGTCGGGAGTGTCCATTATGTACACGCCAGCATCGTGGATCACACAGGCTTACACATACACGATGCCCGACCCTGCGAAGGGTTCCCGTCCCGACGAAAGCTGCACGTCCTGCGTCGCTGGTCTAGCGCTCGTGTAGCTGACCTGCTTCGAGGTGCCAGTGCCGGGTAGTTTCGACGTTCTCGACGAGCCGCCGGTCGTGGGTCACGAGCAGCAATGTGTGGGGGAAGACTGCGGTCGCTGCTTCGAGCTGTTCAATTGCGGGAAGGTCCAAATGGTTGGTCGGCTCGTCAAGCACCAACAGGTTGGTCTCGAGTGCAGCGAAAAGACCGAGCGCCGCTCTTGTCTGCTCACCGGGCGAGAGTTCTCTGACGGGTCGATCGATTCGGTCGACATCGAGACCCAACTTGGCGAGCTGGCTGCGGGCGTCGTGGTCATCGCACTCGACTACATCGACAAAGCCTCTGAGCAGCGATGACGCATCACCGAACAGCTCACGGCCCTGGCGCAAAGTCGCAGGCTGCACCGATGGCCCGAGATGGGCGGTGCCGCTGTCAGGCGCCAGCTCGCCCAGCAACAGCCGCAACAACGTCGTCTTGCCTGAGCCGTTGGCCCCGGTGATCATGATCCGGTCACCCGCTGAAACCGTGGCCGTGATGGGCCCGAGAACGAAGTCGCCTGTGCGAACAGTCGCATCAGTCACGACGGCGACCTCGGTGCCCGATCGATCACCGGCGGCGAAGGTAAGCCGCAACTCCCACGGTTCCCACGGCGCGTCGACCTTCTCGTTGCGGTCGAGGCGCTCAAGTGCACGTTCGGTCTGTTTTGCCTTGCTCGCGACCTTCTCGCTGGTGGCGATCCGATGGGTGCGGATGTTCTTGTCTGCTTCGGACTTGTCGCCTTTGGCGCGTCGGACACCTGCCGCCGACCATTGCTGTTGCGTCTGGGCTCGACTCTGCAGATCAGATCGTTTCTGGGTGTATTCGTCGAACGCGTCGTGATGGTGCTGGCGGGCGATGTCTCGTGCGTGTTGCCACGCTTCGAACCCGCCGTTGAATCGAGTACCGGCATGGGTGTGGTCGTCGAGTTCATAGACCGACGTGATCACTCGCTCCAGGAACATTCGGTCGTGGCTCACGATGACCACGGCTCGCTGCTGCGCAAGAACCATCTGTTCGAGCAGGTCGAGACCAACATGATCGAGATCGTTGGTCGGCTCGTCGAGCAGTAGCACGTCGAAACTGGCGAGAAGGATCGCACCAAGGTTGACCTTGGTTTGTTGGCCACCAGAGAGTTCCTCGACGAGATGATCAAGAGTCACCTCGCTCAAGCCGACTTCATGCAACGTGCGCAACGCCCGTTCATCGATTGTTGCGGCTTCGGTGTCGATGTAGCGAGCCAGAGCCTGGTCGTAGCGGTCCTCGGCGCCTGGTTCGCCTGCGGCCACACCGGCGAGTGATGCCTCGAACTCGTCGACGATCGCGCCGATGCCTGTCTCGCGACGAATGAACTGCGCAACTGTCTCGCCGCCGTCAGGCACGAGTTGTTGGCGCATCAGGCCGACCACAGCGTGGGGAGGATTCGTGGTGATTGCGCCGACGGCGGGTGCGAGCTCTCCGGCCAGAATTCGAAGCAGCGTGGTCTTGCCGGTGCCATTTGGGCCAACGACTCCCATCCGGTCGCCGGGCGCAATGACAAGCGAAATGTCGTGCAGGATCGTTCGTGCGCCGTAGGAGAAACCGACGTTGGTGCAACGCAGTTGCGTAGGTGAATGCATGAGAAGAGAGACCTTTCGGGCTCGCCCCCAACTGCGAGAGACACAGGGGCGGGAGCCACAGACGACAATGGACAGGTCTCAGTTCTTCACGGCATCGAGGGTAGCGCGCAACCCGATGAGCTGGCCAGAGAATTCGCTCCGTCAGCGGCGTTCAGGTCGTGGCGTTCAGTCGGACCAGGCCGTCGAGGATGAGGTCGAGGACGAGTTCGAAGCTGCTGGCGGTTTCCGCCTGCGCCGTCGCAAGAACCACCCAGTTCGATGTGATGTTGGACAACGGTGGCAACCGGTCAGCCAAGGGGCGCCTCGCGCCGAGGCCGAAGTGGTGGTCGTGCGCTTGCCTGGTCTAGCGTGAGAACACGCCGATCAGGGGGAACCCATGCCCTATGCCCAAGGCCGCACCTATCTCGATGCCGACAGCCACATCATGGAGCTGTCCGACTTCCTGACCAGCAACGCCGAGCAGAAGTATCGCGAACTCGTCCCTGCCGTGCCGGTTCCGGTTGGTGGCGACGCTGCTCGGGCCGAGATCGGCTTCGATGTTTCGATCACAGCCCCCGGCCACCCAGTCGACAAAGTCGACGAGATGATCGCGCTGGGCGACGACTTGATCTCGGGTCCCAAGGGGTACCTGGCGCTCGGCGCATTCAACAAGCGCGAACGCACCCAAGCACTTGACCAGCTCGGTTTCCATCGCCAGCTCGTGTTCAGCACGTTTGCTGCGCCGGTGTGTTTCAACGCCGACTCGATCGAGGCCAAGTATGCGTCGGCCGCAGCGCACAATCGTGGGATCGCCGAGTTCTGCGCCGACGACCCGAGGCTGATGGGTGTCGCTGCGCTTCCCCTCGATGATCCTGAGCTGGCTTTGGTCGAGGTCGAGCACATCGTCTCGCTCGGCCTTGCCACTGCATGGGTGCCACATCGCAGTGCGGGCGGGCGCTCCCCCGGCCACGACGACCTCGACCCGGTATGGGCTCGCCTGGCCGATGCTGGAATTCCCTTTGCACTCCATGTCGGCGGTCAGCCATTACAGCTACCACCCGAGTGGATGAACACCGGGCGCCCGGTGCCCACTGATTGGCAAGGCGGCGGCGAGAACATTCGATCCAAAGACATGATCGCGTTGCACCACGACGCAGAGACGTTCCTGGGAACGATGGTGTTCGACGGTGTCTTCGAGCGACATCCAAATCTGCGAGGCGCAGCAGTGGAACTTGGTGCCGGGTGGGTGCCGAGTTTCCTGCGCCGCCTGGACTGGAGCGCGGACATCTGGCGCAAGTCCGAACCCGAACTGCAGAAGCTGACCCGCACACCGACCGAGCAGATCACCACCCACATGGCGTTCACTCCGTTCGTGTACGAAGACGTTGGCACGCTGGTCAACGAGTCGAACAACGAGCTCTATCTGTTCTCGAGCGACTATCCGCACCACGAAGGCGGACGTAATCCACTCGGCCGCTTCGAACGCTCGCTCGACGGCCACACCGCCCAGACGCTTGACCGCTTCTACGCCGACAACTTCAGCCGCGTCTTCAGCGTTGACTGAGCCAATGCTTGCTTGGCCCGTGTCGACTCAGTCATTCGAACGGGAACCCGTGTTGACTGCTCCGCAACACACTCGACCGCTTCTCCACCGACAACTTCAATGGTGTCATCCGCGCCGACTGAACCGGTCGCTCTCTGAACCGGAGACATCATGGCCGCAACCACCTACACGTTCGATCGCTCCTGCACCGACTAAGCCCGCCACTGTCCCAATCGAACGGACCGCATCATGACCGCAACCGCCCAACCGAGCACGCTCGTGGTCACGCCGATGACCGGCAGCTTTGGCGCCGACATTCGAGGCGTTGATCTGAGCCAGCCACTCGACGCTGCGACCGCGGTCGCGATCGAAGCTGCCTTCGCAGAACACATGGTGCTGGCGTTTCGCGATCAGAACCTGACCATCGATCAGCTCGAAGCGTTCGCGTTGCAGCTCGGCGAGTTCGGCGGCACGCCGTTCATCACGCCGGTCGATGATCACCCCAATGTGTTGGCGGTGGTGCGTGAAGCCGACGAGGCCGGTGCGCTGTTCGGGGGCTCATGGCACAGCGACTGGAGCTTCCAGGCCGCACCGCCATCGGCCACCATTTTGTATGGCCACCAGGTTCCTCCAGCCGGAGGAGACACCGTCTTCACCAATCAGTACCTGGCCTATGAGACTTTGTCTTCTGGCATGAAGCGGATGCTCGATGGAGTCAGGGCCGTGCATTCTGCGCAGCGCTCCTATGGTCCACAAGGCGTCTTCGGACAGCCTGATCCCCGGGCTGCAATGCACATCCAGGGCGGCGAAGAAGCACTCGCTACGCAATCTCATCCGATCGTGCGGACCCATCCCGTGACCGGACGCAAACTCCTCTTCGTCAACGACGTGTACACGATTGGCATCGAAGACATGTCCGGGCCCGAGTCCAAGGCGCTGCTCGGCTTCTTGCTCGAACATTCCAAGCAGGTCAGCTTTTTATGCCGGGTCCGCTGGGAACAAGGCACGCTCACCATGTGGGACAACCGGTGCGTGCAACACCACGCGATCAACGACTATCCCGGCCAACGCCGCGAGATGTACCGAGTCACCCTGGCCGGCGAAACCCCGTTCTGAGGACATCCTCTACCCATATTTAGGTATATTCATGTTTGTTACCTGAATTGACTGATATGGGCCGAGATTGTCACACCCCTCTGTCAGTGTGGAACCCATGGCAGCGCTATTCGATCTCGACGACCAACCCAGGTCCGAGCGCGCCGATGCAGGTGCCGACACGGGTGCTGCGGGGAGGCCCGGTGGCGGCGGGTTTGGGGATCTGAGTTCGGTTGGTCGGTCGTTTCAGCCGATCGTTGCCGAGTTGTTAGACATGGCGCCGGCGTCGGCGATTCGTGAGATCGCCGGGTTCCGTGCCCAGCTGACCGCAGCCGAGACGGTGATACTGGGCGGGGTGATCGACCGCCACGGCGACACCCGCCGGGCCGAGAACCTGGCGGCGAGTTCGGGCACCGCGTCACGCCGTCAGGCCAAAAAGGCGGCCCGTCGAGCAAAGGCCGCCAAAGCAAGCCCGGGCCTGATCGACAAGATGGCGGCTGGCATGTCGGGCGAACAGATCGATGTCGTGGTCGAAGCCGCCGAACAAACCAACGGAGCCGCTGCCGACGACGACGAGTTCATCGACGCCGTCGCCAAAACCGACCCTGACCAGGCACACCGCATCAAACGCCGGTTCATCAAAGACAAAACCAACGCCGCCAAAGCCGAAACCCGCCACCAACGCCAACGCCGCAACCGCAGCGTCTCTCGATTCATCACCGATGGCGGACTCGATGCACTGCTGCTCAAAGGCGACACCGCATCAATCGACCAAATCCACAAGACTCTGACCCAGACCGCCAACCAGTTCTACCGCGACGACGGCGGCCGCGATGCACCCATCGGCAAACAACCCCGCACCAGTACACAACGCATGTACGACGCCGCCTTCGCCCACATCACCAGCCAACTCGCCACGACAACTAGCAACGCAACCGGCGCCGGATCGGCTGGCACCGGCCAGTTCGCGACACGCACCACTGCCACAACCGGAAGCGGATTCGCTGGCAGCGGGCCTACTTCACCGCCTGGTGCGGGCAGCTCTGAAGCACGGGAGTCGCGACAAACTGGCTCCGAGAGCAACGGCACCCGCGGCACTAGACCCGCCGCACAACCAACGCCCGGTAGCTCAGACTCAGATCCAGCAGCAACCCGAGCTGGCTCCGCTCGACCGGCCGGAACCCGCGGGCCGACCGCGTCCAAGCGATTTACGCCACCCAAAGCACGTGCGGTTGTGTTCATCGGCGTCACCGTCGAAAAATACCTCGGGCTTGCGCCAGACCAAGCAGCCCAACTCATCGGCACCGGACCAATCGCCGACACTGTGCTCAACCAATACCTCGACGCCGACCCCGAACTCATCGGCATCATCTACGGCCAACACGGCATGCCGCTGTGGCTCGGCCGCAGCGAACGCTACGCAACCGAAGGCCAAGTCCGGGCCCTCATCGCCCGAGACCACGGCTGCGTTCTCTGCGGCGCATCACACCAACACTGCCAAGCCCACCACACCCCACCATGGGCCGCACCCCGACAAGGCCAAACCGACATCGACAAACTCGTGCTCTTGTGCCAAAGCTGCCACCACGCACTGCACGCCAACAACCAAACCGTCTACCACGACGCAGTCAGCGGCAACTGGAAACGAAGACCCGCCACCGCCGCCGAAACCCCACCCCAACGCCTCCCCCGGCACCACCAACACCGACCAGGCCGAGGAGTCGCGCCTCAGCGCGAATAGCGCAGATCGCGAGAGTTTGTATGCTGCGGGTTGTGGTTGCAGATCGAGCACGAACGTTTGGCGAACATCTTCCGCCTGCGGCTCACCACGACTAATCCCGAAGGTGTCGCACTGATCCTGTCCCTCTCGGGCCTCGCCAAAACCGCTGGCTAGTCCCCAGTGGCAGGTTCGACCACAACCCGCCGGCGGCGCTCAAACAGCAGCGACGTGCGCTCATCGAACACTTCGGGGAAGCTGCTGATCTGGTTCAACACAACGGCCTGCAATTCATCGGCGTTGGCTACGGCCAAATGCACGACTGCGTCCTCGATCCCCGAGATCAGGTCAACACCCATCGTCTCGGGCAGCGACCAGACATGCTGCAGGAATCGCTCGACGATCTCGCGGCTCTTCGGCTGAAGTCGCACAAAAACCAAGGCCTCGAGCGACCGGCCGAGCGATGCGAGATCGACTTGGGCGTGATAGCCACTGATCGCACCTCGAGCTTCGAGATCCCGGACCCGGTTTAAGGTCGTCGAAGGTGCCAGACCCACGGCGTTCGCGAGCGAACGATTCGTCTGGCGTGCATCGCGCTGCAGTTCCTGGAGTAACCGGGTGTCAATCGGGTCTGCGCTGAAGTCAGTCATACGTTCACTTTCTGGTCTTCCGGGCGCCCTGCGCTGAACTAGTAATCGAAGAATAGACCGTAGTCCGAACAATGTTCACCCGCCTTGCGGATCATGCGAACATACGCAAAGATCAGAGCACTATCTCCGACGAAACAAGGCTGCTTACAACGTGTCCAGCACCTCGGACTACAAGCTCATCGATCGATATCTCGCCGACGAAGGCACCGTCTTCCTCACCGGCATTCAGGCCTTGGCCCGGCTGCCGCTCGAACAACTGCGAGCCGACATTCGCGCCGGCCTGCGGACCGCTGCGTTCGTCTCGGGCTATCAGGGTTCACCCCTTGGCGGTTACGGCGACGCGGTCGAACAAGCGGCGAGGGCCGAACCGGATCTGCCGGTCACCTTCCGCCAAGCAATGAACGAGGAATACGGCGCAACCGCCGTCATGGGTTCACAGCTAGCGGCATCGCGCCCTGACGCGCGCTACGACGGGGTCGTTGGCATTTGGTACGGCAAGGCTCCTGGCGTTGACCGGGCCGCCGACGCACTGCGCCATGCGGTGTTTGCTGGCACGTCCCAATTCGGTGGCGCCATCGCGCTCGTGGGTGACGATCCGAACGCCAAGTCATCGACCGTTCCGTCGTCGTCGGCTGGGGTCATCACCGACATGCACATGCCAGTCTTGTACCCCGGCGACCCCGCCGAAGCACTCGACCTTGGCCGACACGCCATTTCGCTCTCCCGGGCCACGGGGCTGTGGTCGGCCGTCAAGATCGTGGCCGATGTTGCCGACGCCTCGGCAAGCGTGGACCTTCACCCCGAACGGCTGCAACCAATCATGCCGCTGGTCGACGGCGAGCGCTACCAGCACGCCCCCAACGGGCAGCTCCTAACGCCGATGACTGTTGAGATCGAACGCGAGATCGTCGAAGTTCGCTACGAGCTTGCCCGTCGCTACGCGACCGACAACAACCTGAATCACATCCCGGTCAACCCCAGCGATGCGTGGGTTGGCATCGTCTCGTCTGGCATCACCTATCGCGAGGTACGCGAGGCGCTGTCCCGGCTTGGGCTTCGCACTGACGGCGACATCGAAGCTGCCGGCATTCGGCTGCTGAAGATGGGCATGCCGATGCCCTTCAACCCCGAAACGATCAGGTCGTTCGCTCGTGGCCTGCAAGAACTGGTGGTTGTCGAAGAGAAGCGGCCCAACATCGAATCGCTCATCAAGGACGCGCTCTATGCCGTAACCCAGCGGCCAATCATCGTGGGCAAGAAGAATGAGCAAGGCGAGTCGCTCATGCCTGGCTGGGGTGCCCTCGACGCCGACACCCTGGTGCCGTTGTTGCGACGACGCCTCGAGTCGCGTCTCGGCGACCGCCTCGCACCCGTGATTCCCACTCGCACCATGATTCCGCTGGCAGTCGAGCGGGCACCGTTCTACTGCTCGGGCTGCCCCCACAATCGCAGCACCGAAGTGCCCGACGGAGCCGTAGTCGGCGCTGGCATTGGCTGTCACACCATGACGCTGCTGATGGATCCGGACCGGGTCGGCGACATCGCCGGCCTCACCTGCATGGGCAACGAGGGCACCCAGTGGATCGGCATGAGCGAGTTCGTCGACACCGACCACATCTTTCAGAACCTGGGCGACGGCACCTATTTCCACTCGGGCCAACTGGCAATTCAGGCCGCCATCGCCGCCAAGATCAATATCACCTACAAGCTGCTGTGGAACGGCACGGTCGCTATGACCGGCGGGCAAGATCCCGAGGGCCAGATCGGCCTACAGCAAGTCGTTGACATCTTGAAAGCCCAGGGAGCAGCCCGCGTCATCGTGACCAGCGACGACGTCGCACGTTCGAAACAGGACCTGAACAACCAGGTCGAAGTCCGAGACCGCACTCGCCTGATGGAAACGCAACAGATGCTGGCCGCCACTCCGGGCGTCACCGTCTTGATTCATGATCAAGCCTGCGCCGCCGAGCTACGTCGTGCCCGCAAGCGAGGCCTGATCGAGTCACCGGATCAACGGGTGGTCATCAACCATCGAATCTGCGAAGGCTGCGGCGACTGCGGCCAGGTCAGTAATTGCCTGTCGGTTCAGCCGATGGACACACCCTTTGGCCGCAAAACCCATATCGACCAAACCACCTGCAACCTGGACTTCAGTTGCCTCGAAGGCGACTGCCCATCGTTCATGACCATCTCGACCAAGCCAGCGGGCCGCCTCAGTCGGCTGCTCAGCCGTTGGTCGGCGAAGCCTGAGCGTTCGCCCGTTTCCGGCGACGCATCCGCCGTGAGTACCGAAGCGCCAACGGTCTTCTCAGATCCCTCGCTGTTGGTCCCTGCTGATTCGTTTGCGCTTCGCATCACCGGGATTGGTGGAACGGGCGTCGTCACAGTCGCCCAAATTCTTGGCACCGCCGCCATGCTGGCCGGATTCGAAGTCCGTGGCCTGGATCAGATCGGTCTGTCACAGAAGGCTGGCCCGGTGGTGAGCGATTTGCGGCTGTCGCGCCACGCGCCGTCGTACACGAACCGGCTCGGCGACCGCCAAGCCGACGTGCTGCTGGCCTTCGATCAACTCGTGGCCGCGAGCGAGAAGGGACTGGCGACCTGCGACAACGATCGCACCGTGGTGGTGGGCTCGACGTCGCCGACGCCGACCGGGTCGATGATCACTCGCCCCGACATTGCACTACCCACACCCGAGGAGCTCGCCCGCACCATTGGCCAGCACAGCACCAGCCATCACTTCTGGGCCGACGCCCAAGGGGTCACCGAAGACCTGCTGGGTTCATCTACTGCAGCCAATATTTTTGTGATCGGCATGGCGGTGCAAGCCGGAGCTCTCCCCATCCCCGCGGCGTCGCTAGAGGAAGCCATCGAGCTCAATGGCGTTGCCGTGAAGGCCAACCTGGCCGCGTTCCGTTGGGGCCGGATGCAGGTTGCGGATCCTGGCGCGGTCGAAGCTGCTCGTGACCTCGACATCGACGAGTCCGCAAGGGTGTCCGACGAGTTCGGGATGCGACTGGATCACCTTGGCGCCGAGGGCAGCCGCCGTACCCAGCTGGCGCTCTTTGCCAGCGAACTGGTTGCGTGGGGCGACCGCTCCGACGCGCAAGATTGGTTCGACGTCCTCGACCGAGTCCACGCAACCGAACGATCGGCTGGCATCGACTCGGGCGCCATGGTCGATGCGGTTGCCGCTGGCCTCTACAAGCTCACGGCCTACAAAGACGAGTACGAAGTCGCCCGGCTCATGCTCGATGCCGACGGCCTCGACGAAGCCCACGACGTTGCCGGCGACACCGGATCGATCAGCTATCAGTTACATCCGCCGATGTTGCGAGCACTCGGCATGGACCGCAAGATCTCAATTCCACTGTCGGCTGCAGGTGGCTTGCGGATGCTGGCCCGAGGCAAACGCATGCGCGGCACCATGCTCGATCCCTTCCGCTGGGCCAAGGTCCGTCGCGTCGAACGCAAGTTGGCCGCTGAATACATGAAAGCGATCGACAAGGTCTTGCAGTCGCTGACCACCGACTCACTCGCAGCTGCGGTTGCCGTCGCCGAGACGGCCGACATCGTGCGCGGCTACGAAGACATCAAGCTCGCCAACGTAGACCTCTTCCGGGCGGCGTTGGACACCAGACTCGCTGCCGTCTAGTCACGTCGGCACCACCAGCCAGCGACGGCGACCTCCCCGGGGGAGCCACGGGAAATCACACTGTGGCCTTTCCAAAACCCGTCAGTTGGCCCGCGGGACCAGCTAAGAAGCCGGGTCAGGCACCGGCTGGTTGGACCGGCGACACCACTTGGTGCAGCCGGGTCAGGCATCATCTCGATCCTCGTTGGACCGCCGCACCGCCTCGTTGAGGCGTGACGTCTCGCCAGCCGAGACGGCGCAGTTCAGACGCCAAGGATTGCGGCGGCGCGGTTGGCGCGCGCTTCGACACCGGTCTTGTATTCGTCGAGGTCGAGTTCTTCGCCTTGTTCGCCTTGCTGACCATTGAGGTAGCGGGCGTAGACGCCTTCGGAGATGCAGGCCAGACGCCAGGCGGCCCATCCCCGGTAGTAGTCGACTTGGTCGAGCGACACGCCCATTTTGTCGGCGTAGAGGCCAGCCATCTCTTGCTGACTGAGCCATCCCTCGGCCGCGGTGATGGCGGCATCGCCTTTTTCTTCTTCGGTGGTTTCAGGATCATGCCAATAACCAAGGAGGCCCGCGAGATCAGCCATGGGATCACCCAGCGTGCAGAGCTCCCAATCGAGTACTCCAGCAACCGGGCCAGCTGGGTCCATCATGCAGTTCGAGAGCCGATAGTCGCCGTGGGCAATCGTGGTCGGCGCATCGGTCGGGATGTTGGCTCGCAGGTAGTCGGCAACCCTGTCGATCACCGGAAGCTCCCGCGTCTTCGACTTTTCCCATTGACCGGACCACCGCTTGATCTGGCGTTCGATATAGCCGCTTCGCTTGGCCAGGTTGCCGAGACCGACCTCATCAATGTCGACGCGGTGCAGCGTGCACAGCGTGTCGATCAACTCGTGGCACATGCGAGTGCGCGTCTCAACCGGAATCGTCTCACCGATCTCGGCATCACGGACGACCACACCATCGAGATAGTGCATGACATAGAAGTCGCGCTCGTTGACCGCCTCGTCTTGGCAGAGGCCCACGAGCAGCGGCACGGGCACGGCGCTGTCTTGCAGCGCATCCATCAACCGGTGCTCGCGCGCCACGTCGTGAGCACTCGGCAGCAGCGGGCCCATTGGTGGCCTACGCAATACGAAACGTCGATCAGCAGCGTCGGTCACGATGAACGTCATGTTCGAGCGCCCACCAGCGATCAGCCCGAACGTCAACGGTCCGGTGACCTCGGTGTGCTCTTCGAACCACTGGGTCACATTTTCACGGTTGATGCCAACAGGCGTCTGGTCACTCACAGCACCAAGTCTGCCACCCGCTAGCGCCACCGATGAAAACTGGCGGTGAAGTGGCGCCAGGAGCGAAGTGGCGCCCGGGGTGAGGGGTGCCTTGTGGGCTTCAGGCGCTGACGCAGCATTTCTCTTGCGGCGCCTCACTGATGTCGCGCGGTCGAGCTACTCGGCAGCAGTGACAACGGCGACGACGCTTCTGTTGGCCACCCGACACTCCCGTGCCGTTCTTCGGGTCACGATATGGCTACATCAACCCACAAGGACCTCGTCATGCTCACCAACATCGGCTCAAGAATCGTTCCTCTGCTCCTCGCCGTTCTGCTTCTGGCAACCGGGCTGGTCGCTGGGTCAATCGCTGCCAGCACCGATACTGCCGACGCTGCGCCGTTCTGCCTAAACCAGCTTCACACCAGCTCCTACTGTCTGCAGCCGTTGCCCACGCCGAACTGTCTGAGCCCCTATATGGCGATCGGTGAAAAGTGCGTTGCACGCAATCCCATCAATCCCAACCCTCCAACCGCGGAAGTCATTGATTGGCGGTGCCCCCAAGCACCGTTCCTCGCTCGAGTTACTAGCGTCAGCGCACTCGGAGCTGGCATCAGCTATATCGAAAAGTGCACCTACACACCCGCCGCGAACTCATTCTTCAGTGCGCCAACCTTCAACCCCTGGAGCTTCTGAGACGAACTGAGCGAACTGCGACAACAAGTACATCCACGTTGCCACTGCGAGTCTCGAGCCCCACGGCGAGAGACTCGAGTTCGCGCCCAGCAGCTACCCCCGGGCGGCCCATCAGCGAGCACGTGCATCGCCAATGGCCAACAACACATCACGCATTGCTCGCAGCGAGTGACCCGACAACATGACGTCGCAGTGCGGCAATGCTGCGGCCATGCCCCCGACGAGTGGCTCGAAACCGTCGGCGGCCGCTCGTGGGTTCACCCAGATAACTCGATGCGCCATGCGTGACAGTCGTTGCATGCGGCGATCCATCTCGTCGGCCGGATCGGTATCCCAACCGTCGCTCGCCACGAGAACCATCGAACCACGAAGCAATGTGGACCAGCTGGCCTGCGACATCAAGGCCTGCAAGCTTGAGGCGATCTTGGTCCCAGAGAAACGGTCGTCGACGAGTTCGGAGGCGGCCGCAAACGCGTCGATCGGATCGAACCGACGCAACGCAGGCATGATCCGCGTGATCGTGTTCGAGAACGCGAACGCCTCGGCATCGACCTGCGCGATCAGCGCACGCAGCACGTGCATGTAGGGCCGCACAAACGTCTGCATCGAACCTGATACGTCGGCCAGCATCACGACTCGCCGGGTGCGACAGCGCTGATCCGACCAAACGAGCCTGACCGGATCACCGCCTGTGCGTCGCGCCGCCGCCATCGGGCGGCACCGATCAAGACTGCCGGCACTGTTGGCTGCTCAGCGTCGCCGAACCGGTTTGCACGGCCACTCGGTCAGCTCGGCCAGCACCGACGACGCAACTTCTTCGACGGTTCGCCGAGCAGACGACAAGGCCACCCTCGAGGCCTTCGGGCAAATCGCCAGCTCCGTGAGCTTTCATCGCGATGTCTTGAATGGTGACCGACTTCGACGGATCGCCCTTGACGTTGAAGGCTCTCTTGGTCCACTCGAGGTCAGCGACCAAGACTTCGAGCATGCCACTGGCGATGATCTGCGCCTTGGCCTTGACCTTGCGCGCAACCAGTGCCGCGGCAGCGCCCGACACCGGCGTCGAGCGTGAGCCATAGGTACCCAGCCCAAACGGCGTGCTGTCAATGATGCGGTTTGTGACGTCGCCACGTGCCACCCAGGCAATGCTCGCCGGATCGGGCTCGCGCATCGGTCGCTTCAAGCCACGCGTCCACATCACCCTCTGGAGTTAGCGTCCCGGCAACTGCTGCGTTGCCACCAGCGTCAGCTCGAGCGGCGGCCTGATTCGACGTCGTTGAGATCGAGATGGTTCCGCATGTACTGGCCAGTGGCGTCGGTCGATGGTTGGAAGTCCCACGCCGAGTAGCGCCCTTTGCGCAGTGCTGCGTCAACGACTCGCCGATCCGCTTGACTCTGGAGCACGTCGACCAAGATCTGCGAAACATCCCATCGGTCACGAACTTCGGAGCGGAAGCTGGCTGCGTCGGCCAAGTACTCGGTGGCATCAGCAACGTTGTTCAACTCATGCGGATCGGCATCGAGATCGAAGAGCTGCTCGCCGTCGGGTTGACTGAAGATGTACTTCAAGTTGCCACGACGCAGCATGAAGATGGGCGCAACGGCACCTTCGCCCAGATACTCGCCGGTCACGATTCGCAACCCATCTTCGACGCCAGCGAGCTGTTCTACCAGGCTGCGGCCATCGAACGCAGCGGGAATGTCCACCCCGGCAAAGTCGAGCATGGTGGGCGCAATATCGAGAAGACTCGACAACGTCTCTATTCGGCGGGGCGCCAGGCGGCCCGGTGACCACATGATCAACGGCACGCGAGCACTGTGCTCGTAGAAGTTCATCTTGTACCACAGTCCCCGCTCACCCAACATGTCGCCGTGGTCAGCGGTGAAGATGACGATCGTGTTGTGGGCGAGGCTGTGATTCTCGAGCGTCTCGACCAGCTGGCCGATCCAATGGTCTACGTAGGAACAGTTGGCAAGATAGGCCCGCCGGGCCGCCTTGATCTGCTCGGCCGACACCTCGGTCGTGTCTGCGCAGATCACTTTGCGCAACCGAGCGCTGTGAGGATCGAGGTCTGCCTCGGCGATAGGTCCGGTTGTGGGCATCGGGATTGTGACCCCGTCGTAAAGCTCCCAGAACTCCTGCCGCGCAACATAGGGATCGTGGGGATGCGTGAAGCTGGCGGTCATCATGAACGGCCGCTCGTCCTTGGTCCGCGCAAGATCGCGAATCTTGCGAACTGCTCGGTGGCCGACTTCGTCGTCGTAATCGAGCTGATTCGTCGCATCGGCAACGCCGGCCTGGGTCACGCTGTCGAGGTTGTGGTACCACCAGTCAAAGCGCCCATCTGGGTCGAGCCAGTTGGGTGTCCAACCAAAGTCCGCCGGGTAGATATCGGTCGTGAGCCGTTCTTCGAATCCGTGCAGCTGGTCGGGCCCGACAAAGTGCATCTTGCCCACGAGCGACGTTTGGTAGCCCGCGTTCCGTAGGTGGTGCGCAAAGGTCGGCACCGCCGAAGCCAGCTCCGATGCGTTGTCATATGCGCCGATCTTGCTGTTTTGTTGACCGGTCATCATCGCGAAACGAGCCGGGGCACACAGCGGTGAATTGCTGTACGTCGCCGCGAACACCACACCCTCGTCGCCTAGCCGATCGATCGCCGGTGTGATCGCAGGGCCACCCCACGCACCGAGAAACGGAGCCGCCAGTTGATCAGCCATGATCAAGACGATGTTCGGTTGGCCACTCGTCACGGCCGAGATGCTAGTTGCTGGTGCCGGTTCGAGTCCCCTGCGCAGATGTGCAGTGCGTCAGACGCAGGCGCCCGAGAAGGTGACGCCGCTGCGGGTGCATCACCCGATGACCCAACGATCTCGTCAACGGTGTCGTAGCCTCCGCATGCTGCGAGTAATCCAAGCAGTCCCAGAAGTGCAACGAATGTCAAGGTGCGGCTGTTCATGCAACGAGCTCCGCGGGCGAGCGGCGCACATGCACGAGTTCTTTGCACGCCCAATGGTCAGGTGGCTGGCGGCGCCCATCGGCCGGCAGTCGGCGCCCGGTACACGTCGGCCTGCTCAGGCGGCAGCTGCTCATTGCCGAGAATCATGTCGGCACAACGTTCGGCGATCATCATGACTGGCGCATAGATGTTGCCGTTGGTGACGTTGGGCATGACCGAAGCATCACACACACGCAGCCCCTCGACACCGTGCACTCGCAGCGTCGACGGGTCGACGACGGCCATGTCGTCGGTACCCATACGAGCAGTACACGACGGGTGTAACGCAGTCTCGGAGTCGGTTGCGACCCAGTCAAGAATCTGTTGGTCGGTCTCGACCGATGGGCCGGGCGACACTTCGCCGCCGTTGTATGGGTCGAACGCCGGTTGGTTGAGCACTCGGCGGGCGGTGCGTATTGCTTCGATCCACTCTTTGCGGTCGTTGCCCGTCGACAAATAGTTGAACTGCACTGCCGGGTGTCGGCGCGGGTTGGTGGTGGTGATCTTGACCGTGCCGCGCACATCGCTGTACATCGGGCCGACATGCACTTGGTAGCCGTGGCCGTCGGTTGGCGCCGAACCGTCGTAGCGAATGGCGATCGGCAGAAAGTGAAACATCAGATTCGGATACTCGACCTGGTCATTGCTGCGCAAGAAGGCGCCAGCTTCGAAGTGATTAGTTGCGGCGGGCCCTCGTCGAAAGAGCCATTGCAAACCAATGAAAGGCATACGCCACGTGGCGTTGTACGGCTGCATCGATACCGGCAGTTTGCAGGCGTGCTGGATGTAGACCTCGAGATGGTCTTGCAGATTCTCGCCAACGCCGGGCGACGCAGCAAGGACATCGATGCCCAAGCTTGTGAGGTGATCCGGGTCGCCAATGCCGGAGAGCTGAAGCAGTTGCGGCGAGTTGAACGCACCACCACAGCTGATGATCTCGGCGCCCCGAGCGATGTGGGTGCGACCGCGGCGTCGGTACTCGACGCCGACCGCTCGCGTGCCTTCGAACACGACTTTGTTCACCTGCGCCATCGTGAGCAGTGTCAGGTTCGGCCGGTCGAGCACCGGATGCAGATAGGCGCGGGCTGCGCTCAAACGTCGACCGCGCAGCACGTTTTTGTCGAAGACTGCAAAGCCTTCTTGCTGGTACCCGTTGACGTCGGGTGTGCGGTGATAGCCAGCTTGGGGCCCGGCCTCGAGCCATGCTGCGAAGAGCGGATTCGTGGCCGGTCCGGTCTCGAGCTTGAGCGGACCGTCGCCGCCGCGCCACGTGTCGGCTCCGACAAGACGACTTTCCATGCGCTTGAAGTACGGCAGGCAGTGTTCATAGCCCCACTGCTCCATGCCTGGTTCGGCGGCCCACTTGTCGTAGTCCATGGGGTTTCCGCGCTGAAAGATCATGCCGTTGATGCTGCTGCTGCCACCGAGGACCTTGCCGCGAGCGTGGTAGATCTGGCGGCCAAACATGTATGGCTCGGGTTCGCTCTTGTACTTCCAGTCGTAGAAGCGACTTCCGATCGGATAGGTCAGCGCGGCGGGCATGTGGATGAACACGTCCCACTTCCAGTCCGTGCGGCCGGCTTCGAGCACGAGCACCTTGTTGGCTGGGTCGGCACTAAGGCGATTCGCGAGCGCACAGCCAGCGGACCCTCCGCCGACGATGATGTAGTCGTACCGTTCTGCACTCGTGCGAACCGCGAATCGAGCTAGCGAGCGCCGCCGAAACCGATTGGCGATGGCTCCTGCCAGCGTCTTCGTTCGCATCCCCTGGACCCTAGACATTTTCGTGCACGACGGTGTGCTCTGACCTGCAAGCTACGGCTGCCTTGGTGCGGGTCGAACGCGCACCTGGCACCGCGATTTGCTGGTTGTGACGCCGGTTACGCCGCAGACGATGTGCAGCTGACGCTTCGGCTGTCGCCCCTGTCACCCGGCCTAGCTGTAACGCATTCCACCGTGATACGTCTTGCACGTAACTCGATAAAGGCGGCTTTCGTGCAGCGTTCTTCTCAGACCTCAAGACTCTCATTGATAACCTCGGCCTTGGGGCTTGTGGTACTCCTTGTGCTCTCCGCATGTGGTGGCACAGCATCGGTACCCGAGGTCGATGTGTCGGCCGCAGCGCCAGCCCCGACCGAGGCCGCATCCGAGGCAGCCGAACCCGAAGCTGTTCCTCCGCAAGCAGCGGCCGACGTAGCATTGGCTGAAGAAGCAGCATCCGACGAAGCAACCTCTGAGGCATCCGCAACGTTGGCGTCGATCGGTTCGGTCGCACCCGACATTGCGCCGCTCGGCAATCTGGTCAGCTTGCACTCGGAGCCGGTCGTGCAGATCTTCGACGCCAACGGCGGCTCGTTGACGCTGGCCGACGGCGCCACGCTGCAGGTCCCCGCGGGCTCGTTCACGTCTCCGACCGAGGTCACGATTGTACTCGCTGATTTGCGGTTCGACCGCTACCTCGAAGCAGCACCCCAAGGGCGCATCTACCAGCTCTCCACCCTCAATGACCTCGAACTGCCAAGGCCACTGTTCCTCGACGTGCCGAAGCAAAGTGATTCGGTCGTCGTGTCCGAGCTGACCAACGGCGTGTGGACCGACGAAACGTTGGCCGCATCGGCGACGACTCAAATCGAAATCACCCACTTCTCGACCATCATCCACAGCGTGATCGATCGTCCCGACTGCACCGTTGCCTCGAACGCTGCGTTCTGCGAACCCGGCCAGGCGTACGGCGCTTGGCAGACGGCCGCAACGACCGACGAAGTCGGCGACGCACTCATTCCCAACGATCTGTGCGGCATCTGTCCGGTTCGCTCGGGCGAAAGCGTTGGCGCCGAACTGGTCGATGCTGGCACCGAAAGCGAAGTCGGTGATTCGGGTTTATCGAGCTCTGATTCATCGAGTGCTGACTCATCGGGCTCTGACTCATCGAGCTCGAGCGATCCGGCGCCAACTTCGACCCCGACCCCGTCGAACTCGTCCGGGTCTTCGGGTTCGTCTGGGTCTTCGGGTTCGTCGAGCAGCTGCGAGAGCGGCTACACGAAGAACTCATCGGGCAAATGTGTCAGCAAAAACTACGGATGTAACTACCCAGCCATTGAGCGCTACGACTCACAGGCGTGCATGACCCGAGCAGAGTGCTCGCCAGTCAGCTCCGGTTACACGATCGCCGATAACTACCGTTGTGTGTACCAACAGCAGCAGAACTGCCAGCCCGGCTACACCTACAAAAACGACAAATGCCGCACCCCCAACTACAACTGCAGCCACCCGAAACTCGACCACCCCCGCCAAAACAACTGCATCAGCCCAGACCAGTGCTCAGGCAGCGGCTACTCAATCCAAGGCACCACCTGCCGGTACGACCGCTAGCGGGGTGCTGAAGACCGGCGGTGTTGCGGCAAGGTGATCGGCAACCTGCGGGTTGCTACGCCGCGTGTTCTTCAGCGCCTGCTAGCGCTACTCAATCTGGCCAAACTAACCATCGGTCCGAGCGGGCTGGCACATAGCGCGCTGGCCCATTCGGCCGTGTTCGTGAACGAGACGCAGGCTACCCGCGCCAGACGTGCGTCAAAGATTGGGGTTGCGGTTGTCGGTTGCGACGGCGACTCGATGCATGACTCGGCGATGGGGCAAGTAGTCAACGACTGCGTAGTGCTGGGTACCGCGATTGTCCCAGATCGCAATGGTGTTCGGCTTCCAGCGCAGCCGCACGTGGTGCTCGGGCCGGTTGACGATGTCGAAGAGCATCGTGAGCAGCCGGGCCGATTCGGGAGCGGACATGCCGATGATCCAACGAGTGAACGACTCGCTCACATTGAGATACGGGCGGCCGCTCACCGGGTGGCGGGCAATCACCGGGTGAACCGCCATCCCGGCTTGGCCCATTGCTTCGACGATGCCAACGTTTCCACCCGATTCGTATGCGCCGTTGCGGAAGGCGCCCATGTCGTGCACGACTTCGAGTTCGGCCAGTTCACTCTTGAGACCGTCACTCAATCCTTCGTATACCGAGTGCATACTGGCCCACAGTGTGTCGCCACCGACCACTGGTAGCTCGATCGCCTGCAGAATCGAGGCAAACGGCGGGCGGTCGCGATAGGTCATATCGCTGTGCCATTCGGCAGCATCAGGTTTGTCGTTGCCTTGCCAGGTCAGCACGACCACATCTTCACTCTCTGAGTGAGTGACATAGCTGTGATGACGTGCCCCCAGGGTGCCCAACGACCGGCCCAGCTTGACCAGATCTCTTGGCCCGAGATCGGCGTTGCGAATGAACACCACTTGGTGCTCAATCACCGACTCGTACAGCGCATTACCAATCTGGCCGTCGTTGATCGACTCTGCAGTGAGACCAGAGATTTCAGCCCCCAAGGCCGGCGTCAGACGTTCGGCGTGCAACATCGACAGATCGTACGTGGTTCGTTCGTTGTCTCGCTGCGCCCGACAAATCTTGGCAGCTTTTCGACACCCCCCTAGACCTCAACCCTGCGTTCGTGCGAACATCATCTCCATGGGCGCAGCAGCCGAAGATGATCTCCGGGTGCTCTCACCCAAACAGGTCGAGCAGTACCACCAGCACGGGTACCTGCTGGTCGAAGACGCGGTCGACGATGATTGGCTTCGCAAGCTGCGGGCCGCCAGCGACGAGTTCGTGGCCGAGAGCCGCACCTTGACCACCAGCACCAAGAAGCTCGATGTCGACCCCGCGCATACGCCAGAAGCGCCACGCTTGCGCCGGTTGACGAGTCCGGTCGACCACCACAGGACCTTTGCCGAGTTCACGCTGGCGGGGCCACCTGCGCAGGTCGCGCTGGACCTGCTCGGGTCACCGGCCCGCTATCACCATTCGAAGCTGAACTACAAGTGGTCAGGTGGTGGCGAAGCGGTCGAATGGCATCAAGACATCCAGTACTGGCCCCACACCGACTTCACCCCACTCACGATTGGGGTGTATCTCAACGACGTCGAAGAAGAGATGGGCCCAATGGGCATCGTGCCGGGTAGCCATACCGGCGAGCTGTACAACCTCTACGCCGACGACGAAACAACCTGGGCCGGTTCGATCCGGGCGACAGATCTGCCCAAAATCGACCTTGCTTCTGTCGAGTACCTCAAGGGTCCAGCCGGATCGATCACCGTCCACAACTGCGGATGTGTGCATGGCTCGATGCCCAACAACTCAGGCCAGGTCCGGCCGCTGTTGCTACAGACCTATTCCGCCGCCGACAGCTTCCCGTTGCTGGGGGTAGGTGCGAACGGCGCTACCGGCAAGGCCTCGGGAATGCTGATCGGCAGCGGAGACCCAACCCGAACGCTGACGGTCGGTGGTCGCACCATGGCGGCTGCACCCGATTGGTCACGTGGTGGCTACACCACCATCTTCGACGTCCAACAAGACACCAAATAACAGTCGAGCCAATATGACCTCCCTGAATGTGATCGGGGGGGTCAGTGCAACACTTCGGGTCTCGATTTCGTCGCGGACCCGGTGAACTATTGTCATAGCGCAGGTCTCGCTTCAGCACTACGTTTGAGTTTCAAGCAAACCGAATCGGGGAACCTTGCAGCTACTCGCAGCACCAGTGCACGACTGGCCAACGTGCGCCATCGCCCAGGCGACTCGTATCGACCGCGCCATATCGATCACTTGGGCTGACAGCACGACCAAGACGATTCCGCTCGTATGGCTTCGCGACAACTGCGTGTGCTCCGAATGCCGCATCGCCGAGACCGGCGAGCATCGCTACTTCATGGGCCACGACGATCAGCTGCCCAGCCCAGCCCAGGTCACGCATGGCGACGGCGCCGTCGTTATCGAGTGGTCCGATGGACATCGCAGCACATTCACGGGAGACGACCTTTCCCGACTCACCGCCATCGCAGATCGCAGCCATGTGCAAGCGGCGTTGTGGGCCGACGACTTCGTACCCCAGCGGTACAACCACGACGATGTGATCAACGACCCAGCCGTCCGGCTCGCATTCTTGACTGCTGCTATGACCGACGGCATTGCCTTGGTCACCAATATGAACAACGAATCCGGCGAGTGCATCCGTTTTCTCGACACACTGAAACTGCCCGTTCGAGACACGCCCTTTGACCGGCTGCACGATGTGTTCTTTCGAACCGATGGCTACAACGTGGCTCACACTGCCGAATCGCTGCCACCGCACAACGACTTCGCCAGCTACACCTGGCCACCGAGCGGACAGCTAATCCACATGTTGATCAACGATGTCGCGGGTGGCGAATGGGTCAACGTCGATGGCTTCAAAGTGTTGCACTGGATGCAGAGCCACCAGCCCGATGCGCTGCGGACACTTGCCCGAGTACCCATTGCCTTCCGCGAACACAGCGCGTACGCCGAGAGCTGGACTCGAGCGCCTCTGGTTCGCCTCGACGGTCTCGGCAACATCGTGGGGTTGCGGTTCTCGAACCAGCTGATGCAGCCAATGTCGCCCACTGATCCAGATGTCGACGACTTCTACCACGCCTATTACTTGTTGGCCCGAGCTGTGAACGACCCCACAAACCAGATCGAATTTCGCGGGCACGCCGGCACGATGCAGTTCCTCCATGCCCATCGGGTCCTTCATGCCCGGCGGGCCTTTGAACCATCCAGTGGCGCCCGCCACCTGCAGGACACCTACTTCGACTTCGACGATGTCGCGTCGCTCGTCGCACTGACCTCAGGAACCGCCCGATGAGCCCCGACCACATCAACAACGCAGCTGCGCAACGCACCGTCGAATGGACATCGATGGCCGACGGCACCCAGGCCGACTACGAGATGCTCACGCCACTGTTCGAAGACCACGCTCGGGCCGCGCTCGTTGGCAACCTCACCACCATGCTCGACATGCTCAAAGGCCCGACGCTTGGCTACCAGATCGACCGGTACGCCCATTCGCTTCAGTCGGCGACTCGCGCCCATCGCAACGGTGAGCGGATCGACCTCGTCGTTGGGGCGCTGCTGCACGATGTCGCCGATGTGTTTGCACCCGAGAATCACAGCGACGCAGCGGCCTCGCTGCTGGCGCCTTATGTCGACGAAGAAACCCACTGGATCGTCAAACATCACGGCCTTTTCCAGGGGTACTACTACTTCCACCATCTTGGTGGTGACCGCAATGAGCGCGATCGCTACACCGCATCGCCTTACTACGACGCATGTGCGCACTTCTGCGCCGAATACGACCAGAACTGTTTTGACCCCAGCTACGAGAACATGTCGATCGAGGACTTCTTGCCCATGCTCGACGAGTTGTTCGCCCGGCCATCGCGATTGCCATGGACGTCAGGGACCGGCGCAGATCATTCCGCTCGGCCGTCGAACCAACCTCGCCGATGAGTGAAATTCGCTGGACCGAAGAGTCGACCTGGGCCAGCACCCGTCGGCCGCTGGACAAGGCGTCGACGCTCGCAGCGGCCTGCTACACCGACCAAGCGTTCTTCGAACTCGAGCAACAGCAGGTGTTCGGCACCAGCTGGGTGCCGGTTGCGATTGCCGACCAAGTGGTGCACGGACGACTCGTCGTGCGCCAGCTCGGCGGCAAATCGATTGTGCTCACCCGAAACAACGCCAACGAGCTGCGTGGCTTCTTGAACAGCTGTCGCCACCGCGGCACCGAACTCGCCGAGAGCGACTGCGACATCGGATCGGTCATCCGGTGCCCCTATCACCGCTGGGGTTACGACCTCGACGGCACCTTGGTGGCGACACCCAGATTCAGCGATGCGGGCGTCGACGACTTCGATCCCGCCCACTACCCGCTACACCACGTGCGGGTTGCGCAGTGGGGTGTGCTGATCTTTGTGTGCCTCGACCCGACAACCATGGGCCTCCACGACTGGATCGGCGATCTCGGCGAGCGCACCGGCGCCTACCAACTCGAGCAGTGGCGAAGCGTCGAGTCTCGAGACCTCACGATACATGCCAACTGGAAGCTGATCAGCGAGAATTTCCAGGAGTACTACCACCTGACGTGGGTTCATCCCGAGCTCGCCAAGGTGTCCCGGGTCGACGATCACTACCGCTACCAGGGTCCCGGTATGTATTGCGGGCAAACGACCACCCCAGTATCGGGCGACGATCGCGATGACTGGACCACAATGCCGACTGCCGAGGGACTGACCCAGTCCGATGCGCAGAGTGGGCGATTCCTCACAATCTTTCCCAACGTGCTGCTCTCGCTGCTTCCGAACCATGTTTTCGTGATGATGCTGACGCCGGTCGCTCCCGGGCTGACCGTCGAGACGTGCACGTTCCTCCTTCCGCCAAGCACGCCCGACGTGCCCGAAGCCGACTTCGCCGCGACTCGCTCGTTCTGGCTCGATGTGAATGCCGAAGACATCGACATCGTCGAACGCGGCCAGCGCGGCCTCGAACGGGGCGGGTTCACGCCCGGCAGACTCTCACCTCGGTTCGAGGAGCCGCTACACCGGTTCCACAACATGCTGGCTGACCGATTTGTCGGCCTCGACAAGGTGCCCGACGGCGATCCCAACGACCACGAACCGCGCCTGGGCACCGCAGCCAACCCGCTCCCCTATCGGCGTTAGCGGGTCCTGAAAACCGTCGTCAGGTTTGCAGCGAGAGCACCTCGGAGACAGACTCGACGGCTTCGGTCCAGTCGTCGGGTGGCTCGGCGGGGCGGATGACGAACTTGGAGAATCCAACGTCGAGAAATGCATGCATTCGTTCGGCCAGGCCCGATGCCCCGCAGCCGATCGTGTGCGAGGGATCGAACCCCGGCCGGCGAGCTTCGATGCTTGCCAGCAACTGATCGCTCATTGGCTTGTCGACCCACGACAGGTTCATGCCGAAGTGCTCATCGTCGATCTCGCGCCCGGCTTTGTCGGCTTCGGCGAGCACAACGGCTCGCATTGCTGCGGCTTCCTCGGGTGAGCACAAGCCTGGCATCCACCCCTCGCCAATGCGGCCACAGCGTGCGAGCGAAGCCGGCACCTGCCCACCGAGCCATACCTCGAGTGGATTCTGTTGCGGTCGCACGGCCAACTCGACACCGTCGTAGGAATAGAAGTCGCCTTGAAACAGGAGCGGTTCGCCGGACCACAACGTGCGCATCACCTGCAAGGCTTCCTCGAGCATTGCCGACCGTTCCGTCGCAATCACCGACTGCGCGTCGAGCTCGTGTGCTTGGCGCAGGCCCAACACGAACAGAAGCAGCAGCCGCCCTTCGCTGAGTTGATCCAGCGTTGCGAGTTCTTTCGCGAGTCGCACCGGGTCACGGCCCGGGACGATCAGATGGGTGCCGACTTTGAGGCGCTCGCTGCGGCCCGCTGCGACGCTCAGCGCGGCGATCGGATCGAAGATGTCGGCAGTAATGACGTCGGGAACCCATAACGAGTCATAGCCCAAGTCGTCGAGTGCATCGACGAGTCGGAGGAACCCTTGAGGATCATTGGTTGCTCCGGCGCCTGCGGCGACGCCGATCCGTACCTTCATAGACGGCGAACCTAGTGGTGCGCGATCGCCTACGCCAGTATCCCCCAGGTGTTCAGAGCCGATTCACTCGTTGAGGTAAGGCCCACTCGGCACGCCTTCGGCGTTGCGGCGTCGCCGTGGCACCAGATTGGCCGCAACGGCCGAGGCGCGGGCGGGATAGGGCGCAAAGCGACGCTGCAGTTCTTTCGGCAGCGCATCCTTGAAGACAATGCGAGCCAGGATGTAGGTGGCGATGATGGCGAAGATGCCGGTGATCGTCCAGAAGAAGAGCCGAGGTCCAAATGCCTGCATCAGCGCTGCGGTGAGCAGCGGCCCGACTATTGCTCCGCTTCCGTTAACCCGCACGAGGGTTCCACTGGCCCCGAGAATCTCTTCGGCTTCCAGCCAGTCGTTGGTATAGGCGACCGTCAACGAATAGAACGGGTACATGGCTCCGCCGAGCAAACCCATTGCAGCGAGCGCGAGCACCGAGTTCACGCCGACGGCCAGACCAAGCAACGGCGAGACTGCAGCACCGACCGCCGCAGCGAACAACACGCCTCGCCGTGGCAACTTGTCAGACATCCAACCAATCGGATACTGAAACACGAGCGCGCCGATCATTGGTGCGACCAGAAACGCCGACACCCGGCCAGGACCCATGCCGACTTCGGTCGCATAGACCGCGCCCATACCAATCGTGGCCCCGGCGCCAGCGCCACTGAAGAACGACGATGCCACCCCGGTTGGTGCTCGCTTGGCGAGCGCCCTGAGTCGCATTGGTTCTGGCACCGCGAGCGGCGGCGAACTCGATGCGGACAGCGTGACCGGCACCAAAGAGAACGACACCAGCACCGACACAATGATGAACAGCGTGAACCCCGAGCTGTCACGCACGTTCAACAAAAGTTGGCCAGCCCCCATCCCGCCCATGGTCACCAGCATGTACACCGACAAGATTCGACCGCGAGTCCTGTTGGTCGCCAGATCGTTGAGCCATGACTCGACCACCACGTATATCCCGGCCATGCAGCCACCGAACAAGAAGCGCGTCAGTATCCACGTGGCGGGTGTGATCGAGAGCGCCTGCAACAACACGACACTCGATGCTGTCGAAGCAAGCGCGGCGAACACTCTGATGTGTCCGACAGTTTTGAGCGCGCGTTCTGCATACGTCGTGCCAACCAGAAACCCTGCAAAGTACGAGGCCATGATGACGCCGGTGACCGTCAGATCGAAGCCGGCCGCCTTGCTTCGGATGCCGAGCACCGAACCATTGAGCCCATTGCCGACCATCACCAAGGCAAGCCCGACAAACAATGCCCAGGTTGCGGCAGCTACCGAGGTACGCGACGTCGGTTGCGAGTCCAGGTCGGCCATGCTGGTCACAGAAGCTCGCTCGTGATTTACGCTGGCCATCGGGCGATGGAGATTCGCATCAAGATGCAGGCTGGGGGGTGAAGCCCTCGACGAGCGCACCCTGCAACGCTCGTACTGCGGTGTCACGAGAGCGTTGCGACCGGCGCGCAACGAGCTGGACGCCTGGCAAACCGCTCGGCAAACCCAGTTCTTCGCCCCGCATCACCGAGTCGACCGCTACAGGGTGATTCTCGTTGAGTACCGCAACACCGAGCCCCGCCTCGACCGCAGCTATGACGCCCGAGGTGCTCTCGCACTCGACCACCACCGAATGCTCGAAGCCAGCTTCGCGCAGCAGGCGTTCGGTGAAGGCTCGATAGAACCCGCGAGGTCCGAACGTAATCAGCGGTACGGAGCCGTCTTCTTCGAGCGTCAACTCCGGCGAGGCAAACCACCCGAGTCGATCGGTCCGAAGCACCACGTCGTGCTCCTTGATCTCGTCCTCGAGCACCTGGATTATCGCCAAGTCGAGTTCGCCGGCTCGAAGCCACGCACCGACAACACTGCTCAGGCCGATACGCGTGTGCACGCCGACCTTGGGGTGCTCCTGGCGGAAGCCACGAATAATCTCAGCTACTTGATCGATCTGTGGTTCGTCGTTGCAACCGAACCGGACCGTGCCCGAGAGTTCGCGCAACTTCAGGCTTGCGACTGCTTCGTCGTGCGCCGTCAAGATGCGCTCTGCGTGCAGCAGCAGTTCATGTCCCATCTCGGTGGGTTCGATCGTCTTGCCGTCGCGCACCAGCAGCGCATGCCCAAGACGTTCTTCGAGTCGCTTTATCTTCCAGCTCACCGCTGACTGGGTCAGGTGCAGACGCGCCGCAGCACCGGTGAAACTGCCAGACTCGACAATTGCTCGCAGTGTCCGTAGTGAATCGATGTCGAGACGCACGGCAGAACTATGACAGGAAACCCGACTGTGCGCCAGCACAAGTTGTGTTGGGAGTCCGGCAGTCAGCGAAGGCGTCAACCATGGGGCGAGGGCTCACGGCTCGGTTTGGCGAGGCGGAGTAAACTCGGGAGTCGCAGTGGTGTGCGGATCGAGAGGGTAGATCGGCCGCCTGACGTTCTCGAACGTGAACAAGCTGTTGTCCGAACTGGTGACGCCGACCCCGTTGCACGCGATGTCTCGGGTCGAAATGTCATGAAATCCCGCCCGGTAGTGGATGCGTGACTTGAGGATGAGGTAGCGCATGTGGGTCGGCTCGATGCCTACGCTGCGGAAACAGCCCGGATCCCACGGCTCCACATTGCGAGAGATGACCACAACCATGGTGCCGTCGACATCGAGGACGCCAGTTGCTCCCATGTCAACTCGGGTGCCGCGCCCCATGGGAACCGTCACTTCGAATTGGCCATCGGTCAACGCGCGAACGCGGCCGGTTACCACGAGCGGTTCGCCTACCCGGCCAATCGCTGGCATGTCGGTCTTACCCCCGAGCGACAGCGTGATCTCGTTGCCTATTCCGACAGCCGTCATTTCGGCGACGGCGTGAGGATCGCAGATAGCAAACATTGCGACCTTCTCGAGACCCTGTGCCAGCACCTCGCCAAGTACTGCGACGGTGTCCTGGGTGCCGCCCGACGCCGCGTTGTCGGCATGGTCGAGCAGGATGATCGGTCCGTCGTTCATCGCCTTTGCTTCTGCGATCGTGTCGACCAGCGGTTGGCTCTCGAACATGAACTCGGCCCGCTCCGCCCAGGCTGCGTCGAGGATCGCGTCGCAAGCCTGCTCAGCAGCAGCAGCGTCGTCGTCGGCGATCGTGACCACCGAGAGGCCCGCTTCCCAAATATCTGCCAGCGGAAAGCCACCAAAGACCGACGATGCCAGCAGTCCGGTTGCCTCTTGCATGCGGGCCATTTCGAGCAGCGGGCCCATCGGCTCATCCTCGTGGCCCATACGAAGCGTCTGGGCGAGAATGGGTCGACTACCCCAAGTCACCACCGGGTTGATCTCGCCAGCGACTGACTTGACCAAGAGCCGGCCCGCATGTTCGCCAGCCTCGTACATGTCGAGGTGGGGGTAGGTTTTGTAGCCGACCAAGACAGTGCAGTTGTCGACGATGGCGTCGGTGATGTTGGCATGCAGATCGAGGCTGATACCGATCGGGATGTCGGGCGCGAGCGAACGAATTCGTTCCAGGAGTGTCCCTTCGCCATCGGTGGTGGTTTCGCTGACCATTGCACCATGCAGATCGAGCATCACGGCATCGCAGCCGGATTCAACTGCGGCACAGATCTGATCACACATGTAGTTGTACGCGTCGGCCTGGACGAGCCCGCTGGGCGCAGCGTTGCCCGCAATTGGAGTAACAACGTCCCAGCCGGCGTCGTCGGCTGCGTCGAGCAGTCCACCAATGCCGGTACCGGTGCCCTTGAACAGCTCGTACACATGTGCGCCTTCAGGAACCCCGTGCCCACTTCGGCCAAATCGTTCCAGCGGCGTCGGCACGGGCGAAAACGTGTTGGTCTCGTGCTCCATCATGGCGACGACAACTCGCATGGGCTTTATCGTGTTCATACCCGATTGTGGTTCATCGCCGAGACCAACCCAAGAAATGGACCCAAATGAGTGTCGCTATTTGCACCCGTTGCATGGTGAAATGGCATCTATGGCGGTTGCCGAGCGTGTCCTGCGCGCCGAACACATTCTCGATCTACGCGCGCTCTACGACGCGGCCCACGAGGCACGCGCACAGCGTTCGGTGCGTATCGAGTCCATCAGCACTTCCGAGGCAATCGATCTTGCTGGATTGCCCGAACGGCGAGTGGCCGAGGCATTTGGTGTCCCCGTACTCGAAGACAAGATCTTCTGGGCCGATCTGCACTCTGATGCGGTGCTCATCGATGATTCGCAGGCAATACGAACAACCCTTCTCGGTAGCTTTGCCGAGTTCTCCGACCAGTTGGCAGCAATGAACCCACAGAAGTCGGCCCGGGTGGCGCGCGAGATCTTGCGGCGCACGAACCTGGTGCTGGCGCGTACCCGGCGCGAGCGCACCGCTTGGCCATTGCACGAGATTACTCTCAAGATCGCCCGAGATGCCACGCCTGACGATCTCACGACCCATGCCTCGCTCACTCGAGTCGACGCCGTCAACCGGCTTCGTTACGTCGAGATATACGAGGGAATCCTGGTCGCAAATGGGTTGCGGCCACGGGCTCCGATGACGACCGACGAGTTTGCGAACACGTGCTTCTCAATGCTCGAGGGGCTTCATATGAGCGCTGCTGCCGATACCGAGTTGACACGACCAACCGGCTTCGATGGCGAAGAACAGGTCTGGTCGATTTCCGGCATCATGTTCGAAGCGCTCGTGTTGTCGTCGGTCGAAGCTGACCCGTTTGCCGACTTTGCGATCGACCTCTCTGTCTGGCGTTAGCACGGCACAGAGAGGCCGACACACTCGGTCGTAGGGTCCTGAGTTCCAGGTCTTGCCAGCCTCAGGCTCACCAGCCTTAGGCTCCCGAGTTCCAGGTCCTGCCAGCCTCAGGTCTCCGAGTTCCATGCCTCCCAGCGTCAGGTCCCCGAGTTCCACGTCTCCCAGCGTCAGGTCCCCGAGTCTCAGGTTTCCCCAGCCTCAAGTTCCCTTGTAGTTGAGGATGGTTTCGAGCCGGTATTCGACTTGGACCAGATCGCTTTGGTTGTCCATGACCTCGCCGATGTCTTTGTAGGCATCGGGGTGTTCATCGAGCAACGCCTCGGCGTCGTTGTTCCACGCAATGCCGTCCATTGCGCTGATCAACGATTGCACGCTGAGTTGCTTGCGGGCTGCGGTACGAGACATGCGGCGCCCTGCACCGTGCGAAGCCGACCGATACGAGTCCGGGTTGCCGCATCCAGAGACGACGAACGAGCCGGTCGCCATCGAGCCGGGGATGATCCCCCACTTGCCAGCCGACGCATCGATCGCTCCTTTGCGGGTGACCCACATCTCACGATCGTGGTGCACTTCGCAAGACGCATAGTTGTGATGGCACTGGATCTGCGCGCCGTCGACCGCACTATCGGCCGACACTGATACGTGCGGAACCAGGTCACTGTCGTGCATGACGCGTGCGATGACTTGCATGACCGCATGCATCATCTGGCCGCGATTCTCAAGCGCATAGTCCTGAGCCCAGAGCATGCCGTAGATGTACTTGTCGAACTCATTGGTGCCTTGCACAAAGTGCGCCAAGTCAGGGTCAGCGAGCGGTTCGTCGAGGACCTTCTTCATGGCATTGCGTGCCTTGCCAATGTGTTCTTGTGCAAACAGGTTGCCAGGGCCGCGCGAGCCCGAGTGCAGCACAACCCACACTTGGTCGGTCTCGTCGACAGTCAGTTCGACGAAGTGGTTGCCGCCGCCGAGTGTCCCGAACTGAGCGGCAATCTTGTTGGCGTTGAATCGATCGGACTGGACTGGGGGCGCGGTGCGCACCAGACGATCAAGTGCCTTGGATCGCACGCCAGTCGGGTGCGAGCCCGCGTTGCGATCACCTCGCCGCGGCTGACCCGATGGAATGGCCTTGCGGATGCCATTGTGAATGTTGGGCAGGTGCGCATCGATCTGCTCGCGGGTGAGCACGGTCTTTTGCGCGACCATGCCGCAGCCGATGTCGACACCTACGGCTGCCGGGATGATCGAATCTTCGGTTGCAACAACCGACCCGATGGTCGCCCCCATGCCGAGGTGGGCGTCGGCCATCAGCGCAAGTGGCTTGTACACGAAGTCGAGATTCGCGGTGCGATGAGCCTGAGCCAAGGTTCGATCGTCGAGATCGGTGGCCCAGGTCAGGACGTCGCCGTGACGGGTGGGAGTTGGCTTGTTTGCTGGATGTGACACAGCGCACCTCCTCGGTGCTGGTTTCTTGATAGTGGTTGTAACGGGGATGGTTTGGTTTCGTCTGGAGATTGCACACATCGAATGGATAAAGAAGTGAAGATCATCGAGGAACAGCCGGGGCTCTTCGCGAAAAGCTTGCATCGCTCGACCTGACCGAAGATCAAGGTGTCCTGCTCCATGCGCTCTTGACAGCCCAAGCCGAAGTCTCAGGATTCAAGATGGACAAACGAGCAATGAGCGCACCACGCCCGAACGAGATGATCCGAAGCGAGCTGCTCGACGGGGTGATCCGCCCGATGCCCAGCTCGTGGAAAGTCGAAGAAGACTGGCACGACTAGACCGGCGCTGGCCGAGTGACCTGACCCACACGACGAGCTCCTCGAGGAGCTCACCCGCGAGTTCGCCTGCGTTAGGAACCCGCTACGCCGGGGCGAACCACCGACTCCACTCCGAGCTTCGTGCTGGTGAGAGAACGACTGCGCCGACTGGTGCGATTGGACGCCGTTTGAGCTTCCAGCCGAGCTCGTCGAGCAGTTGGTTTCCTTTGCGGGAGTTGTGCGGCGGGCACATCAGCACGCAATTTTCCCACGACGTGTCGCCTCCGCGAGAACGCGGCACCAAGTGGTCGACTGTGGAGCCTCGCTCGTCGCACTTGGCGACCTGGCATCGGCGATTGTCGCGAGCGCTCAACGCCGACTTCGAGAATCGGGGCGAACGCCTCGCCCGCATACCAGCATAGGTGATCATGCTCATCAGCCGAACGACTTGTGGCAGCGGAAACTCGGCCCCGCCGGCTGACCGCACGACGCGATCGCCAGCCTGCTCGATCATTTCGGCCCGACCGCTGATGACCAGTGTCATAGCCCGCTTCCACGAGACCACAGTCAGTGGTTCATAGGAGGCGTTCAAGAGCAATACAGACATGACTGTCCTCCTGTGGACTTGGCTGGAATTAGATGGGCACGGTTCTCGTCAACGCTCATTGTTGCGCATTACGAACCCGCATGGGCCGCAATATGAGCGAAAGGTCTTCATCCACATGGCCAATGGGCGGGTCGCAACGTGCGTTCCACCCGTGGCGTGGCTCTAACGTGAGCGTCTATCATCGGCGGCTATGGCGAAACAAGTAACGGGCCGCAGTCGCATGATCGCGTCGGTGAACGACGTGACCGGGCGCACCGATTGCAGCGAGGCAGTACTGGTGCAGCAACGCCCGGCGTGGCTCGGCGTGGTGCTGTTTCCAATAGCGGTCATAGCGTTCTTCGTTGTGACGAGCGCCGACCTCGGCGGAGCTCTCAGCGGCGGAATTGCAGGCGGAATCGTCGGGCTGCTCATCGGCATGTCGTTCGTGGTGTTGACCAAGTACCTGATTTTGGCTCGCTGTAGCGACGACGTGCTGGTGCTGCGATCATCGAAGTCGTCGGCAAAGGCGGTTGAACTTCTCGAGTCCCACCCCACACCTGTGCAGACATCGTGGGCCAACGCCCTCTTAAGCAAAAAGCTGACGGTCAACTCGAACATGTACTACGTCGCTCGCCAATTCGTCGGCCGTGCAAAAACCATCGTCGGCTGAACACATCTGTGACGCTCAAACCGCGGTAAGCGCGGAAAAATCGTCACAGATCGAAGCTGGGGGCTCAGAGGCACCGAGATAGGGTTTCGTCATGAGTCTTGATCCCTGCCCCGAATCGCCGAACTGTGTTTGTTCGCAGGCCGACCCGTCTGATGCCGAGCACCACATGGCGCCGATCGACTACCACGGCACCCCAGCCCAGGCACTGGATGCCATCGCCGAGGTGATCTCGGCTGCCTCGGGCGCAAAGGTGTCGAATCGCACCGATGATCGGGTCGACGCGGTGTTTGTGACTCGCATCTTTCGCTTCAAGGACGACGTGTCGTTTCTGGTCGACAGCACCGACAACAAGATTCACTTCCGCAGCGCATCACGAGTAGGCCACAGCGATCTCGGCGCAAATCGCAAACGGATGAATGCGCTGATCCCCAAGATCAAAGCCAGGCTCTAAGCCATCACACTGTTGCTGCACCCAGCAAAAACGGCGGTGCGCCTGCTTGTTGTCTGCGTGACGTGTTGGCTGGTGGCGACAGCATGCTCCACAGATCAACTGCTCTCCGCCGACGCCGACCTTCGGTCGCCCGTAGCAACTTCACATACACAGCCGTCGGCGTCAACATCGCCTGCGGCCGCTCCCCCACTACCGACATCCACTCCACCACCGACGGCAACCGCACCGCCCAAGCCAACCACAACGCCCGAGCCAACCACGACGCCTGAGCCAACCGCGACACCTGAGCCAACCACGACGCCCGAGCCAACCGCAACGCCCGAGCCAGTCTTCGAGGAGTCGCGCTTCGAGTTGCGGGGCGAGCTTCCCCTGACGAACGCCGATGTGAACGCGCTGATCACATTCATCGAAACCGAGACCGGACGGCCCTTCCTCTATCCCCCATCGATCGTGGCAGAGTCCTCAGAAGTCTTCCTTGCCAGCATCGTCGCTGAGGCGCCGGCTTTCGAGCGCGAGAACGTTCGCGACATCCGCAAGTACCAATCGCTTGGCCTGACCACGCTGGGCGAGCAAGCCGTGCGGCAGGCGTTTCGCAACCTGCTGACTTCGCCCGACGGCATTCAGGGTTACTACGACCCCTCGACCGATGAGTTGTATCTGCCCCTTGCGGGCCGGCCCGACGACGAGGTACGAGCGCTGCTCGTGCATGAGCTGACTCATGCGCTCGACGGGCAATACCAGAGCCTGACGGTGCTTGGCGAAATTTTCCAAACCGCAGAGGCGACCGGCAACTTCGATCCCATCGCGGGATTTCGGGCTGTCGCCGAAGGACGCGCCACCGCAGTCGAGAACCGCTGGCGGCGAGCAACCGGCATTGGCCTCGAACCGGTGAGCTTTGAACGACAAGCAGGGATTCCAGCCGCAATCCTGGTCGACCTCGCCATGCCGTACCTCCTTGGCGAGCGCTACATCGAGGCCAAAGGCGGACCAGCTGCCACCTGGGACCTACTCGCCAATCCGCCCCAGAGCACCGAAGAGATCTTTGTGCCAGCCATTGATGTTTCGCGGCTTGCGACAATCGAGGTGAACTCGCCGACCAGCGACGGCCCGGTCATCGAGCGGGCGACCTTCGGTGCATCGGACATGTACCTGTGGCTGACCGGCACGACATTCGAGCCGGATCCAGCGTACGTCGCTCGGGTTCTACAAGCAGTCGACGGTTGGGCTGGCGGCAAGTCGGTGGTGTGGGGCGACGATCAAACGTCGTGCACTCGCATCGTGTTGGTTGCCGACACCGAGCAGGATCTCATCGAGATCGTCGCCATTGCCCAGGATTGGGCCGACCAAGGTGACGACCGGTTGGTGGAGCCCAGCGCCGAGCGAGTCACGGTCACCGCCTGTGCTCCCTACATCCCGTAGCGGTACTTATCTCGCGACACCCGGTACATCTATCAGGCACTGGGGTTTGGCTCAGGCAGCAACGTAGTCCAAGGTGGCTGCGTTCACCCATCTCGCAGGGAGCAACTACGGTTTCGGCCATGACGTGTACTCCAGTCAGAGCAGTAGTGCGACAGTGGTCGGCGGGCCAAGTGTTGCGCAAGGAGCCCTACCAAACCGGCAGTATGGCCCGATGAACGTCACCGAGGTCGAGACGTTCGTAGTTGGGAATCGCCCTGGCGAGTTCGGCGGCGAGTACTTCATCTTCGTCAAGCTGACGACGAGCACTGGCATTGTCGGCTATGGCGAACACTACGGCGCGAGCTTTGGCCCCGGCGTCGTGCCGGCGATGATCTGCGACCTGGCGGATCGGCACTTGATCGGCAACGATCCCTATGAAATCGAACGCTTCTGGCATCGATGTCTGGGATCGGGATTTTCTCATCGTCCCGACATTTCGCTCATGGGCTGCGTGAGCGCGCTGGAGATGGCGTGTTGGGACATCATTGGTAAAGACGTCGACAAGCCCGTGTACCAGTTGCTGGGTGGCCGAGTCCACGACGCTCTTCGCTCCTACACCTATCTATATCCCGAGCCTGGGGACCAGGCCGACGTGTACAGCGACCCGACAACCGCCGCCGAGCGGGCCGCGTTCGAGGTCGACCGCGGTTTCACGGCCGTCAAGTTCGATCCGGCCGGGCCCTACACCGTATTCGACGGGCACCAGCCCAGCCTCGAACGCCTAGAACTGTGCGAGCAGATGGTGGCAGCGGTTCGCGAGGCCGTCGGCACCAAGGCCGATATTTTGTTCGGTACCCACGGCCAGTTCACCGCATCGGGCGCGCTTCGGCTGGCTCGGCGGCTCGAATCCTATGACCCGCTGTGGTTCGAAGAGCCGGTTCCGCCCGACAACCCCGCAGAGATGGCCAAGGTCGCGTCGCAGACAACCATCCCGATCGCTACCGGCGAACGGCTCACGACCAAGGCCGAGTTTGCCCGAGTACTCGAGCTGAAGGCGGCGTCGATTCTGCAGATGAATCTGGGTCGTGTCGGGGGCATCCTCGAGGCGAAGAAGATCGGTGCATTGGCCGAGGCCAACGGCGCACAGCTGGCGCCTCATCTGTACTGCGGGCCAATTGTCGGGGCTGCGAACGTGCAGTTGGCGACGTGCTCACCGAACTTCTTGATCCTTGAGAGCATTCGAGACTGGAGCGGCATCCACGCTGACCTGCTGGTCACGCCGATGCCGTTCGAGGACGGACACGTGCTCCCGCCGGCCGGTCCGGGGCTCGGCGTCGAACTCAACGAGGAATTCGCGCGAGCCAACCCCTATACCGGCGACCAGCTGCACCTCGAGATGAACCCCAACCCGACCACGCCGGCCACCGACACCTGGTAGCGATGATGCACCTCGTTACTGTGACCTCCCCGGGTGGTCATAGTGACGGCTAGCTCGCCAGGAAGTCGATGATCGTCTTGTTGACGAGGGTGGGGTCTTCGAGCTGCATGAAGTGGCCGATCTCGTCGAAGACGACCACCTTGGAACCGGGCGCAAGATCATCTTCGAGGCCGTCGACGAGTTCGATGCCCATGCACCCGTCGGTGCGGCCGTGGAGGTAGAGCGTTGGTTGCGGCGGCGCCGAATTGCCCGCTTTGTCCCAGTCGATGTAGTCAGGCGACTGCAGGTCGGGTTGAAGGCTGGCCCGGTAGTACCCGAGCGTTGCCTGAAGGTGACCCTCGGGACTGACTGAAGCGATGAAGTTGGCGATGTCGGCATCGCCGTCGAAACCAGGCGACCAGTCGGCCCAGAGCCCACGGATGAACTCCCAGTCGTTGTGCGGCGCCACGATCTCTGACAGCGGGTGTTGGAAGAAGAACATGTACGACGACTTCCGGATCTGTGGGTAATGGAAGAACGCGGACGCGACCCGGCCGGCGGGTGGCACCGCCATCAAGACTGTCTTGCTCCAGCGGTCCGGTTCTTTCGACGCGGCAATGTTGGCTGCGCCCGAGCCCCAATCATGGCCAATGATGATCGCATCGCCGTCACCGCCCAGCGCCTCGTGCAGCAGACACGCGTCGCGTCCGCGCGCACCCGATTGGTAGAGCCCGTCCGGCGCCAAACCGCTGGGCGCGTAACCGCGCGTCCACGGCGCAACCGCCCGGTAACCAGCGTCGGCCAGCTGTGGCAGCAGGTGTCGCCATGAGTGAGCCGAGTCGGGGAACCCGTGCAGACAGATCGCAAGCGGGCCGGTCCCGGCTTCGAGCCATTCGACATGCATGCCGTCGATCTCTGCCGAGGCCTGGCTGATCTCTGCGCTCACGGTGCTCCACTCAGGTTCGCACCTCCACCCGGCGGCGCCACTTGCACGTTAGCGAACAGGCCGGCTGCGATCCCGAATCCGTCCGGCTCGCTAATCATCCTGTGGATACCGCAATGTCACTCTTTGGACTGATGCCAGCGCGACGCACGACTTTTACTCTGAATCTGTGAGCAAACAGTCCCGGCATGGCTTCGTCGACGCTTTGCGCGGCTTCTCCCTGCTCGGCATTCTGGTCGTGAACGTCGAATACATCTTCCAGCACCCTGACCTTGGTTTTGGGGAGTTCTCATCGGGTATCGACCAGACCGTGCGCTGGATGCTGGCGGCATTAGGGCAGCTCAAGATCTATCCAATCTTCGCGCTGTTGTTCGGCTACGGGCTGTCGATCCAGCGTGAACGGGCTCGATCGGCAGACCTCGATCTAGGGCCGCGTTATCGGCGCAGGATGTTCGGGCTGGTCCTTCTTGGGGTGGTCCACGGCGTGCTCTTCTTTCCTGGTGACATCCTGGTGATTTATGCCGTGGTGGGCTCGCTCGCGTCTCGCCTCGCAGCACGAGGTACTGCCAGCCTGCTGCGCATTGCTGGCTGGGTTTATGGGGTGGCGTCGATGATCTGGCTTGGGTTGGGAATCCTCGATGCGGGGTCGTACACACCTTCGACTGCGATGCCATCTGCCAACGAGATGGCCGCGCTCGCCCACGGCTCGTTCCCTGCCGTTGTTGCGGTGCTCGCACAACAATGGGTCATCGTGTTGTTGTTCTTGTCCTTGGTGCAGGGCCCAGCGGTCTTTGCAGCTTTTCTGGTCGGCATCGCGCTCGGACGCACCCGGATCCTGGCGGAGCCAGCCAGCCATCGAGCACTGGCGAATCGGGTGCTTCGGTGGGCCCCGGCTGGCGTTGCGCTCTCGGCCGTTGGTGCAACGTTGACTGTCGTCGGCGGCCGGTGGGAGACGCTCGGTTTTGCGATCGGGTTTGCCTCTTCGCCGCTTATGGCTGCGGCGTACATTGCGATCCTTGCGCGCACCATTGGACGGCGCAGCTCGCGCGTTTCGCAGGTACTCGAAGCATCGGGCCGCATGTCATTGTCGGTCTATTTGCTGGAATCGTTCGTTGCCGCCACGCTGGCCTACGGCTATGGATTCAGTCTCATCGGGGATGTCGGGCCGCTTGCCGCCATGGGTTGGGCGCTGGGAATCTGGCTGGGGTTGAGTGCATTCGCTGTTGTATGGCTTGGACTGTTTCGCTTCGGACCTCTGGAGTGGGTACTGCGGTCATTCACCTACGGCTCTCGACAACCACTACGCCGGTAGCAGCCGATCACGTCAGCAGTAGCCCAGCCCGCGCCGGGTCAGATTCAGGTGACCTTCGACTTCAACGACATTAACTGCTTCGTTGGTGTCTACTTTCGCGCCGTATTTCTCGCCGATGTTCAAGCCACGGGTCCCATGGGTGACTGGGACTACTCCGGTGATCCTCCCCCGGTCGCCGTCGACAAGATTTACTCGCCCGCTCAGTGAGACCTCGGGAGCAAGGCAATCCCCGCGGCGGTTCGTCGACAAACGGCGGGCCGTGCCTGGTGGCGCCGAGCCCAATTTCCTAGCACTGTCGGTCAGCCGATATACCTGCCGGTATGGACATTGACCTGATGACCGGCGGCAAAAGCTGGACCGAAGCAGCCCACCTGGCAACCGAATTGCAAGGTGCTGGTTTCAGCGGCCTGCTCTGGACCGAGACAAGCTCAGTTCCGTGGATGCAGATCGCCGCGGCTGCAATGGCGGCTCCTGACATGTACTTCACCACCGGAATCGCAGTTGCGTTTCCTCGTAGTCCAATGGTGTCGGCGGCGATTGCGTGGGAAATGGCCGACAACACCAATGGTCGATTCCGGTTAGGACTGGGCAGTCAGGTCAAAGCCCACATTGAGCGACGCTATTCTGCTGAATTCTCGAAACCCGCCGCCCGGATGCGCGAGTACTTGCTGGCAGTCAAGGCATGCTTTCGCGCTTTTGCCGGCGACGAACGACTTCAGTACGAGGGCGACTTCTACAACCTGAGCCTGCTCCCGCGCGACTGGTCACCCCAACGCCACGAGCACGAGATGAAGCTCGATGTCTCTGCCGTCGGCCCGCTCATGACCAAGGTTGCGGGCGAAGTTGCCGACGGCATCCACGTGCATCCCTTGCACTCGATGCACTACATCGAAACTCGGCTGCTGCCGGGCGTGGCGGCTGGCGCCGAGACTGGTGGCCGCTCGAGTGACGACGTTGATCTGATCATCCCGGTTTTTGCGTGCCCCGGCGACAGCCGCGAAGAACGGGCCGCCTATGTCGCTCGTGCGAAGCGCCAAATTGGCTTCTATGGCAGTACCCGCAACTACGCCTTTCAGTTCGAGGACCTGGGTTTCGAAGGCGTGTCTGCCCAGCTCAATACTGCGCTCAAGGCAGGCGACGTTGCGGCAATGGCCGACATCGTCACCGATGAGATGCTCGAGCACTTTGCCCTCGTCGCCGACTGGGATGACATGGCCGACCGCCTGATCGACCGATACAAAGGCACCGCCGCCCGAGTCGTGATGTACCTGGGCGAGGAACAGATGATGTCGGATCCGCAGCATCTGGCCAGGTGGGGCGAGATCGCAGCTGCAGTGCGGGCGGCATAGCGCTGGGACATTCGTTGCACTCTTTCTGAGCGAGAGTTGACATAACCTGGCGCTGGCGCGTGTGTTTGGTATGAGGACGGTGCCGATGGGCGAAACAGCGGGTGCAGTGCCACCACCAAGCCCGACCACCCCGCGCCTTCCCGCCCGACATCGTGCGCCGCCGATCGACGCAACGTCAGACTTCGACGCGTTCTACCGCCGAGAGTTCGCCACCCTGGCCGTGCTCGCAGGCACCGTCGCCGGCAACCGATCCGTTGGCGAAGACTTGGCACAAGAGGCGCTCAGCAAGGTTCATCAGCACTGGGCCAAGGTCTCCTCGCTCGACAAGCCAGGCGCGTGGGCGCGCCGTGTTGCGATCAATCTCGCCATTGGCCGCAAACGCCGCTTCGGTGTCGAACGACGTGCGCTACGCCGCATTGGTCCTGCGACGGACGCTGCGCCCGAAAGCCGCAGCGGCGACCCGCAGGTATGGGCCGCCGTCGAAGAACTGCCGCCGCGACAGCGGGCCGTGGTCGCCTTGCGATACCTCGACGATCGTTCGGTCGCCGAAATTGCAGAGATTCTGGAGATCTCGGTGAGCGCCGCCACCTCGAACCTCCACAAAGCCAGAACCAACCTTGCCATCACGCTCGGAGCGAACCAATGAGTGACCAGATCTCTGGCAACGACCCGCTCGATGAGCGCCTACGTGCCACGTTCACCGCAGAACACGACGCCGTCGAAGCCAGCCACTTGGCCAGAGCCGATCGTGGCGCTAATGGTCGAGCACGCTCGCTCACCACGTGGGTTCCTCTCGTCGCAGCCGCAGGTTTGCTGGTGGTCGCTGGTTTCTTCTTCTTTGGAAATGGCACCACCGATCAAGCCGTCGAGCTCGACGTTGCGGGCCAGGCCGAGGATTATGTGCCCGATAACCCGGTCGACGAACGTCCCGTGCCGACCGAGTCACCCGGCGACGTCACTTCACCGTTTGCCCCGACGCCCACGCCCTTTCCTCCTGGGCAAATTGCTCCACCGCCGGAACAAACTCCAAGTGCGGTTGGCACCGCAGTTCCCGTGCCGCTTCCGCCAGCGAGCGGCGGCGACGAATGCGGCATTAGGATTGCACCGTTCACTCCGCAGTTCGTGTGGGACATCACCGTCGATGACCCCGACGGCGGACTGGTTGCCCACACCGATGTCGGTATCGACGAACCCGTGACCCGGGTTCTGACGCTCAATGAAGTCGTGATCGCTACCAGCGGTTGCCGATTGAGCGAAAGCGGGACCCCGTGGTTCGAGCTGGTGAACAGCGCAGGCGGAAACGACTGGGTCAGTTCGCGGTACCTGCGTGAACCGCAGTCAGCGTGTCTGACCGGCGAGCAGCACGGCACGGTGATTCGCGGACTCAGCGACATCTCCCCGCCTTTTCACATCATCCAGCGCGGCGACCGTCTGTCCACCATCGCCGAGACTTACGGCATGGACATCGCAACGCTCATTGACCTGAACCCAGAGCTAGATCCAAGTTCGTACGTCGCAGGCCAACAGTTGCGAGTTTCGGAGGTCGGCGCACCAATTGTGCACACGGTCGTGCCCGGCGACACTGTGCGGCAGCTAGCGGAAATCTACAACGTGGCGGTCGAGTCAATTCTCGCTCAGAACCCCGAAGTCGAGATAGCGCTACTAGAAGTCGGCTCGCGACTTCTCATTCCAACACGGCTCGGCGCGCAGAAGCAGTTCCTTGGGCCGGTCGACGGATTCCGTATCGCCGACGACGGCTGGGTTGCCTTCGGCCCAGCAGGTTCTTCGAGGTACTACTGGTTCAAAGACTCGGGCGACATCGGCACAGGCTCCTGCTTTGGGGCCGGCGACGCCGGTCCGGTGTGCTTGGTCGGCCGGTTCGTGCTCGAAGATCTGCAGCAACCAGAACCGATCTTCGCTGGCGATGGAACGACGATCGCTGTCCGCACCGGCCGCGAAATCGAATCGCTGCAACCCGGCAACGCAGACCTGATCGAAGTAGAACTTGGCGATGGACCCGGTTCTGGGCTCGTCGGGCTGATCAACCCAGAGCTCACGAACTTTCTCGACGGGCCGTGCCTCAGTGAGAACGCGCCGACTCTTGACGATGGCTTCGACGTGTTTCCTTGTGCAATAGACAGCACCACTAGCGCAACGGCATCCGGAACCGCTGGTTCACCCGATTCCGACGCCGACCACATCCACAACCTGCGGGCGTCTTCTGACAGCCTGGGGTGTAGCCGAGTCGTGATCGAGCTCGGCACCAACATCTACGAAAACAACGACTCGGCTGCCCAGCTGGTGCCCGAGATCAGTGTCGTGAAGACCGCAGCGTCGACGGTGATCCGATTCAACACGTGTGAACCTCGCGAGAACTGCCCTCAATTCAATCATGGTTCTCGAGAACCTAGCCAGGCGGAGTTTCCGGGTGGTGTTGCATTCGTAGCCATCGACGGTGACTTCGAACCCCACGTTCGTGTAATGCACCAACCTGGCCTGTCCAGCGTCACATTGCTCGACAACCCGGCCCGAATCGTAGTCGACATCAAGCCATCGAGCGACGTTCCCGACGGCCAGGGCCCGCTCGTGGGTGAGTACGCCATCCTCGATCGATTCGTAACCCCGAATATCTTGTCGCCGTTCTTTGCCTCGGGCAAGCAGATACCGACCGTGACGGGATTCGCAAGCCCCTTTGAGGCGGCTGGTCTGTGGCACGTCTTCACTGCAGAACCCGATGGCACCGTGGGGGAGCTTGCGGTCTCGATCGCGTCGGGTCCAATGCCAACCGTCGGCTGGGTTGGTGGCATGGGCGCCTTTTCGGTTGACCTGCCGATGCTGCCGCCTGGTGACTACGTCGCTGCGTTCGGCGAGGCGCCGCCGTTCGGCGAGGCGCCGCCGGTCGGCGACGTGACGTTCATCGGTAGCGGGCAATGGTTCCGAGTTCTCGAACCCGGCGTCAACCCCAACACCCAAACCGATGTCCCCGCCATCGGTTCGATCCTGCAAGACGTCTACCTCACCAACCCGATCCTGATCCTCGATTAGCCGACGACTCGGGGTCTGGGGACCATTCCGACCCTCACCGCAGGTCAGGATCACGAGACGGTCGAATTGACGCGCGAACCCCCAACCTCGTCGCTCGCTGCGGGCGATCAGCCAGCCGCAGTGGGCTGTACGCGTGGTACGTGCAGCCGTCAGTCGAGGTTGGCGATGGCTTCGGGGGACCAGCCGAGTTCGGTCAGGACTTCGGCGGTGTGTTCGCCGACGCGGGGAGCGTGGCGGCGCAGCGTGGGCGAAGGGTCCGACGCAAACGACACAGGATCCTTTATTACCCGGTAGGCGCCTTCGGATGGGTGCTCGGCGGGTTCGAACAGACCCACGGCCTGAAAGTGAGGGTCTTGATCAAGCTTGTCGAGGTCGTTCACCGGCATGCAGGGAATCGAGTGCTCTTGCGCAAACGCCATCCACTCAGCCGACGTCTTGGTGAAAGCAAACTCATGAACCAGCCCGTAAAGCGGGTCGATGTTGGCGACGCGACTATTGACGGTGGCAAAACGTTCGTCGTCGATCAGCTCGGGTCGTCCGCACTCGACGAAGATGTCGAAGTAGTTCTTGGTGCTGTACGGCAACAGATGGATCCAACCGTCGGCGGAACGTTGCGGCCGTCGATGCTCAGTCCGTAGCCGCTGATAGCTGAATGGCTCCATCTTTGGTTCGAACGTGTGACCGTTGAGATGCTCGACCAGGTTGAA
>ENA-ORXT01000893-ORXT01000893.1-marine-metagenome-genome-assembly--contig:-NODE-893-length-43507-cov-15.485310_pt1 | contig 43507 bp, 35 predicted proteins | sample MGYA00237868_ERZ511482 | MGnify/ENA metagenome assembly ERZ511482
ACATACTGATCATAAAATCGATTTCAGCGCGCCCGCGTTGTTTAAATTTTGGATTTAAAGTTTCAATATTCATTTTCCGGCTCTCGCTTCAACAAAATTTTGTTCCTGTGTGTCCCAATCTTCGGATGACAGTCTACCATCCTTGCGCAATTCTGATACGAAAAATACCGACGCGCTTATCATGTGCTCTAAAGCTCGCTCACGTTCTGAAGTGGAAGTTTGCGTTTCTCTACCATATGCCCCGTTCATGTAATGATCCATATTCTCATAGATCAAAGCAAAGGATGTACCCAGCGGTGCAGCCTCGTAACTGGCAAGATGTAATTCCCACTGCTCAGCCATCATGGGGACAATGTCTTTAGTTCCTGTTGTTATCAGACTTGGGACTTTGATTTTACTCCAACCTTCAGAGTCAATATAATTGGGAATTGGTCCAGGCGGGGAATAGGCTAGAACCGCGTCGGGCAAATATTCCGGATCAATTTTTATATCTGAAGACATTTCTGCCCCTCCCGCAATTTGGGCAATCATCGCGCCAAAAGAATGTCCTGCCGCAATCCTGAAGCTTGTGTCGTATTGTTCCGCGATGACATTATAGTCCTCCACGCGTGTGGGCAGCCAATCAGCAGGGGTATAAGCGGCACGTTCAAAATGGTCTTCTGAATCTGTGTGATTGGGAATTGCGACGCGGTATCCCGCTTGTGCCAGTGGCATGATAAGGGCGTCATAACGGTCATAAGCCGCATTAGCTCCGTGCGAAAAAATCACAAGCGGGCAGGCCATGCATCCGTCCGGGGCAAGCACGCGCGTTGATATGTTTCGCCCTTCATCAGTCGAGAGCATCACTATTTCATCGCTAATTTTAAGGCTTGTTGGTAAGTCTGCACTAGGCGGGCTGTCGGCACAGCCAGCCGCTATCAGCGCAGAGACTGCTAGCAACTTTTGCGCTGAGTTTGTGAACAACATATTTCAAACTATCACATCACCGTTTATTGACTAAACTTTAAAGTCGATATTCCCTTGGCGGATAAAATGGTGCGCAATGAGTAAAATTTATAGGGTCAGACGGCGGAGTAGCGGGCTCTTCTTGAGCGCCTCTCTCAGTCAATCGGACAAAAGATATTTGACGGCACTTGTGTGTTAAGTGTGGCGTTATTAGCCCTCATGAAAATTCAGGATCTAAAACATTTAAAAGAAATAGAGCAACGTAATTTGTGGTTGGCCTCCTAGACAATTCATAACGCTAATCACTTGCGCGATAAGAATTGTGGCGACGTTAAGGTTGGGGGGACACCAAGCCTCGTCAGCCTCTATGGCGACTATCATGACGGCGCTTTATCTCAAATCTTTGAAGCCCGAAGACCGCGTGGTTGTTAAGCCGCATGCGTCGCCTATTTTCCATACTATTCAATCCTTTTATTTACCGTGCGGCGGATCAGATGAACTATGCGCGCTATCAAGATGCCCGATTTATGTTGGTGGCGACTCCGTCCGGCGTGACCTTGGCCCCTGCCGTGCACATACGGCCTAAATATCCGTCACTTTTCGTTTGCAGATATTCCGACTTATCCGCTAGGTGATGATTTAAGTCTTGATGAGGGCGTAGTAGATATCGGTATATAAGACTGACCTAAGAAGACACAAAATAAAAAAGTTTCAGGGATATATGTCAGACATAACATCAAAAGAAACACCTCCGTCCCACGCGGAGCGCGATATCATTCCGATCGGTATAAAACTGTCGTGGTCAGCTGGAGCCGCGGGTGTCGCTTTTATGATGAACGCTGTGGCTTTCTTTGCGCTATTCTACATGGTGGGCGTATTAAAAATTGAGCCAGCCATTGCCGGGATTGTCATCTTTTTACCCAAGATTTTCGACGCTGTAACCGATCCTATTGTGGGGACGTGGAGTGACAGAATCAAAACAGGAAAAAGCCGACGGCGCCCGTTCCTGTTCATCGGCGCCGTCATGTCCTCGCTCTCATTTTTAATGGTGTTCACAACGCCAGTTTTCGACAATGAATGGTTTACAGTGGCTTACATTTTCATTGGTCTCCTTATCTTTGCGCTGGGTTACACAATTTTTAATATTCCATACCTCTCCATGCCGGCGGAAATGACATCTGATTATCATGAGCGGTCTTCGATTCATGGGTACCGCGTTATCTTTATTTCCGTTGGAGGATTATTAGCAGGATCCGGTATCCCTCTGCTGCTTGAACACATGGGGCACTCATCATGGACAGCCTATGCCGTGATGGGTGTGATTGGGGCGGGCGTAATAATGATATCAATGTTGCTTGCGTGGTACGGTACGGCGAAAGCGAAGTTTACAACAGGCCAGGTTGAGCGACCTCCTTTATTTACAGAGCTCTCACATGTGTTTTCTAATAAGCATTTCATCAGATTGCTTTCCGTCAAGTTTTGCCAACTCCTAGGCGTTGCAGCTACCATCGCTGCTTTTGCTTTCTTCGTGGTAAATGTCATGCAGCGAAGTTTTAACGTGCTCGCTTTGTACGGAGTCGTTGTGGCGTTATTCGGTATTATTTCCGCGCCCTTAATGGTACGTTTGTCTAGGAAAATCGGAAAGAGCCAGACTTACATTGTATCAGCGCTATTCTACGTTGCGGCCGTTGCCAGTTGGGCACTGGTTGAGCCTAATGAACCAACACAATGGATTTTACTTCGTGGCGTTTTGCTCGGCATAGCTTCCACGGGTAACGTCATCATGGCGATGTCGATGCTCACGGATATAATCAATTATGACGCGAAGATAACAGGTGTGCGGCGAGAGGGCATATTCACCTCATTCTATACATTTGTGGAAAAATTCACATTCGCTTTTGGGCCTCTCTTAGTCGGTATCGCTTTGTCTGTTGCAGGCTTCAACGAGGCACTGCCTTTGGAAGAGATGCAAACACCACAGATTCGTCACGCGCTCTTGATGGGTATGTCATATATTCCGGCCGTGATGGGTGTACTTTCAATTATTTTGTTGTTGGGTTATAAGCTCAGAGAGTCCGATCTCTTAGATTAATTACGAATTTAATTGACCGTCTGACGGATAAAATATAGACTTGTGTGAAATACATAAGGCCTGCCAATGACGTCCAAAAGTAAAGAGCAACCCATACGGTCGGTGACACGAGCTTTACATGTTTTGCAGGCGATTAATCGCCACGGCGCTTTGACAATGACGCAAATTTCCAAGGCGGTGAAGCTTCCTTATCCGACGACCTGCCGTGTGGTGTATACCCTATTAAGTGAGGGCGTGATTGAACGAGAGAAATCTCGTAAATACTACCGTCCAACAGCCTTGGCCCAGTCTCTAAGTTGTGGCTACCAGCCCCGCGTTCGGCTTGTCGCTATTGCGAGACCTCACATTGAAAAGCTTACAAAAAAAACAGGATGGCCGGTATCTCTGGCGTCCCGTGTGGGGCCTGTTATGGTTATACAAGACTCCACTCATAGTCTTACAACTCTGACATTTTCAGATTATCATCCCGGCTATTCACTACCGATTTTATCCAGTGCGTCAGGTATGGCTTATCTAGCTTTCACGGACATTGATGAGCGCCGTGATATTATTGAACAGGTCAAACGGAGTTCTATTGATGATGATGATATATCGATAATCTCCCACACCCAGGAAAACCAATTCGATATTATCAAAGAAGACGGATATGCCTCATTCATCCGAAACCCTCATACTAAGGACCCGGGTAAAACGTCTAGCATTTCCGTTCCGCTTTATCACAATGATCATATTGTAGGTTCAATGACTTTAATATTTTTCTCAACTTCGTTGCGCGTGAAAGAAGCGTTTGACAAATACAAAGAGGATATCTTCGAGACCCAAGCCAATATTAATAAGGACTTGGTTGAGATGAAATTATTTAAACCTGAAGAGCTGAAACTGAGTTAATTAGCTCTCTAGCTGACCTTCAATATGGTTCTCGTGGTTTTCCATGTACCATGCTGCTATCTCTTCACGAGTTGCCCACCAAACGTCTTCGAGTGAGGTCGCATAGGCCAAGAATTCCTTTAAGGCACGATTCCGGTAGGCTCGCCCTGAAACATGCGGGTGTAATCCAACATTCATAATGCGCATAGACTCTGATCCTTCTTCGTACAGAACTTCAAGTTCTTCGCGAAGAATAGCGCTCACTTGGTCTGTGGTATGTGCGCGCCGGGTGACCAGTGTAAAATCATTGATTTCGTTTGAGTAGGGCATGCCGACAATAGGTCCGCTGTCTGTGTTGATCATGAACGGTTGATCGTCATTCATGATGTCACAATAGAATGTGCAGCCATGTTCTGCGAGAATGCCAGCGGTATTCAGTGTGCCGCGTAAGGAGGAAGACAACCAGCCTTTGGCGGGCCGTCCGATGTAACTTTCATAGGCCTTAAGAGTGCGCAAAATAATGTCACGTTCTTTATCGATGTCGTGCGCGAAATCAGTCAGGAGTTCGCCTTGCTCGTAATTATGGGCCAGAATTTCGCAGTCTCTTTCGAGCGCGGCATCAACCATTCCCTGACGGCGCTCAAATGTTACGGCATTCGTTGTGCAAGACGGCTTCACGCCGTACTGGTCCATCGCATCAAACATACGAAATAGTCCCACGCGTTGTCCATATTCACGCCATGTGTAATTCGGATAGTCAGGGGTGTTACCAGGTAGGGTGTTTGGAAGAATTGGTGGTCCGCCTGCATAGTAAGGTTGATCCGTGTCTTTGACTAAGTCCCAGGTTTCTAAATTGAACGTCACGATAACGGCCACGCGTTTTCCATTGGGAAATTTTAGTGGTTTTCTATCGGGGAGAGGGACATAAGGATAACGCATATTATTCTACCAATCTTCTAAGAGGCGGCCGCAGCCGTAAATTTTATAACTAAGTTTATAATAATTGGGTGGCTATTCCTCCTATTAAATAGAGCTGTCGACCTGTCCGCGTCCCTTTCGTGGCCAAACTATTCATAAGGCGGTTATTGTAAGTCAAATTAAGCTATTATTTTCGCTGCGGCGCGGCCCGCTAGTTTCCCAAGGCTTGTGGCTGTCATCAAGCCATTGCCAGCCATATACCCACTCGCACCGGATCCGGATATGCCTCTGGCTGCGCCTCCGCCTGCAAAGAGGTTAGGGAAGGGCGCTCCGTCAGGACGTAACACTCGAGCCTCGGCATTAATTTCAAGTCCGCCCTGTGTGTGGAATAAAGCGCCTGTAACTTTGGCTCCGTAAAAGGGAGCTGAAAGGGGAGTTTTGCCAGAAAAATCTCGGCCAAAACTGTCCATCCCGCTTTGAGTGGATGTCTCGGCCGCTTTTGTTGTCGCCTCCAAGGCTTCTGAGGGTAAGCTAAGTTTAGCCGCGAGCGCCTCGATTGTATCTGCACTTTTGATAGCCCCAGCTTTTATCGCATCCTGATAGTCGTCAAATTTCAACATTAATTGATGACGCTCTTCGTCGTAAATGCTCCACGCGACGGCACCGGATTGTTCCAAAACTTTGACAGCTTGTTCGGAATAACCTTTGGTTTCGTCAGAAAAACGTTCGCCCTCTTGATTAACCTGAAATCCGCCTTCCATAATCAGGGGCCACAATATAGGAATGCCATGTCCATAAGCGAGGCCGGCATGGCCTTGATAAGCTGACATATCCCCGAGGGCGGCTCCGAGAGCTTCGCCCCAAATCATGGCATGGCCTTTATTGCCGGGGTGTCCGTGGAAAACAGCTTTTTCCATCTCAGGAATATACTTTTGAACGAGATGCGAGTCTCCTGCAAATCCGCAACACGCTAAGATGAGAGCGCCGCAACCAATATCCTCATGAGTTCCGTCAGGGCGGGTGACTTTTACCCCGGTAATGCAGCCATCGCTATTGGCATAAAGCGTTTCGGTCAAAGCCTCAGTCAGAATGTCCACGCCCGCATTTTCTGCTGCTGCAGTTAAGGCACCCATTAATTCTGATCCTGATCGATTGGGCATGCCGTACATGCGCATTTTTGAATGTCCCGGATAAAGGAAGCCATCAATCAAGTTTAAATCAACGCCGTGTGTTTCTTTCAGCCACATGACAGTGTCGACAGATGTGTCTGTACAAGCTTTCACAACAATAGGATCCGCCTCACCATTTGTCTTGGCCATGATGTCAGCCGCGAATATTTCTGGGCTATCATCAATCCCTTGCGATTTTTGATCATCTGTCCCTGAGGCTGGAATGAGGCCCGTCGACATAGATGTGGTTCCGAGCAAAGATTTATCCTGTTCGAGCAGTAAAACATCTTGCTCTGCATCTCTCACAGCTAGAGCCGCGCAAATTCCTGTGCCTCCGCCGCCAATGACAATGACGGGATAACTGAATTCGAAAGTCTCCGGGCCATTAAAATCCACATTTGCCATAGAGCTTACTTTCTTACGTACAATTTTAGATAAAGGTATCGAATGTAGGCGGTATTGCTAGCGGCCCATTTGCTTTGACCGTAGTTCGGACATGGCTTGAGTAAAATCTAAGTCTTGCTCTAAACCCCTATATATACTGGTGCTAATATTTTGGAGGATGAAATTATGGGCATTGATTTTAATAATGTTACGCCACTCGGCGACGCGGCGAAAGCATTTGTAAAAGCGGATAAGAAATTGCTCATAGGTGGAAATTGGGTGGCTGCGAAATCAGGCAGAACCTTTGATACAATTGATCCTTCAAACGGGAAGGTTATTACCCAGCTTCAAAGAGCGGACACTGCAGATGTAGACGCGGCGGTTGCGTCGGCACGAGCTGCGCTAACAGGGGCGTGGGCGACCATGACGCCGAATGAGCGCGGAAAAATATTATGGAAAATGGCGGAGCTTATTGAAGCTAATATTGACGAGCTTGCTGAACTTGAAACGCTGGATCAAGGCAAACCGCTTTATGTGGGACGCTGGGCGGAAATCCCGGGAGCGGCAGAGCAATTTCGTTTCTTTGGCGGCGAGACGACAAAGATCGAAGGTTCTACTATTCCATCTTCGATAAATTACCAGCCCGAAGGCAAGCGTATCTTCGCCTACACCCGCAAAGAACCTATTGGCGTCGTCGCCGCAATAGTCCCGTGGAATTCGCCGTTAGTTTTGACGGCTATGAAGCTCGCTCCGGCTTTAGCTGCGGGATGTACTGTCGTTTTAAAGCCTGCGGAGGATACAACGCTTACAGCGCTGCGCCTCGGTGAGTTGATGATAGAAGCGGGTTTTCCTTCGGGAGCAATCAATATTGTTACAGGTTACGGGTCTGAAGTTGGAGCCGCTCTTGCAGGCCATCCAGATGTCGACAAAGTCGCGTTCACGGGATCCACGGCAACGGGCCGGGCCATTTTAGAGGCCGCCAAAGGTAACCTGAAAAAAGTGACGCTTGAACTCGGTGGAAAATCACCCGTTGTTATTATGGACGATGCGGATTTGGAGGCGGCCATCCCCGGCGCGGCGAATGCGATATTTTTCAATGGCGGGCAGGTCTGTATTGCAGGCTCGCGTCTTTACGCTCACCGTGAAGTTTACGATAAAGTTGTCGCCGGATTAGTTGCAGCAGCAAAGGGCATGACCCTCGCGCCGGGTATGGACCCGAATTGCCAGATGGGCCCGCTTGTCAGTGCTAAGCAAGCAGAGGGCGTTCTCGCTTTCATTGAGCGCGCTAGAAAAGATGGCGCTACAATAGAATGCGGCGGTAAACGCGTTGGTGATATCGGCTGTTTCGTTGAACCGACAGTCATAAGCCATGTATCCGCAGACATGGAAATTGTCCGTGAGGAAGTCTTTGGCCCTGTCATTGTTTGCACGCCGATTGACTCTATCGATGATGTCATAGAGTTGGCAAACGACTCCCATTACGGCCTCGCAGCCAGTGTCTGGACAGAAAACCTTTCGACTGCGCACCGCCTGGCTGCAGACATAAAGGCCGGAACCGTGTGGATTAACTGTCACGCCATGTATGATGCCAGCCTGCCAATTGGCGGCGTCAAGCAATCCGGCTGGGGCCGGGACAGCGGACGTCAGGCCATTGATAATTATCTAGAGACGAAAACAATCTGCGCCGTAATATAGACTATGCCTCGCTCTATCAAAGCTGCCGTTTTCACACCAAAGAGCGGCCCTCATTGCGAGATCAAAGACTTACTCTTGGCAGACCCAGGCCCTCACGAATTAATAATTCAAGTTAAAGCCTGCGGTATCTGCCATACGGATATTGGTATATCGACTTATCAAGACAGGCCCGCGGTTCTAGGTCATGAAGCGGCTGGCGTGGTTGTTGAGATCGGTTCAAGGGTTACAGATTTTGTGGTTGGAGACAGGGTTGTTGCGACTTTTGGATCTTGCGGCACATGCCATGCCTGTTCCGACGAAAACCCGGCCTATTGCCTAGACCACGCGGCGCAGAACTTTGACGGTCATCGCCCGAACGGGCAGGGCAGTCTTACAGACATGGACGGCTCGCCTATTTTCTCTGCCTTTTTTCAACAGTCCGGCTTCGCGACGCACGCATTGGTCCAATCAAACAATATCGTAAAAATTCCTGACGAGATGAGCTTTGAAGTCGCGGCGCCTTTAGGGTGTGGTATTCAGACAGGTGCCGGATCTGTCATGACCTCTCTCGCCGCCAAAAAAGGAGAGTCGATTGTCATTTTTGGTGTTGGAGCGGTGGGCTTGTCTGCCGTTATGGCTGCGCATGAAGTTGGATGCGATCCTATTATCGCTATCGACTTGGATGCCGCCCGTCTTGAACTCGCTAAAGAATTTGGCGCACACCATGCTATACTCGGTGATAGTGAAAACCTCACGGAAGCAATCCGAGAATTAACAGGCGGCGGCGCGCATTATTCCCTTGAGGGGACAGGCGTAAATGCGGTTTATCATATTGCAGTAAACTGTCTGCGGCCCGGCGGAACTTGTGGGACATGGGCTTATCCAGGCGTATTCGGTGAACCAGTTTCGCACCCCGGCGGATTTGCATTCATGAATACGCGGTCAATGGGTATCTTGGAGGGCGACAGTAACCCTAAGGCTTTTATCCCTAAGCTCGTCAACATGCAGATCGTGGGAAAACTGCCTTATGACCAGTTGATCACGACGTTTCGGTTTGAAGACATTAACGAAGCGCTGGATGCGTGTGAGGCTAGAACGGTTATAAAACCCGTTCTAATTTTCGATTGATTTGAAAAGCCGCACGGCTTCGGCTTCATCGACGACCTCCGCGTATTTGGCCTGCATATCGAACAGGTTGGCCTCGTGCGGGGCGGGGTGACGATCCCCAACCGCGTCGCTACACACAAAGGTGGTAAAGCCGTGAGAGCAGGCATCCACACAGCTTGCTCGAACGCAGCCGCTTGTCGACAAACCCGTCAACATCACGCAATCCACGCCCATGGCTGTCAATGTGGAGGCCAATGACGTTCCAAAAAAGGCGCTCGGATATTGTTTGCTGATGACAAGCTCATCCTCAGTCGGGATCAGGCCTTTAGGCCATGCGCCCCACTTTGAGCCTTTAGCCATATTGATTAAGGGCTTGGCCTTTTCATAAAACCGTCCCGCATCTATCATAGATTTATGATAGACAACATTGGTATAAATGACGGGAATATTTTTCGCGCGGGCCACGGCTTGCAGGCGAATGGCTGAGGCGAGGGCATCTTCTACCCCAGCATAAAGGTTGCACTCCGGGTCAAAATAAGCTTCGACAAAGTCAATCAAAATAAGTGCGGGGCGTTTTCCAAACTCTAAATGTGTATCAAAAACGCCTTCATAATTATTATCGGGATTATTGGTCATGAGGTTACATACCGAGGACAAGCGAAAAGACCAATACTGAACTCGATAAATCCGTTCTGCGACTATCTTTGTGCCGAGATGTTCGTCATAAAATGAAAGCCTTATAGCTTACCTATGGACTCGAAAGCCTTGAAAACGCCCGGAAGAAAAATATTGGCTCTGGAAACTGACTTGAAAAAGTTGTGCGGCGAAGAGCATGTTTTGACGGACGCTGTCTCAAAAGATTTTTACGCGAGCGATCTTTTTGAAAAGGGCCTAGAGCCCGACTTCATCGTTGTGCCTAGTAATATTGAACAAGTCGCCGGACTTGTGAATCTGGCCTCTAAACATAAACGGCCCATCTATATTCGCGGCGGCGGCATGTCTTATTCCAATACTTATCTTCCTGCGCGCAAGGCGGCTATAATGGTGGACACTCAAAAACTCACCACTATCCGCGAGGTTAATACTAAAGACCTCTATGTAACGGTTGAAGCGGGGTGTACCTGGAAAGTGCTAGACCAAGCTTTGGAGCCGCATGGCCTGCGCGCTGTATTTTGGGGCCCGTTCTCTGGCGGGAAAGCGACGATTGGCGGATCTATGTCGCAGGGCACAGCTAACAACGCCTCTGCAAGAATAGGGACATCGGATAGCACGGCACTCGGCTATGAAATTGTGACGGGGGCTGGCGATATTCTTGTAACCGGCAAAGACGCGCAAGACGGTCATAAACCCTTCACCCGCAATTACGGGCCTGACATGACGTCGTTATTTTCTAATGATGCGGGTGCGTTTGGTATCAAAACCGCTGTCACGTTGAAACTCGAATCCAGGCCGAAAGCTTACGGCGGTGTGTCCTTTGCCTTTGAGAGTTTTGATGCAGCTATTAAAGCTGTGAAAGCAGGTTCGCAAACTGGATTGGCCAGCGCGGTCATTGCCATGGACGCCGAGACTGCCGGCGTGCGCGGGGGTGCAACAGGGCTGAAGGAAGACCTTAAGAAATTATGGGCGGTGGTTAAGTCCGCGCATAATCCGTTACTAGGTTTCGCGCGCGGGGTCAGCGTGGCTTTAGCCGGGCGCCGTGTTTTCGAGCGGGCGACCTTCACAGCGCATTTTTTAGCTGAGGGCGCGAATGATAAAATTCTTGTAGCCGCAGAGCGTGAGCTTCGCCGGGTCGTCAAACCGTTTGGCAGTGAGCTGCCAAATATTGCAATCTCCATGATGCGTCTCGATAATTTTCCAGATCTCCCAATGACCAGCATGGACGGCCGCCGCATGTTGCCGGTTCACGGCATATTGCCATGGTCACAAATGCCGGGTTATGGGGAGGCCTATTTTAAAATAATGGAGGGTTATAAGGCCCGATTGTCCGAGCTGGAAATTACGGTGGCGGATATCTTTTCAGCAGTAGGGTCGTCTAGTCTCTTATGTGAGCCAGTGTTTTATTGGCCGGACAGCTATACAAATTATCAGCGCGAGATGAGTTCTGAGTTTTGGACGCAAAACTGGAAGGGCGCGCCGGATAATCCCGAGGCTCGCGACTTGGTGGCCGAAGTCAAAACGGCGATTATTGATTTGCAGTATGAGCACGGCGCAGCCCATATCCAAATAGGTAAAGCCTATCCTTATATGCGAGGACGGTCTGAAGAGAGTCTCGCCTTTTTAACGGCTCTGAAATCAGAACTAGACCCAGATAATATCATCAACCCGGGCGCGCTCGGCTTTAAATTATAGGTTTTACAATGACCCAAGGTACTAAGTTAAAGGCGCGTTTATCGCGGTCTGAAATAATAATTATACCCGGCATTTACGACGCGCTGAGTGCATTGATAGCAGAGCAATCCGGTATGGAGGCGATATTCCTCTCGGGTTCAGCTATGTCATATTCTCAGCTCGGGCGTCCGGATGTTGGCCTCGTCACTATGAGTGAAATGGTGAATGCCTGCGCCCGGATTACGGACCGCATAGACATTCCTGTGCTTGTCGATGTGGATAGCGGGTTTGGTAACGCAGCGCATGCAGGGCGCACAATACGCGCGCTTGAGCAAGCCGGCGCCGCGGCTGTTCAGGTGGAGGATCAGCTTCCCATCAATCCAGTCAATGATCTGAAAAGCCGCCCGTTAGTCAAGCCTTCTGTTATGGCCGATAAAATCAAAGCTATGGCTGATGCGCGCCGGAATTCTGATACACTCATCAGTGCCCGTTCTGATGCGCCTGCAAGCGAGCCTTTGGAGAAGACCTTAGAACGCATAGCCCTCTACAAGGAGGCCGGCGCAGATATTCTTTTCGCTGAAGGTTTGACCTTGGAGGCGGAGGTCGCTGAAGTGGTAAGAATAGCGGGCGATATACCCGTTCTCTTTAATCTCTTACGCGGCGATACTGATCTTAAATCCGCGCCGCAATTAGAGGCCTTGGGCGTATCAATTGCGTTGTTTCCGGGGAATGCGATTTTGTCTGTCGGAAAACTCTTGCAGACTGTATTTGCAGAATTAAAAGACAATCCTGCGTTAAAAACAGAAGGGTTTCCCATTTCAGGGACAGACTTCAATGCTCTGCTAGGCACGCCTGAAATGCTCGCAACATTCAAAGACTTTTCCGGGTAACTCTAATAGGTGTTTGAGACTTTGGTTCTTATGACCGCGTAGGTCAGGGCAACGACACCTGCCAACACACCTATCGTGATGAGAGGTAAAGTGCTGCCCATCGGATAAATCGATGCGCACACAAGGGATCCAATCGCCATGCCAATACCTTGAGCACTCCCGTTCATTCCTGCAATGGCGCCTTGCTCATAGTCTTGGGCGACCAAGGTTTGTTTAGACGCGATGGCTGGGAATAACAGGCCCGTTCCCATGCCGAAAAAGGCGAGCCCAATAATGACGCCTGCATAATTTTGAATACTTATGAGAGTTACCATAGCAACGACGTGCAAAGCAGCTCCGGTGTAAATCAATGCGCGCGGAGGCCAGCTGACACGCTTGACGATGCCAAGTTGAATAGTGACCGCAAAGACAGACATCACGGTCATAGCGATTCCGCCGCGCTGCGCGGCTTCGACGGCGGTGAGGGACATCATGTCTTGAATATAAAACAAGAGAACTTGTTGTAGACCACCTGTGTTAAAGACTATCAACATGGACAGAAATAGAAGCGGCATAACGGGATGATTTTTCCAGATAATCTTTGGCGCTTTCGTCGTGCTGAGTTTCGGCTTCATGCGCGGAAGTATCATCCAGACCCCTAGAAAAGCGAGTAAGGAAAGAATCGCAGATAAGTAAAAAGGCGAGACAAGACTGACGGCGCTTAGAAACGCGGCCAGGGTTGGTCCCGAAATCATACCGAGTGTGACCGCGACGCTCATATTGGACAGAGCTGACATACGTTTTGTAGGTGTGCTTGAAAACACAAAATAGGCTTGGGCGGCCGGGCCTATGCCTGCCACGCCGAAAGCGAATATCGCCCGCAATATAATAGCCAAGTGGAATGTGCGCGTTGGCGACAGGTTTCCGACCAATCCGAGAGCCAGAACATATCCCATTATCATGTTTGTTAGGAAAAAGGTGACCATTCCAATTTGTATCGAGCGACGGAGTCCTAATCGGTTAATCCATTTTCCCCACAGGAATGAGGCCAAGACGTAGACGGCGGCTCCGACGGCCACAATGATACCTACACTGGACTCCGATAATCCTATTTCGCGTCCTATGGGGGGCAGAGATGTGAAAATAAACGACTGGCCCACGCCGACAATGAATAGAACAAGCAAAATTACAAATGTCGCGAGCGGTGAGCTTGCGACTGTCGGTGGATGAGGGTCTGTAACGGTCATGATGTGAAGGCTGCTAGCCGTTATGGTCCATCATATTCACATCAAGGCCGAAACCGTCACGCAGTGCCATCTCGTATAATTTGTGGCCTGCTGCAAGATCTTGAGCTGCAACACCTAATGATTTGTAGACTGTGATTTCATCTTGGGACGTACGGCCTTGAATTTTTCCGTCCGCAATTTCGCCAATTTCCGCAACAATATGATCTTGAGTCACCACGCCGCTTTCAATTGCGCGCAAAAGCTCACCAGCTGCGGCCATGGCGGCAGGGCGATAATCCGTCACAAAACGAGAGCGCGTCACCACATCTTGGTCGACTTCGCTGCTTGTGGAGACGGCTGCTCCAACGAGGTTTATATGGGTGCCGGGTTTAAGCCAAGCCCCTTTCATAATCGGGTCTTTGGAAGACGTCGTCGTGCATATAAGATCCGCGCTGCGAACAGCGGTTTCGATGTCTTGAATAGCTGTGACGGGCTTGCCTGTTTCATGGGTCATGCTTTGCGCGAAGACAGACGCTTTGTCCGGATTGCGCCCCCAAACCTGAATAGTATTCGGCGAGCGTACAGCGAGCATGGCGAGGATATGTCGGCGGGCCTGCTCTCCGCATCCCAGAACAGTGAGTGTCTCGCAATGCTTATTGGCCATCAGGTCCGAGGCGAGGGCGCTGGCGGCAGCGGTGCGTATGGCCGTCAGCGAGGCCCCTTCAATCATGGCGAGCGGAAGTCCTTTTTCACTGTCAAAAACTAAAACCATCCCAACATGCGTGCCATATGGGCTGCTGTCTTCTCTCACATATTTGCAAACGAGTTTGATGCCATAGCAAGCCGGGTCGGCGATTGTGCCCGGCATGATAGCCATTTTCCCCTGGGTGTCGGGGATGGGCATATATTGGCGAATGGGTAATGTCGTGTCTCCTCGCGACACAGCCACCATCGCGCCGCGCATAGCGTCAATGCAGTCAGGCATGGTCAAATGTTTCTCGACCATAGACTCGGTAATTATTTTCATAGGGTTAGCTTTTCGGTGAGTTAGCTTTTCGGTTTGACGAACTTTTGAAATGCCATAGCTTCGTCCGTATTGGGCGGGCGCGGGAAGGGCGGCGGCTCTATGTCTCCAGGCGTGCGGGGCTTGCCGATCGCCCTGAACCATTCCTCGAGTTTAGGCGGCATGAAGACCCAGAACATGTGCATGTCAGTCTCACCCGTATTGTCGATAATATGAACGTCATTATGTGCAAATAAGACTGTGCAGCCGGGCTTCACACTATGGGGTATGCCATTAATCGTTATCACGCCTGTCCCCTGCGTAATGTAGATAAGCTCATGCCCCACAGTATGGCCATGTTCTCGGACTTGGCCACCGGGCGGCAGAACTTGCAGGCCGGAACTGAAGTCATGGTAAGGGTTCTGTTCTGGCGTAATATAAGTTGTGACATAGCCGCCGGAAGGCTGTGGCTGCCACCAGCTCTCGCCTTCATTGGGATTGATTACGAGTGACTGCATGGAACCTCCTATTGCGTTAAAAACGCAAGAACCGTTTTGTTATACACGTCAGTATTACTCATAGGGCAGAAATGCCCACCACGGTCTAATTCGTGTAGCGTTGCATTTGGAATTAACTCCGAAAGTTCTTTTGAAAATCCAAACGGCGTTATTTGATCATCAGGCGCACCGATAACGAAGGTCTTGCAAGCAATCTCGTGCAGGCGCGACCGCAGGTCATGGGACATCACAGCCGAGAGACGAGACAGTTCAACTTGGAGTCCTGGGAAATTCGCCATGCGATCAGCCAAAAAGCTTTGAGTTGAATTCATTGTTCCTTGAAGATGCCAAGAAGGCGTTGCCAAATAAGTACCTGTCGTCAGATAGGCTTCTGGTCCGCAAGACATTAGGATTTGACGGCGGGTATGAAAGAGATGCATGAAGTAGGCATCTGGGCCCGCCCAAGAACAGGACAAGACAAGTTTATCTATTTTGTCCGGCGCTTTCAACGCGATGTGTTGTCCAATGGCGCCGCCCGTTGAGTGCCCGACAATGTGCGCCTGTTCTATCTTCATCGCGTCCATGAGCTTTATCAGATCGTCGGCCATGTGCTCGGCACCGAGGACAACCTTATCCGGTGTTGAATGTCCCACGCCCCGGTGGTCATGCAAAATAACAGTGAAGTATTTCGCAAATTCCTCGGCCTGCATTTGCCAGAACTGATGTCTTCCTCCAAGTCCGGCAACTAGGAAAAGCGGTGGGCCGCTTCCCATTGTTTTGGTGTAAATTTCAGCGTCGCCGATATCGTAATGTTTTTCAGCCATAAAATTTAACCGAGCGACACAAAAACAGACTTAGTTTGAAGATAATTATTAAGGCCGTCCTCACCGTTCTCACGCCCCCAGCCGGACTCTTTGTAACCGCCGATAGGGACATCCCAATCTGCGCCGCCGCAGCAATTTATAGTCACTTGTCCAGCTTTTATCCGCCGTGCCATTTGATGCGCTAACGTAATATCTTGTGTCCAAACAGCTGATGACAAACCGTATTCCGTATCATTCGCCAGCGTCACAACTTCGTCCGTATCCGAGAATTTTTGGGCTACAAGGACAGGACCAAAAATTTCTTCACGGGAGATTTTCATATCGTTGTTCGTGTTGCCGATAACTGTCGGAGCATAACAAAAACCTTCATCGCCGACAGCCATGCCGCCGCAAACAATGTCTGCGCCTTCTTTGCGTCCAGTATCCACATAATTAGACACGCGCTCGAGCTGTTTTGCGGAAACAAGGGGGCCGAACATAACTTCCATATCGAGGCCGTTCCCTGTTTTCATATTTTGCGAAAACGCGGCAATACCTTCGACAACTTGGTCATAGACATCCTCATGGACGTATAACCGAGATGAGGCCGTACACACTTGGCCAGAGTTAAAGAAGATGCCCATGGCGGACCCGGGTATAGCCTTTTCAAGATTGGCGTCTGGGAAAATAATATTAGGGGATTTCCCGCCGAGCTCTAATGTCACTTTTTTGAGATTGCCGCGGGCTGCATCCGCAATCGCTTTTCCGGTCGCGGTTGAGCCTGTGAACGCGACTTTATCCACGTCTTTATGCTGAGCTAGCATCGCGCCAGCGCCGCGGCCATAACCTGTGATGACATTAAACACGCCCGCAGGAAAGCCGACCTCAGTCGCTAACTCAACAAGGCGCAAAGCCGTTATCGGTGTGTCTTCTGCAGGCTTGAGCACACAGGTGCAGCCAGCCGCTAGGGCAGGGGCGAGCTTCATGGCCGCCATAACGAGCGGGTAATTCCATGGGACAATTAGCGCGGCAACGCCGACGGGTTCTTTTAATGTAAAGACATGATTTTCGCCTGGCATGTTGGTATTATGAGTTTGACCATGAATTTTGTCCGCCCAGCCCGCATAATAACGGAACGCGCCCACAGTCGCCATAACGTCAACAGGCTTGGCGAGCATTAACGGTTTGCCGCCGTCGATAACTTCAAGCATGGCAAGCTCATCAGCGTGGGCTTCGATTATATCTGCAAATTTGCTCAGAAGCTTTGCACGTTCTGCAGGCTGCATTTTGCTCCACTCATCCGATTCAAATGCTGTGCGGGCGGCGCTTACAGCGGAATCTACATCCGCTTGGGTCGCATCAGCAATGGAAGAAATAACTTTGCCGGTTGCGGGGTTCACGACATCAATGCGTGCCTTACCAGAAGATTTCATCGGCGCGCCGTTAACGTAATGCGTATGAGTTTTTGCCAGAAAATCATGGGCGTCAGTCGTAATTTCAACAAGTTGAGTCATAAATAATAGCTTTCAAAACGGGCTTGATTTCAGTATTTTATAAAGAGGCAGCCTGCATAATGTTTTGCGTCTCCGCAAATATTCGTCAGGCGGAATTATTGTGTAAGTGCTGCGTCTTCGAGTGCATCTTGGTCGCTCATAATTTTTACATATGGTTTGATCGCGAAGATAATGATGCAAATACCCGTGAAATAAAGGACGGGCGCGACAATCCCGAGGGCGTCGCCGAGGCGGCTTTCGTCTTTAAATGCGTAGTCTGTAATCGCGCCAACACTCGTTGGCCCTAGCGTTAAGCCCAGTAAGTTTGCACAGAGTAGGTAGATGGCAACAACCTGGGCTCGTAATCTGTTGGGGGTTACCAATGGTAATGTCGCCGTCCCGCAGCCAAAGGGCATGGCGCTAAAGAAGATAGTTGGAATCCCAAACATGATGGCCTGTGCGTCTGTAGCGGCATGCGTAAATAAGTAGGCGAATATCGCCGCGCACAAAGCCGCGATAATCGGAACCAGTATATTCGCGCTGACCCGACCCCTTTTCATCCATAAACTGGCAATGAGTCCCCCGGAGAATACGCCTGCCGGGCTGCCAATGAGTATAATGGTACCGAAAGTATTGCCAAATTTTTGCGGGCTCCAGCCAAAACTTCGCGCCATATATTCTGGCATCCAATTCATAATTGCGAAGGTCGCGGAGGCCATGATGGCTAAGCCCAAAAAGAGGCCTGCAAACAACCGTGAGTTTTCTCTGACATATTTAAACAGAGCCGCGAAAGATTGACGTGCCTTTAGCTTGATGTAGTCGGCGGCAACTTCGGATTGACGAGGCGGTTCTTTGACAAATTGCATTAAGCCGACAAGCAGTAGTCCGGGGATTGCAACAATCATAAATGCGAGCTGCCAAGGTTCGACGACGCCTAATACCGGCAGTGTGTAGCTTTCAGCTTGGTTTAGTGTGCCAACAATCTGGCCGCCAATGATGTAGGCTAGGCCTCCGCCCAGAAATCCTGCGCCCGTTAAGCAACTGACAGCAAGTCCTACTTTTTCTTTTTGAAAATAATCTCCCATGAGAGAGTATCCAGACGGAGCCAGTGTGGCTTCACCTAGGCCAACTAATGTGCGCGCTGCGAACATCATCAGAAATGTTGTTGCAAGCCCGCAGAAAAATGTGGCGAGAGCCCAGCAAAATATACCAACTGTAATAACGCGAACCCGATTGCCAAAATCAGCCAGCCACGCGATGGGAATGGCTGCAACAACGTAAAGTAGCGCAAAAGAAAACCCGGTAAGAAGGCCAATTTGCGTATCATTGATGTCGAGACTGACTTTAATGGGCTCAACTAAAAGATTGATAATCTGGCGATCAAGATAGGCGAAGATCGATGTCACACAGAGGATGAACACGACGAACCAAGCGTAAGTGCCGCCTTGTTTAAAGGTCTCATTCTGTGACTTGGTTTCCATATGCAATCCCCTTATCTCTTTAACCTAAGGTACTGCATTGCTGTTGACTATATATGCGTTCGTTTGTTCATTAGCCGATTAAAACAAGGTGAATTTGTTCTGAGGCTTTGTTGTTTGTGATTTAATCCTTATGCAGACTGTATGAGCGAGACTACAATTCACATTATCGGGGCCGGTATAGGCGGCTTAACTCTGGCGCTGGGATTGTTAAGAAGCGGTCGGCGGGTGAAAGTTTATGAACAGGCGTCTCAGCTTGGTGAAATCGGAGCGGGTCTTTCCATATCTCCAAATGCCTCCAAAGGGTTGGGGTATTTAGGTCTATTGGATTTCATGGAAGCCTCAAGTAATGCGCCGAGCACGAATTATGTGTTTCACGGCGAAACCAATGAAGAACTCGTGTCGATTGACCGCCAAACCGATATCAAAAGATTCAATGGCACATATTATCAAATTCACCGAGCAGATTTTCACTCTGAGCTTGTTCGCCGCGTTGAAGAATTAGACAAGGATTGTATTGAACTCGGATGCGGTCTTTTGGCTATTAAGCACGCAGGAACTCATTCTGAATTGACATTCAATGGCGGGCGAACAGTTGCGGCAAAGACGGTTATTGGCGCAGACGGAATTAAATCGGTCACAAGAGATCAAATCTTTAGGGACTGCGAGCCGGAATTCACAGGCGTCATGGCGTGGCGCGGTCTCATTCCGGCAAAAAAAGTTGATCCCATGTTCGTGGATCCTGTATCCCGCGTGTGGACTGGGGCAGGCCGAACATTCGTTACCTACCCGATCCGGCAAGCTAAGATTGTTAACGTGGTCGCTTTTGGGCAGGCGCCTGGCTGGACCGAGGAGGGATGGTCCGTCAGAGCTGAGCCAGATGAATTGAAAACCGCGTTCGAGGGGTGGTGTGAGCCTGTTCAAGCATTAATTGACGCTGTGCCTGATAATACACTTTTTCGCTGGGGTCTATTTGCCCGCAACCCGCTCGATACATTTGTGAAAGATAATGTAGCTCTTATCGGAGATGCCGCTCACCCTATGCTACCTTGGTTCGGACAGGGGGCGTCTTCTTCTATAGAAGACAGCGTAGTCATGGCACGATGTTTTGAGAAAGGCCAAAACACAACAGAGGCGTTCGCGCTATATAATAAAGCGAGGTGCGAGCGTGTCACGTTTCTTCAGGCTGAATCTAACAAAGGCACAGAACGCATGCAAAGCGCGGACCCTTATAGTTTGCGCGATGCGCCCCGACGGGATGAGGATGCTTTGGGTATATTCAAATACGATCCCGCGAGCGTGGAAATTGGCTGAGCTATTCACCAAGTGGTGAAAATAAAGGCTCTTGATTATTCGAGGGCAAATAGGATTATGAGGAAGCATGACTGAAAAACAAACTGTAAATCCCGATTTGGGATATGAGATTAACGGCCCGGGCCGCCAGTATTTTGATAATGTTGTCACGGACAATATGATGGACGCCTTGGTTGAAATTTCGGCGGCGCTTTGGACGGTGAGAGATCGCCAAATTGTTCTTGAAAAGATACTCATTGATAAAGGTATCGAAGCGGAGGCTCTAATTGAAGCGCACATTCCAGACGAAGCGGAAAAGGCGATGCGAGCCGCTGAGCGCGAAGAAATGGTACAGCGTATCTTCCGCAGTTTCATGCGCAATCCCAACAGCGATACAACCAAAGATGCGGATGTGCTTTCCTTACGCGAAATTACTGATTAGGAGCCTGAGATGAGCCAGAAAAATAGCGATGCAATGTCATTGGACCGGGGCTATATAGGGCTCCTGCCGCGCCCTAAAAAGTTAGCGGATGAAAGCTATTTGGAGTATGTTCAAAGCTTTCGAAAAATGCTCATTCAAGACATGTTCCCCGTTGTCGCAGGCGGCGGCGAGGCGCGTTATGCGGCGTGGAAAGCTGAGAATAAGCCGAATGCAAATAGCGATGATTTAAACGATATTAAGCGCGAATTTAGGGATGCACCTGTGACCCTGACATGGCAGCGATTTCTGCGCAGCCAGCAGGAAATGATGTGGCGACAAACCCGTAAAAGCTTTCTACGCGATACGGACAGCGAACTCGCCAAGATGGAAGCCGCCGAGACAAAGGGACCGGGTAAACTCATATACGATAAAGATTTTGTCGTGCCTAATTACACACGCCAAGAAATTCATTTGCAACCCGGTGGTTACACGGATGATCCGTTGGCAGGCGTTGTCTATCATTACGGGACGATGGTGTTTTACGAAGGCACGAATGACCAAGACGAATTGCATCAAGAACTCGCAGAACTCACCGTTAAGCCAGAGGGCAAATGCGAACGTATTCTCGACATTGCCTGCTCCATCGGCCAAGCGACTACGGCGCTTAAAAAATTAAATCCTGACACAGAAATTATAGGCCTAGATGTCGGCTTGCCTCTTTTAAAATACGGGCACTACCGGGCTGTTGAGCAGGGCATTGATGTTACCTTCCAGCAGGCCTTGGCCGAAAACATGCCTTATGAAGACGGGCATTTTGATGCCGTCATGTCCTATCTCTTATACCACGAAGTCGCCGAAGAGAAGATTGCAGAGATTGTGAAAGAAGTTCACCGTGTCTTGCGCCCGGGCGGAACATTTTCAATTTTTGATTTCCCGAACAATCATGGCCAAACATTGCCGCCATCCTATCGCTTCTTGATAGATTTTGACTCTCGCAATAATTGCGAGCCTTATTCTGTCGGTTTTGTGCACTGTGATTTTATGGGTATTTTGCGCGATGCTGGTTTTGAGGTAACTGAAGGCCCAGCCACGTCCAACGCATTCTTGCAATCAATTTTGGCCACTAAGAAAGCTTAAGAAATTAAGCCCCTGAGTGTTAGTTTTAGATGTTCCAAAATGGGGTTAACAACGTCGTTTTTACGGTAAACAAGACCGCCTTTGCGCTTCAAACGATCTTGATTAGTTTTCAGGATGGCTAGCTTTTTTTCCGATACATCTTCTTCGACCATATGTAGAGGTAGCAATGTGATAAAGGGCGGCTCGGATATCATTGATTTTAAGAGCGTGAGAGAGTTTGTTTTGAGTGCGATAGGAGACGTTGTCTCGCCCTCACTGGTTAAAATATATTGATAAAGATCGTTTGCATGGCGCTCATCAACGACGGCCCAAGGAAATTTTGCGAGGTCTTTAAACGTGCAGGATCGCTTTCTGGAAAGTGGATGCAGGGCGCTGGCAACATATACGATAGAAATGTCCAAGAGAGGTTCGACGACGAGATCTGCCGGAATTGCTGTGAATGGTAGATTCGAAATCATGAGATCAATTCGCCCGGAAGACAGATCGTTTATAAGCTCAGGAAACAAACCGCTTGTGACGGTCAATTTTAGTGTTGAATTTTTTTTGCAGACCTCACGTAAGGCGTGAGGTAAAAGCTGCCCCGCAAATAATGGCGCCATACCTACGTTCAAATTTTGGTTAGTATTATCGCCCTTGGTTTCATTCACTGCTTTTTCGGCTTCGCTTAGAATGAGCTTTGCGCGCCGGTAAAACCTCTCTCCGACCTCTGTAATCTGAATGCCGCGTGTGCTGCGGTTAAGTAGTTTGACGTCGAGGTTGGCTTCAAGACTCTGGAGTGAGCGCGACAGAGCAGGTTGGCTGAGATGTATAGCTTCGGCTGCTGCGAGGAATGTACCGTGATCAACGATAGCTACAAAATTACGAAGTTGCTTTAGGTCCATATCTTCTTATGCGTTTAATGCATATTTATGTCTATTCTTATGTTTGGTAACTGACCGCAGAGCGGAGAGGTCAGAACTGTATTTTGTAAGTAAAGGTTTCATATTCCATAGAACGCGTATGAGTCATGCCGCTTTAAAAAATTCAATACTTTCACCGAGGTTGACGCTTGCACCTGGCATTTTTGATATGATGTCGTTGCTTGTCGCGGATGAAAAAGAATTCCCGGCTCTCTTCTTTTCCGGCTACTGGGGCATGGCGTCTCACTTAGGTGTGCCGGATGCGGGTATTGCAACTTATAGCGATTTCAGTGAGCAAATTAGTAAAATGTGCGCCGTCGCCAAGACCCCGATTATCGCCGATGCAGATACAGGGTTTGGCGGGCTTCTTAATCTTGACCATACTGTGCGAGGCTATGAGGGCGCGGGCGTGGCGGCCATCCAATTGGAAGATCAAGTCAGTCCTAAACGCTGCGGGCATCAGCCGGGAAAACAGGTGGTGTCCATAGCAGAAATGGTGACACGCATTGAGGTCGCGGTAGACGCGCGCACATCGGACGATTTTCTAATTCTCGCACGGACGGACGCGCTGGCGATTGAGGGCGTTGACCGCGCTATAGAGCGGGGGCAAGCCTACCAAGAGGCCGGCGCAGATGTTGTATTTATTGAAACGCCCAATAATGAAGATGAAATGCGCCGTATATGCCGCGAGGTGCCTGGTCCGCAGATGGTCAATATGGCGCACGGTGGAAAAACGCCGATTTTACCTGCGGCTCAGTTGCAAGAAATCGGTTACAGTCTTGCCATCGTCCCAAGTGCGCCGCCCCTAGCCGCATTGGCCGCCATGAATCAGTCCTATGACAGTATCAAAGAGGGCCATTTAAATTGCGAAACACAACAGGACCTTTACGATTTTCATGAATTTTGCAACTTGATTGGGTTCCCTGAAGTGAGAGCTTTTGAGCAGAAATGGGCCGGTAAAGAATGACTTTAACAAAACACACTACTGCGGCTCAAGATCCAGACTATTGGCAAGATGCCGCTGATGAATTGCACTGGAATACGCCCTATGAAACCGTGCTGGATTATAGCAACCCGCCATTCGCTAAGTGGTTTTCCGGCGGAAAATTAAATACGTGCTACAATGCGGTGGATCGCCATGTGGATGCAGGGCGGGGCGAGAAGACCGCTTTAATTTTCGACAGCGCCATGGCCGGTACAAAACGCCAGTTTACTTATCGCGAATTACGGGATGAAGTCGCCGCTGTGGCGGGAATGATTAAAGCACAAGGCGTGGAGACGGGCGACCGCGTCATTATCTATATGCCGATGATCCCTGAAACCGTATTTGCCATGCTGGCGTGCGCTCGCCTTGGTGCGGTGCATTCTGTAGTTTTTGGAGGATTCGCGGCGAATGAACTTGCGAAACGTATTGATGATGCCACGCCTAAATTAGTGATGTCCGCTTCGTGTGGTCTCGAGCCTTCCCGCACAGTCGAGTATAAACCGCTCCTTGATGCGGCTATTAATATGGCGACGCACACGCCAAAAACGTGCCTTATTTTTCAACGGCCTGAACATCAAGCTGACATGGTCGCGGGTCGCGATGTTGACTGGAGCACAGGGGTATTAGAGGCGCGCCCTGCCGCCTGTGTTCCAGTTAACGCAACGGACCCGCTCTATATTCTCTATACATCCGGCACAACGGGCGTTCCAAAAGGTGTCGTACGCGATAATGGCGGTCACGCTGCGGCGCTGCTTTGGAGCATGAAAAATGTCTATGATGTAAAGCCCGATGATGTTTACTGGGCGGCGTCCGATGTCGGTTGGGTCGTGGGACATAGCTATATCGTCTATGCGCCGCTTCTTTTGGGCTGCACAACTGTTATCTATGAAGGTAAGCCTGTGGGTACGCCGGATGCCGGCGCATTCTGGCGGATGATCGAAGAGTATAAAGTCAATGTCCTGTTCACAGCTCCAACCGCTATTCGCGCTGTAAAACGTGTAGACCCTGCAGGTGAGTTACTCGGCGACTACGATATTTCCTCCTTACGGGCTCTATTTTTGGCAGGCGAGCGTGCGGATCCTGATACCATATACTGGTCTGAAAAAGCTCTTGGCGTACCTGTTGTTGATCACTGGTGGCAGACCGAACTAGGGTGGCCCGCAATTGCGACATGTCTAGGTTTAGGCGAAACCCAAACCCGGGTAGGGAGTGCGGGGCGGGCGGTTCCCGGGTATAACTTTGAATGTTTGGCGCCAGATCATAAATCTGTGAAGGTCGGTGAAAGTGGTGATATTGTTTTGAAATTGCCTCTGCCGCCCGGATGTTTACCTACCCTTTGGAATAATGACGAGGGGTTCAAAACGTCTTACCTTACAGAACACCCTGACTATTACCTCACGGGAGATGCCGGGTTTATTGATGAGGACGGCTATATTCATGTTATGAGCCGCACGGACGATATTATAAATGTCGCTGGCCATCGCTTGGCGACAGGCGCAATTGAGCAGGTTCTGTCGGCGCATCCGGATATTGCAGAGTGCGCAGTGATAGGCGCGCCTGATGCGACAAAAGGCGAGGTGCCAATGGGCTTTCTTGTGTTAAATGCGGGCGTGAGCACTAAGGAAGTCGATATCTTGGCGCAAGTTGTCCAAGATGTCCGTGATAAAATTGGCCCTGTAGCTGCGTTTAAAAAGGTGGTCATCGTTTCCAAGCTCCCAAAAACCCGGTCGGGTAAGACTTTGAGGGGGACAATTCGAAAAATTGCACATGGTGAAGATTACGAGATGCCAGCGACCATAGAAGATCCCGCCGCGCTGGATATTATTAAAGTGTCTCTTCGATAAAACACCCCCGTAATTTAACCATGCGTATTTTGCATATATATAGTTATTTATACATTATATTTGCATATGTTGCTGTGGTACATTCGTTTCAAATGGAGAATTGCTATGGCTTTTAATAAACACCCTATTCGCCCCGTGACCCAGAAAGAAATTGATACATACAAACGTGATGGTGTTGTGTGTCTTCGCCAAGTTTTTGATAAGGACTGGATAGACAGCCTTTTAGAAAAATCCAGAAGCATCGTTGTTGACCGCGAAGATCACGGTTTACTTCCGACCATGCCGGGGCGCTATATGGCGCGCTGCATTCCTGAATTCCGTCGTTTTGTTTTTGAAAGTCCGCTGGCCGAGGTCGCAGGGCAGGTGATGGAGTCCAAGGAAATTCGTTTCTTTTTTGATGAGTTTTTCGCCAAGCCGCCGCAGTCTGACGCGAAGACAATATGGCATATCGACCGGATGGCGTTCCCGGTTGAAGGTAAAATGGTACCGTCGCTTTGGATGCCGCTGACTAAAATTACAAAGGCCAACAGCTTGGAATGTATAGCGGGCTCTCACAGCCAAGACGTTAAGTATTGGCTTTTCTCGCCTAATGCCCGAAAAATGATCAAGCCTGCTGACCGCGTACCGCACCCGGATTGTGAATCTTTACGCGGGGATCCTGATACTGAATTTTTAAGTTGGGATATGGAGCCGGGCGATATGCTTATAGTACATCCTTGGACACTTCATTATTCGGCAGGTAATCCAACGGATGATTGGCGTATTGCTATTTCTGTGCGTGTCTTCGGGGATGATATCCGCTGGGCGCCACGCCCGGATTGCCTAAATATTGCGGGCATTAGCTTCGATGAAATGCTCGAAGGCGCACAGCCTGCGGGAAGTCATATTCCATTGCTGTGGTCCGAAGATGGGCGCGCAGAAGGCGATGCTGATTATCCAAAAGGTTTTGCGACCCGTTGGCCCAAGATGGCAATGCAGGGCATAAATGAGTATAAGACATTCAAAGAAATGACGTCGAAAGAACAGTCAGGTGAGTTGGATAAAGCTAGAGTTGAAGCCGCTGAATAGCCGCTTACAGCGGGGTTATTTCTGGGGCACAGGAACTTGACCTTCGGGAAACTGAATGCCTTTTAACAGCACATTGGGCAGTACACTATTATCCCAAGTCACATCTTTTGGCATCCAGCTGCCAGTTCTCAATATGACCATATCGGCTGAGGGAATTATATAGGCGACTTGGTGTCCATTGCCATCAAACATATACAAATCATTCGCAAGGTAAGGTTCTGAATGTAATGTCTGCCCCAGCTTGATCTCCGGATTGAGTGGTCCGCGTTTCTCAATATAAGGCCCGGCGACATAGACCCCCATGCCTGTATGCGGGTTTTGAGGTGTTGCTGTTTTAACTTCAGCTACGAACCCTGCTGTTAAAAGCTGTTGGCCGTCCCATGTGCCCTCTTGTAGATAAAGAATGGCCATACGCATATATGTGTCAGCGGTTAGAAGAATGCAGCACCCTGAATGCGGCGTGCCGCCCTCGCGGTTCATCCAAACTTCGCCGCCCTTTGCGCCCAGCGGCTTCAGAATTTCGTTAGACACCCAGTCCTCATATTGCACACCCGTAGCCCGCTCGATAAGGGGGGCGACAAGCTCGGCCGTCGCATTAGCATAATCATATCTCTTTCCCGGGATATCGACGAGAGGGTAATCATTGATGATAACCTCGTCATGACGTGGGTGCATGTAAGCGCGGTTCATCACGTGTTCCGGCTCTAATTCTTGTCCCTGCGGGAGTAAACCTGAACGCATATCCAATAGGTGGCGAACCAGGATTTTCGCTTTGTCTGTGCCTTCCCATTCTGTGATGAAGTCAGCCACGGGTTGATCAAGTGATTTAATGTGCCCTTCGGCTATGGCCCGACCAACCGCTATAGTACTCAGCGGCTTGGCGAGAGATTTTGAGACTATGAGGCTGTCTTTGTCGAAGTCACCAAAATAGTGTTCGGTTTCGAGGCCGCCGTTTCGCCATACCATGAAAGTGCTAGAGTTTTTGTCTGTTACGTAATCCTGCGCCGCTTTTAAGGCGTCTTCAGAAATCGTCTGACGGCTTGATGCGGGCAACGCGCTGTAATCATCAGTTCCTGCGACTGCCGCAAGCGGGTCATAGGCTTTCAATCCTGTGGCTTGCGATTTGCCGCGCGAATTGAACCGTTCCATATAAAGAGCCTCATCTTCAGCGCTGTAGGCCGGTTTTGTTGTGTCTTTGACTCTGTCCGTTTCGCCTGAACATGCCATCAAAACAGATGCGCTGAATACCATGAGTGAGAGTTTAATTTCCATATACCTTTGTATCACAAAAGTTATCTTGGCCTGAAGCTCCAATATCCATGCTCTCCTAGCGGTTAAAGGTCTTAGGCCTTTTCCAGCTGATTGCCGGTGTGCTAACAAAAATACGGGAGATTATATGTTAGTTAAAGCCATTCTAAAATCGAGCGCTGTTTTCTGCTTAATAAATTTGGCGGCGTGTCAGGCAAATGTTTCTGAAGATATTAAGCCTGAAGTCGTAGAAGACATGACTGTGCAGGCGCCAGCGACTACTATGCCCACCTTTGCAGATATGGTCGCGATAAACACACCATTGGGTGTGGTGAAAGGCGCTTACACGCCTCTACCTTATGAAAAGGTCATCAACAACGATCTCACCAAAGCTTTAGATGAGTTTGCCTCAGCTAGTGAAAGCTACAGTGTTATCGTTTGGCACCAGGGACAAATAATTTATGAAAATTATCCAGAGCCATATACGGCAGATACGCGCTCTGAAAGCGCATCTATGCACAAGTCTGTCATGGCTCTCTTGGTAGGCACAGCCATCGAAGACGGGTTCATAAGCGGTGTCGATGCAGAAATTGGGGCCTACATTCCAGAATGGTCGAGCGACCCGCGCGGAGAAATCAAAATTCGTGACTTACTTGAAATGAGTAGTGGGCTTGAGCCTTTGTCTGCTGAGGGTGGTATGAAATCTCTGGCGGTACAATTTATGATGAAGGGTGATCAGGCCCGCCAGACCATTTTGGGTATGGCGCTAGCTGACGATCCTGGTAGCGTATTTTATTATCAGAATGCCGCGAGTCAGATTTTAGGCCTTATCTTAGAAAACGCGACGGGCAAATCGTATCAGGATTATCTTTCCGAGCGTCTCTGGCAACCAATTGGCGCGAGTGATGCGAAAGTCTGGTTTAATGAACCTGAAGGTTTTGCCCGAACATATACGGGGCTTTATGCGGTTGCTCGCGATTGGGTGCGCCTAGGATTGCTTGTTAAGGACAATGGAAAATTCGGTGGGAAACAGGTTGTTCCCGAAGATTATGTATCAAAAATGACAGCGCCCTCACGCGCCAACGTTAATTATGGATGGCAAATCTGGCGCGGCGAAACCTTTGAGCCCATGAGATTTTACAACCATAAGAAGACTGGATTTCCTGTAACTGCGGGCGAGCCCTTTACTGCGGATGACATACTTTATTTCGACGGGTTTGGCGGACAGCGTGTTTACATTAGCCGATCAAAAGATCTCGTCATTGTTCGGACGGGAAATGTTCGAATGGATTGGGACGATACTGAACTACCGAATTTGGTTATGTCAAAGCTGTAGGTCCAACATGTAGAATGTATACAAATTGATTTATTTCAGTCTAAGTTGAAATTTACTACCTGTCTCGCTAAGCTATGGGGAATTGGGGAAAAATTTATGTCTGGCGCATCTGAACTTGCTTATACAGAAATTCGCAACCGGTTACTTGGCGGTGAGTATCCGCCAGGAGCAAGGCTCAGCGAAAGTGAGCTTTCAGACATATGCGGCGTTAGCAGAACTCCGGTTCGAGAGGCTCTACGGCGCTTAGCTGCAGATTATTTTGTCCGAATTGAGCCGAATCGCGGTGCATTTGTGATTGATTGGAGCCGGGAAGACATAATGGATATGTTTGAAATGCGGTCCATGATGGAAGGCCTTGCCGCACGTAAAGCCGCCCAGCGTTCTAAGCCTGAAAATATAGCTAAATTATTCAGTATAGTTGACAAAATTGACGCTGTGTCGAAACAAGATACAGTTGGAATGCGGGATGATTTTTTGCGCTTGAATCGGGATTTTCATGATGCTGTCTTCGAGGCGTCAGGGAGTGCTAAATTAATAGAAATCACCTCCCGTTTTGTCGAGCAAGCCGTTGTCGTGCGCACAGCCGCGCAATACGACGCCGAAGATATTGCCAGAAGTAATCAGCACCACAGGGAGCTGGCCTCGGCAATAAAGGCTGGTAATGGTTTGCTCGCAGAAAATATCATGCGCGCCCACATTTTGGCGGCTAGCAGTCGGTACTACGATAATTACATGCCTGGGTTTGAGGCCGGCGCGCTTGATGTAAAATAAATTCATATCTAGACAGGCTTTAATAACTGTATACAATTTTTACAAAATTTAGATTTATCTTAAAATGCATATAACAGTTTGGAGAGCGTCATGACCACATCACGAGCGTTGGATAACATTAAAAAAATCTCTGTGAGCGTGGCGGCTATATCTGCCGCTTGTGTTCCAGTGCCAAGTTTTGCGCAATCGAGTGATGCGTCCTTTGTAGATGAAATCATTGTTACGGCACGGCGCAAGAGCGAGAGCCTTCAAGATGTGCCGGGGTCAATTACTGCGCTCACATCGGCAACTTTGGAAAAAGCCGGCGTATCTCGGGCAGAAGACTTTATAGGAATGACGCCGGGCGTGACCATGGTCAATGCGGCGGAGGCCGGAGATACCCAAGTCAACATACGCGGCATTAACGGTGCACGTGATGCGGAGAACAGCTTTGCGTTTGTTCTCGATGGAATTTTGTATACGAACCCGGCCGCCTTTAACCGTGAGTACACAAACCTCAAGCAAATCGAAGTCTTTAAAGGCCCACAAGGGGCGATTTACGGCCGTAATGCAGCAGCGGGCGCTATCATCGTCACGACAGATAAGCCGGATGAAACATCAAATGGCTCAGTGACTTTCAGTGCGGCCGAAGACAATAGCTATCTCATTAAAGGTGGGATTTCCGGACAGGTCGCTGAGAACTTGTATTTGGGCGCATCCATCGACTACCGCACAACGGATGGATTTTATCGGAATTCATTTCTGGGGAATTCCCCCACGATCGATGCGTTTGAAAGCTTCAATATAAATGGCCGTTTAATTTATGAGCCCTCAGATCGACTGTCTATTGATTTGAAAGCTCGTAAGGGTGACATCAATGCGAATGCTATTACGTTTAATGCGAATTTCCACCTTCCCGTATTTGCGGGCGCAACGGCCACGCCTGATGCTAATTTGGATGTAAACGATCACCCGTTTATTTTTCAAAATAATGTAACGTCTGATAATGACCAAGACGCGTTGGAAGTCTCCGGCAAGTTTGATTATGAAATGGACGACATGACCCTGACGGGTTGGGCGCTTTATAGTGACATTAAGAATAATCTTATCGCAGACGGTACATCCGGCGCATTTGGTTTCTTCAACAATGATCCTGTTTGTCAGCAAACGGTTGCCGGGTTTAACGCGCAAGGCTTCCCGCTGCCTTCACCGACATTCTTTGGCGAGATACCTGTGGGCGTAATTTTTGCCCCTAATGGGTCTTTCTTGGGGGCTTATACACCTTCGACTTGTGACGGGGTTCAAGAGCAATTACGCAACCAATCCGATCTCAGCGGCGAGCTGCGATTAGCCTCAAATACTGACGGTCCGCTCAGCTGGATGGTGGGGGGGTACGCGCTCGATATTGACCGTCAGGTTGGCGTGTCGACGAACCGTGATGCAGGTACGGGGCTTGTTCGTAGGGGTCTTGTTCAGCTCGATGGAGATAACCGCACAGTCGCTTTGGCTTTCGATGATTTTGACAGCTCAGTCTATGCTATTTTCGGGTCTGTTGATTATGAAGTTTCAGATACGATTGAAGCCTCCTTAGCCCTACGCTATGACGTTGAGAAACGCCAAACCTCTAACCTCGTCCCAACCAATGCCCGCCAAACTTTCATTGATTTGGATTTTAATCCAGCGACCGCAGATCCTCTAAATGCAGGCCTTTCGCCGCTGGTCAATCCGAATGGAACCATTGCGGATAAATCCGCGACGTTCAAGCAGTTGCAGCCCAAAGCCTCCCTCACATGGGACGTGATGGATGAAGTAACTTTATTTGGGAGCTGGGGCGTTGGCTTCAAAGCCGGCGGTTTTAACAATTCTGGCAGCGCGGCGACAATCAATATTTTCAACAATAATTTGATTACAACTGTCTCCGGGACAGATTTCGCTGCGCAGCTTGGCAGTGACCTGCCGATCATCACGGATGATTATGATAAAGAAAAATCGAGCGCGTTTGAAGTCGGCTTTAAGAGCTCTCTCTTTGATGGACGTTTAAAACTATCAGGAGCGGGCTATTATACAGATGTCACGGACATGCAGTTCTTTGAATTTTATGTCGGCGGATTTGGGCTCCTACGTGTTGTGTCAAATATCGACGAAGTCGAAATCAAGGGTTTCGAATTGGGCGCGGAAGTTGCCGCCACCGAAAACATTAATTTATATGGGGGACTGAACTTCACCGATAGTGAAATTAAAGCAAACAGCTCCCGTCCCGATACTGTTGGAAACAAGTCGCCTTACACGCCGGATTACACGATCAACTTCGGTGGTGATGTTAGCTTTCCGTTATCTGATAGCCTAGACTTCTTGGTTCGGGCCGACGCGCAACTGATCGGCCCGACATGGTTCCACACGGTACAAGGCGGAGACCGCGCGACAATCTTTAATCCACTGTTCGAGCTTGGTTTCGGCGCGGGTGCGGGCGGCCTCGGCACAGGTAACTTCGTCAATTCTAAGCGCGATAACTATCTGACATTAGATATGCGCGCCGGACTTCAGGGCGATAGTTGGTCGCTTATGGCTTTTGCTCAAAACTTGACGGATGAGAGCTATCTGGAAGAAGTTATTCCAGCGCCGGAATTTGGCGGTTCATTCCTCGCCCCCGGCACACAGCGCCGGATGGGTGTTGAGGTGGCTTACAAATTTTAGTTTTATCGTAGACCGAACACATCGTGCGTACATTGCCATCCTTCATCAAGAAAGATTATGTGTGGTCTACAGGTTAAACAGGTGAATACAAAAAATATGAGACGTATAGAAATCCTAGATGTGACTGCGCGTGATGGCCTTCAAAATGAAGCCGTCATGTTTTCTACGGATGAAAAGCTCAGCTTGATTTCAAGCGCAATGGAGGCCGGCGCAAAACGTCTTGAAGTCGCAAGTTTTGCGCACCCTAAATATGTGCCGCAAATGGCCGATGCAGAAGCTGTGGTGGCCGGACTGCCAAACCGAAATGACGTCACCTATATTGGCCTCGCTATGAATGAGCGCGGCGTAGATAGAGCGCTTAACACCAAGGTTGATGAAGTTGGGCTTGTAGTTGTGGCAACCGATACTTTCGCCCAAAAAAATCAAGGACAAACCCGTCAAGGCTCGGTGGATATGGCTTGTGCCATGATCGAAAAGGTCAAGAGGGCTGGACGCGGGGTTAATGTTACAATTGCAGCATCACTTGGTTGTCCCTTTGAAGGTGAAGTGGAGATTGAAACCGTGGTAGCTATGGCCAAAGCTTTGGCCGCTTATGGTCCCAGAGAAATTTCGCTTGCGGACACTATTGGCGTTGGTAATCCATGGCATGTCGATGCCCTTTTCAAAGCCGTAAAATCAGGTTTGCCTGATATGCCCCTTCGGGCGCATTTCCATAATACCCGTAACACTGGGCTGGCCAATATTTATGCCGCAATAGGGGCCGGAGTAAGCACTTTGGATGTCTCTATTGGCGGCATTGGCGGGTGCCCATTTGCGCCAGCCGCAACGGGAAATGTGCCTGCCGAGGATGCCGTCTACATGCTAGAACGTAATAAAATTCAGACGGGCATGAATTTATCTAAAATCATAGAAACGGCCAGTTGGTTATCTGAAAAAATGGGCAAACCGTTACCCGGCATGGTCAGTAGAGCCGGTGGATTTCCCGAAAATCAAAAAAATGCAGCGTAAGAAGGAAAAGTAGATGAGTTATAGATTAGGTGTTGATGTCGGCGGAACTTTTACCGACCTTTTATTATTTGACGATCAAACAGGACAATCTTTCAAGACCAAAGTCCCGTCCACGCCGGATGACCCATCTCGGGCGGTTGTTAATGGTACGCGCGATATTTGCGAGATTGCAGATATAAATGCCTCGGACATTGAATACTTTCTTCACGGCACAACCGTTGCGACAAACGCTGTCCTTGAGGGTAAGGGCGCGCGCGTTGGGCTTATTGTCACGGAAGGTTATCGCCAGATATTACAAATAGCACGTTCATTCGTGCCTGGCGGTTTGGCAGCTTGGATTGTCTGGCCAAAGCCCGAGCCAATGGCCGCTTTGGAGGACACAATCGAAGTGTCCGGACGTATGAATGCTTTCGGTAAAGAGATCCGTCCCGTTGATGACGCTCAGGTTATAAAGGCGCTTAAGAAACTGAAAAAGCAAAACATTGAAGCGATTACGATCTGCTTGATGAATAGCTATGTAAACGGCGATCACGAGACTCGCGTGGCGAAACTGGCGCAAGAGATTTTTCCTGATTTAACAATTTCAATCAGCCATGAAGTCCTGCCTGAAATGATGGAATACGAACGCGCGCTGACGACGACGGCGAACTCGGCTGTACGGCCCATCGTTGGGAACTATGTCCGGAATTTGGAAACAGAACTTCGCAAAATGGGCATGGACGGGAAGCTGAACCTTCTACGATCAGACGGTGGCTTGATGAGCGCGGCGAAATCACAATCCGCGCCCGTCAATCTTTTAATGTCCGGCCCTGCGGGCGGCGTCACCGGGGCGCTCTGGGTGGCCAAAAGTGCGGGGTATAAGAACATTCTCACACTGGATGTCGGCGGGACATCGACGGATGTTGCGCTTATTGAAAATGCCGAACCTCGTTTGGTGCGCGATACGGCGGTCGGGCATTTGAAAGTCCGGGCCTCATCATTGGACGTAGAAACTGTGGGGGCAGGCGGCGGCTCTATTGCTCATGTTCCTGAACTGACGGGCGCGCTACGCGTGGGCCCTGAAAGCGCGGGCGCGGTACCGGGACCGGCCTGTTACTCTAAAGGCGGCGAAGAGCCTACGGTTACAGATGCCAATGTTGTTTTGGGGTATTTGCCCGAAGAACTTCTCGGCGGCGCGTTCAAGCTTGACCGGAAGGCAGCGGAAAAAGCAGTTCAAAAAGTTGCGGACGCGCTTGGGATCGGGCTCTACGAGGCCGCGGCAGGTATCATCGATATCGTCAATGAAAACATGTTCGGCGCGCTGCGGATGATCTCTGTGCAGCAAGGCTATGATCCGCGCGATTTCGCGTTGATGGGTTTTGGCGGAGCAGGGTCATTACACTCTAACGCCGTTGCGAAGTTGATGAATTCTTGGCCTGTTATCGTCCCCATGTCACCAGGTGTACTATGCGCTGTGGGCGATGCCTCCACGCGCTCCCGGGCGGAGACTTCGCGGTCACACTCTCTGCGCCGCTCCCAGACGAGTTCGCAAAGCATAGCCGCAATCCTCAAAGATATGGGCGCGCAGGTCGTCGAGGAACTTCGCAATGAAGGTGAAAAGAAATCCGACATTTCCGTCACCTATCAAGCTGATGTACGCTATAATGGTCAGGCGTTTGAAATTCCGATGTCTCTGAATATTAAAGGCTTTGCGAATAAAGGTCTTGAAACGCTCTGCGCAGAATTCGATGCGGAACATAAACGTATGTTTACCTTCAACATGGACGCGGAGCATGAGGTCGTGAACTTACGCGCCGTAGCTTTGGGCAAAGAGCTTGAGCTCCCCGCCATGAAAATTAAAAAAGGCACGGCGGATGCGAGCGCGGCCAAAGTCCGCGACACCAAAGTGTACATTGACGGCAAGATGAAAAAAGCGGGTATTTATGACCGCGATAAGCTCAAGGCTGGAAATAAAATTATAGGCCCGGCAGTTGTCTTCGAGATGGACTCAACAGCCCTTATACACACCGGATGCGAGGCGAAGGTTGACCCTTATGGAAACATAATCATCCATCCGGTTAAGACCGCCAAAAAGAAGAAAGCGTAGGAGGACGACATGGCAACGACATTTATTGAAAAAAACAAAAAACCACTGAAAAAAGTCAAAATTGATCCCATCACGCTCGACCTGATAGGCAGCGCGCTCAGAAATGCTCGTGTTGAGATGGATGCTACATTGCAGCGTACGGCATTATCGCCGGGCATTCGCGAACAGGGGGACGCGTTCCCTATGATTGCGAACCGTGACGGTAAAATGATTGTTGGGCAATTTGGTTCATTTTTAGATGGCTTCTTCAAAGGTTATGACGGCGATATTGAGGAAGGTGATGTTATATTGCTTAATGATCCGTATTCCTGCGAAGGCGCAGTTAGCCACAATAATGATCAGCTCATCATTCTGCCCATTTTTCGCAATGGCCGGATAATTTCTTGGGCCTCAATGTTTGGACACATGACCGATATCGGCGGCAAAGTCCCGGGCTCTATGCCCAATGACTCCCAGTCTATTTTTGAAGAAGGCATCCGGATACCTCCGGTTAAACTTTACATAAAAGGCGCGTATCAAAGCCAAATCGTAGAGATCGCGGCCCATAACAGCCGTATGCCGGAATGGTATAAAGCCGACTTGCATGCGATCGTGGCGTCTTGCCGCGTAGCCGAGAAACGTGTTCACGAGATTTGCGAGAGATTTGGAGATGACGTGTATAACTCTGCAACAAATGAACTGCTCGCACGTAACCGCAGAGCCATGCGTCATTTGATTATGGAGTCTATCAGCGAAGAACCTGTCTCGTTTGAAGACTATATTTGTGACGACGGTAACGGGGCAGGGCCGTTCAAGATTAAATGTACCATGCAGCGTAAGGGCGAGAAAGTATATCTCGACTTTGACGGCACAGATCCGCAATCCGAATACTCCATCAATTTTTATCTGAACGAGAATATGTTCCGCATGTTCTTCGGAATTTATATGGTTATGGTATTTGACCCGCAGGTTCTGTTTAATGACGGGTTCTATGATTTGGTGGAGGTTAATATTCCGCAGGGGTCATTGTTGAAACCTGATTTTCCTGCTGCGCTCTCTTGCCGGACTCATGCTCTGGGCCGCATCTTTGACGTCCTCGGCGCGTTGCTGGGTCAAAAAACGCCAGACTTCTTGTGCGCGGCTGGCTTCTCATCCAGCCCTCATTTGATGTTCTCCGGCTTTGATGAAAACAATGACTGGTATCAACTCTTCCAAATCGGATTTGGCGGCATTCCCGGCAAGCCCTTTGGCGACGGCCCGGACGGCCATTCGCTCTGGCCTGATTTCACAAATGTCCCCAACGAGTTTTTGGAGCGTTACTTCCCGATGGTTATCGAGAAATACGAAACAGAACCCGATTCTGGCGGAGCAGGTGTCTTCCGCGGTGGTAATGGCGTGAACATGACCTACCGCTTTACTCAGGACGGCCAGATATCAATCCATGATGACCGCTGGTTTGTCCCGCCTTGGGGCGTTAATGGAGGGCAACCTGCAAAGCGTTCTTGGAAAAAACTGACGCGCGCTGACGGCTCCGTTGAAATGCTTGGCGCAAAAGTCGACCGTATCAGCGTCCACGAGGGCGATAGCTTGCAATATGTCACATGGGGCGGCGGCGGATGGGGCGACCCTCTCGAACGCGACCCGGAGCTTGTGGCCAAAGAAATCCGTCAGGGCCTTGTTACCAAAAAAGGCGCTTTGGATTACGGCGTTGTGATCGCACGTGGTAAGGTTGATGAAAAAGCAACAAAGGCCTTGAGAAATAAGATGAGTAAGGCTCGCGGTAAAATTGAGGTCTTTAATTATGGCCCTGATATCGAAACCCTGCGTCAAAACTCTATGAAAGAGACTGGACTTCCAGCCCCTAAACAACCGGTTTGGAAAAAAACTCCTATTGCCGAAGCTGCGGAATAATTGACCATGACTGATAAAGCCGAACGTAAAGGCCCGCTAACAGATATTCGTGTGATTGAAATGGGACAGCTCATAGCCGGCCCTTTCTGTGGACAGCTTATGGCTGACATGGGCGCAGACGTTATAAAGGTTGAGCCGCCGGGAAAAGGCGACCCTATGCGTCTCTGGGGTCGTGAAGGCTTTCCCATGTGGTGGAAAGTTTGTGCGCGCAATAAGCGGTGCATAACGGCAAACCTTAGGGAAGCCGAAGGTCAAGATATTATCAAAAAACTTGTGAAAGAAGCAGATTTCGTTCTTGAAAATTTTCGTCCCGGTACAATGGAAAAATGGGGTCTGAGTTACGAAGACCTCAAAGCCATAAATCCAAAAATTATCATGATCCGAGTCTCGGGGTATGGCCAAACCGGGCCTTACTCTAAACGCCCTGGCTATGCGTCTGTGGGCGAGGCAATGGGGGGGCTGCGTTATGTCATTGGAGAGCCTGACCGTAAGCCGTCCCGCGCAGGTATATCTTTAGGGGACAGCTTAGCGGGAACATTTGCGACAGTGGGCGCGCTCGCTGCTTTGCATCACCGCGAAAAAACAGGTGAGGGGCAAGTTATCGATGCGTCAATCTATGAGTCGGTTTTGACAGTTATGGAAGGCCTTGTGCCGGAATACGATACTGAGGGTCATCAGAGAGAACGCACAGGCAGTTACCTTCCAGCGATTGCACCGTCCAATATTTATGATGGCTCGGATGGTATGGTCATCATTGCGGCCAATCAGGATACAATTTTTGCGCGGTTATGTCAGGCGATGGGTATGGAAGAGCTTATAGATGATCCGAAATACGCGACCCATGTGGCGCGGGGTCAAAATCAAATTGAACTCGATGAAATCATTGGCGCATGGGCGAAAGATAAAGCTATTGCTGACCTCGAGGACCTCATGATTGAGAACGCTGTTCCAGTCGGCAAAGTTTATCGACCATCAGACATGCTGGAGGATCCGCATTACAAAGCTAGAGATGCTATAGTGAATGTCCCTGATGAGCGGTTTGGCCAAGTGAAACTTCAGAATATTTTTCCGAAAATGTCGAAAACACAAGGTGAAATTCGTTGGCCTGGCCCGGATAAATTAGGCGCTCATACGGAAGAAGTGCTGACCGAGTTATTAGACCTAAGCTCGTCCCAAATTGAAAAGCTTCGCTCCAGCGGAATTGTTTAAATTTAGCGGGACCATTTTTTTTCAAAATCCCAAATATCTTGGAAGCCAATTAACTTATTGAATTCAGAAAAGTCAAAAAGTGGAATTTCAGGTGAGAGTGACGTGCCGTTTTCTTTTAGGTTTCTAAGTGAGCTTTCCGCAGCCGCAGCTGCGGCGAGGCTGGTCATGGCGGGGAATATAGTCATTGCGTAACCTATGTCTATCAGTCTTGAGGTCGACAGAATAGGCGTTTTCCCGCCATCCGCCATGTTCGCCATCATAGGGATTTTTATGCGCGTGCAAGCGTCACGCATTTCGTGTTCTGTTTCCAAGGCTTCTACAAAAACCATGTCCGCACCCGCTTCGGCGTAAGCTTGGCCGCGTTCAATGGCAGCTTCATAAGATTCTGGTTGCTTGGCATCTGTCCGGGCGATGATGAGCGTATTGGGATCCTGACGCGCGTCGCAAGCCACTTTTATTTTATCGACCATATCCGCAACAGGCACGACCCGTTTATTACGCGTATGACCACATTTTTTAGGAAATTCCTGATCTTCAATTTGAATCCCCACCGCACCTGCGGTTTCGAAACCGCGGACTGTGTGGTGCACATTTAATAGACCGCCATAGCCTGTATCCGCATCAGCAATAACGCCTGCATTCGATATTTTCGATAGCGTCTCAACACGTTCAAGCATTTGTGTATAGCTTGCAATTCCGGCGTCGGGCAGACCATGAGCAGAGGCTGTGGTCCAATACCCGGACGCATAGACAAAATCGAAACCGACTTTGTTGCAAACCAAAGCTGTAATCATATCTTGAATGCCGGGCGCGCATACAAAAGTGCCAGATTCTAAAGCGGCGCGTAAGTTAGGTTTGGTCATTAAAGTCTCTTTTTAATTTTATTGAAAATTGAAAGTTGCTCATCGGATAGATAAAGCCAAGGTTGAGCCCGCCGTTGCTGCGTTTCAAAAGCCTGAATGTCGTCAGAGTCATTCGCGAGAATTCCACCTGTTTCATCAAGTCCCAAGAGAAGAGATTTTTTGTGATAGGGGTTTACATCAAATGTAAATCTAGTCTCCCCAAACGTAATAAGTTGTGACTCTAATTCGACTTTTACGGTTTCCTTATTTATCGCCGCATCCATAACTTTTTTATGCTTATCTGCCGGAAGGCAGATTGGTAAAATGCCGTTCTTGGTGCAATTTGAAAAAAGAATATCCCCAAAGCTCGGGGCGATAATGCACCGGAAGCCGAAGTCTGCAAGCGCCCAAACCGCATGCTCCCGGCTAGATCCAATACCAAAACGCGGCCCAGCAACTAAAATTTCCGCTGTATTGTAAGGCGGTGTGTTGAGTATGAAACTTTTCTCGCGCCGGCGTTCACTGAACAGATGTTTGCCAAAACCTACTTTGTCCAAGAGGAGTAGGAACCGCGCAGGAAGGATGGCATCAGTATCGATATTAGCCTCATTGAACGGTGCGGGAATGCTATCTAAGGCCGTAAATTTACGCACCTTTATACCCGATTAGTTCGCGCACATCCGTCAGGTGGCCCGTGATAGCCGCAGCCGCGGCCATTTCGGGACTCATTAAATGCGTGCGGCCGCTTGGTCCTTGGCGGCCTTCAAAGTTTCGGTTAGATGTCGAGGCGCAGCGCTCGCCCGGCTGCAAGCGGTCATCATTCATTGCAACGCACATAGAGCAGCCCGCTTGTCGCCATTCAAATCCTGCCGCTATGAAGAGTTCGTCAAGGCCTTCAGCTTCTGCGAGGGCGCGAACCGTGGCTGAGCCTGGCACAACTAAAGCCGTCACATTGTCTGCAACGCGCTTGCCTGCGATAATTTTAGCGCTCCGGCGTAAATCCTCAAGTCGGCTATTTGTGCAAGATCCGATAAAAACCTTATCTATCATAATGCTGTCGAGCCGGGTTCCGCTCTTAAGCCCCATATAGTCTAAACTCTTGATAATTTGCTGGCGCCGTTTTGAATCTGTCTCAGTGTCAGGGTCCGGGACATAAGCTGTGATTGGACTGCAGTCAGCCGGAGTTGTTCCCCAAGAGACATGCGGAGCAATGCCGGATAGGTCCAGCGTAACTTCTTCATCAAAAAGGCTATCATGATCTGTTTTCAGCGTTTCCCAATGCGCCAGAGCAGCGTCCCACACTGTGCCCTTGGGCGCGAGAGGCTTGCCTTTGAGATAAGCAAAGGTGATGTTATCCGGAGCGATAATACCAATGCGGCTTCCAGCTTCAATAGACATATTACAAAGCGTCATGCGAGCTTCCATCGAGAGCTTGGCAATAGCGGGGCCTGTATACTCAATTGCAAAACCTTGTCCGCCGGCCGTTCCAATTTTAGCTATGAAAGCGAGGATGACATCCTTGATGGATACTCCGGTTGATAGCTGTCCGGTGAGGGTGACGCGCATTTGTTTTTGTTTGGTTTGCCGCAATGCCTGACAGGCCAGTACGGTCTCGCATTCGCTTGATCCGATGCCAAATGCCAAGCACCCAAAAGCGCCGTGTGTGCTTGTATGGCTATCCCCGCAGACCAGTGTCGAGCCGGGTAGGGTGAAGCCAAGTTCTGGTCCAATTATATGGACAATGCCGTGGCGAACATCATCGATGTCAATGTAAGGAATCCCATGGTGCGTTACATTTTCAATTAGGCGCACCACCTGACGCGCGCCGAGGCTGTCTTTAATCGTGTTTTCACGAAATTGCGTTGGGACGGCATGGTCAGCAACGGAAATATTGGCGTCAGCACGTCTTACGCCAATGCCCCTGGCTGCCAGCCCAGCAAAGGCTTGAGGGCTAGAAACTTCTTGGACAAGATGCCTGTCCACATAGAGTAGAGATTGCCCGTCGTCATAGTTTTTGACGACATGGTTATCCCATATTTTATCATAGAGCGTAGTTGAGTGCATGAGGATCACTTTAGACTGGGAACATACTTTCATAAAAAGTATGTGCGCAACTGTTCGATAAGCGATTGAAAAAGTACCTGCCATGCTTCGCTATAAAATTGGGGTGTATTTGGATTTTTGATAGAAAAACTTCGCTCATCTTTTCATAGCGATTGGTTAGCGGCATAGATTTCATGCCGGTCAAGCAAGGGTCTAAGGTTTTGGTGTGCAGTGATCTGATCTTGACTATTCGATAGGTGGTGAAAGTTTAGCCATGCGGTTTTATCAAGACGTTGAATATGAAAGTTATTTACTCAGAAAAATGTTTAAACTGAATACGTGGGAAGAAGGTCAACTATGAATATAGCGAAGCACGGGATGTTAAATCTCAATTACTTTAAGCTCTTGTCAGTTTCAGCGTTAGCCCTGGCATTTTCGGCTTGCTCACCAGCATCTTCTATACAGCCCGTAACATCTGCAGATGAGCCTTTAACGGGTATAGAACTCGATGTTTATCAGAGAAAATTAGCCACGACGTTAAGTGATCCTGTAGCGCGTTCAAAGATGATCGCTAAAGTACTAGGAACGACGGAAAAGGGTGAGCGCCACGCATTTATGAAGTTTCATGTGTTCGGGTTTGCGGGTGATGGCAATCTCATTCCTTTTTTTACAATGAATAATTACATCATTCAAAACTGGACGCCAAGCGAAGATGGCGACTTTGAAGTCGCGCATCGTGAAGTCGCTTATTACTCCAAGTTTGATACGGAAGAAGCCATAAATAACTGGGAGAACCCTCTAACGGGTGAAGTTGTTGAACTGCCTCACTTTGTTCTTGGGCCTGTTCCGCGTGTTTATGGCCCCAGCCAGTCTGACAACAAAGCCTCATTTTCCTCAGATCCTATGAACATCACAATGATTGGAGACCGTGTATATATCCCCACTTTGTCGAGCTTTTCATTTCCAAATAGCCTTTCTGTCGAAGAGTGGGGGCCGTACTCTAGCGGACCTAAAACCTACTGGGACTCCATGCAGGTATTTTCGGCGGATGTTGAAGATGTTTTTGACGATGAAAAGTCTCATGTCGATGCGGAAATTCATATGCAAAACCTCGTGAGCTGGGCGCCATATTTAAAACTTGGCCAATATCCCGGGCGCACTATGGTTCGCGCTTATGGGCAACATGTGTCTGGATATGACGCATTACCAATCAACATTCGTAAGAATTTTGAACAATACACACCTGAGATATTTGACGTAGAGAATTGGACTGAACTGAGAATGGACTCGATTGAGCTTGCGATGTCATTACAAAAGAAACGAGCGAACGGTACACTTGATATAGACCAAGAAGATTATAAGCCGTTCACAGTGAAATCACTTGAGGAACGGAATAAATAGACCTCACCCACAAGTCCGCGATGTAGGGGTAATTTAATTAAGGGCTACGATCTTAGCGAAATCGATTTAGAGCCGCGGCCTGATGTGAATTTTGAATTAATAGACACGCGCATGGGTAATGGACGTCATTTGCCAGTCACCCTTTACACTACGGCGGAAGGCGGCGCTGGCGCGCTAGCATTTATGTCTTTATTCTGTCATAAGGGGGCGGTGGTCTTGCTCTGAACTCGTCGTTTTTAACTCCAAGAATTACCTATTTAGTACAGGTACCGATTCTCATAGTTCGCCATATCATTGCTCTCTGGGGCACGATTAGGGGCACGATTTGGGGCACAATAACACAGTTTACCGCAAAAATGGACCTAATCCAAATTAAAGTATATTGCGATTTCAATGAGTTAGGTGATTTCCACTCGGGAAAGAATGGCTCCGCAAGCAGGACTCGAACCTGCGACAAGCTGATTAACAGTCAGCTGCTCTACCAACTGAGCTATTGCGGA
>ENA-ORXT01000894-ORXT01000894.1-marine-metagenome-genome-assembly--contig:-NODE-894-length-43465-cov-10.116922_pt1 | contig 43465 bp, 29 predicted proteins | sample MGYA00237868_ERZ511482 | MGnify/ENA metagenome assembly ERZ511482
TTCTCGGGACAGGTATTCTAACCAACTGAACTACCGAACCAAATATCTTGTAGTTCCTATTTCTTATTCTTTATTCTACAGTCTAGATAATCGACCCTCCCGATTTCTCGGGACAGGTATTCTAACCAACTGAACTACCGAACCAAATATCTTGTAGTTCCTATTTCTTATTCTTTATTCTGCAGTCTAGATAACGACCCTCCCGATTTTCTCGGGACAGGTATTCTAACCAACTGAACTACCGAACCAAATATCTTGGTATTATCCTCGACTTTTACAAGCCTACTTATCTGAAGCATTCTTCAGCGGACGGCAAAGATAATATTCTATTGCTACTTCCGCAAGATTGTACCAATAAAAGGTAAAAAAAGTTGCAATATACTCCACCTTAAGCGGTTTATCACTTATATTTGTTTGAACCTTATGAACCAAATTTAAACATAAAACAGTCATATCCAATACGATAGACTAAAAAAGCAACTATATGGTATTCCTCGACTTTGAAAAACCTCTCGAAAGTCTTTTTGAAAAATTAGAAAAAATAAAACAAGTTGGAGAAGATGGAGACATAGATGTGTCCCATATGGTCAAAGAAATAGAGAGTAAAATAAAAAATACGCAAAAAACAATCTATGAAAATCTCACAGGTTGGCAAAAAGTACAACTCTCCAGGCATCCTGAAAGACCTTATTCTTTATACTACATAAAGGAAATGTCTAAGGCATTTACCGAGCTGCATGGTGACCGAACATTTGCAGATGATAAAGCTATTGTCGGAGGGCTCGCCAATATTGATGGAACCTCCGTCGTGGTCATCGGTCATCAAAAAGGAGTAACTACTAAAATGCGTCAATATCGGAATTTTGGCATGGCCAATCCAGAAGGATATCGTAAAGCATTGCGTTTAATGAAAATGGCGGAACGATTCAATATACCTGTCGTGTCATTAATAGATACGCCAGGGGCGTATCCTGGCATAGAAGCAGAGGAACGAGGTCAAGCGGAGGCAATTGCGCGGAATCTTTTTGAGATGGCACAGCTCACTGTCCCTATTCTATGTTATGTGATCGGTGAAGGTGCCTCAGGCGGTGCTATAGGTATTGGATTGGGCGACCGTATATACATGTTAGAAAACACCTGGTACTCCGTGATATCGCCAGAGTCCTGTTCTTCTATCTTATGGAGATCATGGGATCATAAAGAAAAAGCAGCAGAAGCGCTCAGATTGACCGCCGACGATATGTTTGAATTTGGAATCATCGACGGTATTGTAAAAGAGCCACTCGGAGGAGCGCACACTGCTCCAGAGTCAATGGTCAAAATCCTCAAGAAGCATATTAAAAAACAATTGGCGGAATTAATGGCCTTGGATCCTCAAAAAAGAATAGATCAGCGCATTGACAAATATAGCAAAATAGGCGAGTTTGATATGGTTACCACTAAAGCCACTGAAGCCTAATCCTATAAATAAAGCAGTATGGGATTTATACGATCTATCAAAAAATCGCTCTACGCAAAAGCACTCGCTAGCAAAGCAAAGGTGCTCATGTCTAAGCCTAGGTTTCAAGGTTGGAATACAGCGGAAGTATATAGCATCCTATTTGAGTATTCTGGTTTATTTTCAACAAAAGAAATTGAGAAATTAGCAGACAGTTTACGTGTCAAAGGAAAAAACGTACATCTACTATGCTACACTGGCGCGACAAAAAAAGATGGGCTTGCATATAAAACCTTTGATGATAAAGATATCTCTTTTAATCTAGTGCCAAAGTCCAACATCGTCTCTGAATTTACAGAACGTCACGTCAATATTTTGTACAATTTAATCCCTCTAGAAAGAGAAATCTCAGAGTATATCGCAACTACTTGTAATGCGGATTTTAAAATTGGTCTTTTTGATGAAAACAGGTCTGGACTTGATTTAATGATCAATCTAAAAGAACCTAATCTCAAAGAATTCATAAAGACCGCAGAAAGGGTCTTACAAAAGACTAATTCATGATCAATCCGCTATTTCGTGGCACTGGTGTTGCGCTCATTACACCGTTTTTAGATAATAGTGTCGATCTCTCCGCACTCACTCAGATCATCGAATTTCAAATTGCCAACGGTGTCAATTTTCTAATTTCCCTAGGGACTACTGGAGAGGCTACTGCTTTAGACTTTGAAGAAAGCAAAACTGTTTTACAGCACACCATTGATGTCGTGGATAGCCGTGTGCCAGTAGTGGCGGGTATGTTCGGCGGGAACAATACTGCACAGTTGATTCGCAAAGTTCAAGACTTTGACTTTACAGGCGTAGCTGCTATTTTGTCCAGTAGCCCTTCCTATGTCAAGCCTACCCAAGATGGTATTTTTGCGCATTATGCAGCCATCGAAAAAGTCAGCCCTGTTCCGATTATTATCTACAATGTGCCTAGTCGTACCGCTTCTAATATCAATGCCCAGACTATCATCCGACTTGCAAGACACAGCAGTAAGTTTGTAGCGGTCAAGGATGCATCTGGCGATATGGATCAAGCACTTTATCTGATCAAAAATAAACCTGACAGTTTTCTTGCATTATCAGGAGATGATCCCTCTTGTTTTCATTTTTTGACTTCTGGAGGAGATGGTGTGATCAGCGTAATTGGAAATGCCTATCCCGCAAAATGGTCTACTATGGTACAGCATATTTTTGACGGCAAGGTAGATCTTGCAAAGTCTATTAACCACCAACTAGACCCACTGCACAAGTGGCTTTATATTGAGGGAAATCCAACTGGTATAAAGGCGGCGATGGAGCATCTAGGGTATGGTAGTCGAGAGGTTCGTCTTCCGCTTTTACCCTTAACCGATCGTAACTTTACGCATCTGAAGACGGCAATGGACTTGGCGGCGATTAATACTGGTGTTTCATAAAAAGGAAACGCATGGCAATACTATCTTTGCCTTTATTGTGTTTTTTTTGGGGCCTGCCTATCGGCCGTTACGTTCCAGGGCTCGTTAGTCAACTCGGCCTATGTCGCCTGAAAAAGGCGCCATAGTCTGCCGATGAAAAAATCGGCCCCCTTGCACATCACTAGGCCAAGATTTGAAAGATTGAGATTTGGACATAAAATCGAGATTTATTCTAAAATGAAGCACTGCCATACATTTCTACTTCAAACCTCTTACTCTTTCAATCAGATCACTAAAGCGGCTACCCATATCTTGCTCTCGGGCACTCGTATCCTCCTCCACTACTAGCACGCCATTTTCATCCTCTTTGAGAATAAATCCAAAAATATAATCACTCTTATCTCCCTTCGCTTTGATATTGGCAATTCCAAAACGCAGATCATTATACTGCAACAATCCATCACTGCGCTCTAAGATCGCATAATAATCTTTTGAAAACCATCGTAGCACTTTAAAATCCTCTAAAGCCTGATAGTCTCTGACGAGGTCATGATTCTTAGGAATAACATTAAAGGTCTTTACTTCGGGCTGTGCATCAAGGATAGAATAAAAAGATTGATAAAATTCCTCCTCCCCTTCGGCGGTGCATGTCCAGAGAAAATTGTTAAAAATCGTAGGTGAAGTTGTATATCTAGAATAGACTAAACCTTGTTTGGCCATTGACTTCTCGAATATGGAATTGACTTTAAATTTATTGTAGACTGTCCACACCAAGTAAAGACTACTGATAATAATGCCTGCCCAATTTACCCAATATCTAAGCTTGCTACCACGACTCAAAAAACGTGCTACCAAAAGACAAATCAAAAATGGAACCGTGTAAGCAGGATCTGCTACGGACACATTATTAAATGCCACGCGATAATCGGAGAAAGGTTGGAATAGCTGTGTTCCATAAGTGGTGCAAGAGTCCAATAAAGGATGTGTGAATATAGACCAGAAAAATAACCAATACCAGTCTCGCCAACTTAGATCTATATCTTCTAGAGGCTGCTCAATGTAGTTGCGTTGCAAATAATATATCAGCGCACCAATACCTAAAATCATCCCTCCAAATATCCATGGATTGAGTGAACCCGAGCTTTCATATGTAAGAAAGTTGATCGCCATCATAATTCCTCCTAAGAGAAATACCCATATACTAGAAACCAGCCACTTAAATGTAGAATTCTGATGTGCCCCAGATTGATAAAACTTCGCTGCAAAATAAGCCAATAAGGCTGGTGCAGTGATCGCAAATGAAAAGGAATGTGAAATGGCACGATGAAAAGCTAATGCTCCAATATCATCTAAGAATAGATTTCCTAGTACATCCAAATCAGGAATCGTACCAGCGATAGCCCCCCAGACCATAGCGCGGTTACCCAACTTCTTACCCATGACCACCTCGCCTACCGCTGCACCTAATACTATCTGTGTTATGGAATCCATTTATTTATTCAGGTCAATTTTTAATTGCGCTCAAGGTAATATTAAATTCAGAAAACAAGATTTGAAACATCGAACTTCTAGAAGATTTCAAATAAGGCTACATCAATCGTTTCCTTACCCATATTTTGGATTTGTATGAGCTCCTGAGCATCAAAACATTTCCAATAGACTACCTTTTCGTTACCTGAAGATAACAAGGAGTCTTTGTTTAAGTTCAGCAAAACTGCAGTACCTTGATGGGGCAAAGAACGAGCGCTCAGAGGAAGAATGCGGAGCTTACGTATGCTAAATAACTTGCTGGTCAATATATTGTCCTCCATCAAGTCACCGGATACTTCTCGAGTAACTTTCCCTAACTTATGCTCTACTGTAAAAAAGCTAATTAGGCTAGTATCTATATTGGCAAAGCGATGAATAAAAGGAGCCTCGTTTAATTCGAACTTCCCGCCCGCATAATGCGTCGGTAAGTTAACAGTCCTACCTTCCTCACCTTCATCCTCTAACCACATCTTTCCTCCCGCAGTAGAGATATAGCAATAGTTATAATTGTGTTGGTGAATTGCAGCTGTATCACCTGGCAAAGCTATAATTTCTAAGATGCGGATTTCTTCATCTTCGTACAGGACATGGTGCAGCGTTTCTTCCTCAACTGGTATTTGGGCTGAAAGAGAAAAAAGACATAAACTTAATAGCAGGAGAACACTTATATATTTCATGTGTGTAAGATACACAGAAGAGCTAAAATCAAGCGTATTCCGCCAAAACAAACGACTCGCGAAATCAAACAAGAGCGAACTAGACCGCAAAAAAAAATGCGTAATACCTGACAATCGGTATTACGCACACTTTATAATGGAATATAAAATATTTACTTTAATTCAACGTAAATTGAACTGCCAGTCCACCCTGCGAACTTGTAATCGGGAAAGATGAACTAATCTTTGGATTGGTAAAACTATAATCAAAAAACAACCTTAGATTTAAATTCCTATTGATATCATAATCTATCGAAGGAGAAATTCTTAAAGAAGACAAGCCTCTAGTTGGCTCAGATATATCTCCATCTATTATATAGTTCACTGTGATATCATCACGGTAAGAAAAATCAAACTTAAAGGTCAGGTCACTTGGATCGTTATTCCCTTCTAGCCCAAGGCCACCACCACCTAAGGGGCTGCGATCATCTGGATCAGCAGTATCCGTATCAGGAGCAGGTTTTCTCTTTTTAGATTTCTTCTTTTTAGATCCACCCTTAAGGAAACCGATGATTACATCTTTAGCTACATAAACCAAACCTATAGTATACTCTGTTGTCCGAGTCTCACTCAAAACAGCATCTACAAAATTTAGTCTTAGATCTCGCGCCTTACTGAAATCAAAACGTAGACCCAATTCATTGTCAAATTGCATATCCAACCCTATTAAAGGAGAAAACTGCTCTGTAATGTTGATCGCAGGAATTTCAAATCTGGAGTAAAAATTCTGTGTGATATTATTCCTAACAAATGGATTACTTGCATTGTAATCCAGATCTGTATTAAAAGAGTTGATCGTCAGACTAGATCTGTAACTATGATTCAAGGTAAATGACTTAAAAACATTCTCAAATGCAGGTACTTTTTCTAAACCTCGATAGTTGACTCTCCAGTTTAACTTTGGTAGCGTTTTTAACTGATCCTCAAATCCTATTTTTACTTTATTAGGATCGTCATTCGTATAAGCTGCTAAGAATGCTGGGATCAAAACATCAATACTTTTCTCTCCCAAACCGTCAGCGTATTCAGAGCCATCTGCTAAGTGCGTACCACTACCCAGTCTATTTGAAATAATCGTCCTGTTCTGTTCAAATTTATTAAACAGTGCTCGATAATCATCCTGGTTATTTGCGCCTAGTAAAGTTTGCACCGCAAAGTAAGAAGTTGTAAAAGATCCATTCTCCCTAGGAGTTAGATGTTCAAACATACCAGTATCCTCATTTTCCAAGAATAGTTCAGAGTTGTTTCTGGTCAAGTTTCGACTCGCTTCCAGCTCTATTCGAAAATCCTTAAAAGGCTCAATAGTCAAGTTTGCAGTAGCTGTTTGGTTGTAAGTTTGAGTTATTTCATTATTTTGAAAACAGTTTCCTGTGATCCACCCTCTATCAGCAGAGTCTTCAAACCACTGCTGATCTGGCTGTAGTCCAGAAACGAACTGCCATCCTGGTGCACCAAATCCTTCTTCCAAACCCAAGAAACGTGTCCCTGGTAAATATCCTGGAAGAACGGTGCTAAAGTTCTCAGAATAGTTCAACTTACCTCTTCTAATCAGCAAAAATGGTCTTATTGCAATACGTTCAATTGCGGAAGGCTCTCTATCCTTTTTAGTATCTTTCTTATCTTTTGTACTGGTCTTGTCTCTTGAAGAATTTTGTAGTCTTGAACTTCCTCTGCTGCTAGAGTTCGTTTTTCTTTTCCCATCATTGATTTTCTTCAGATACTTTGATTTACTGTAAAGACTTTCAAAATTTAAGTCAACTGTACCTTGTCTATTTTGAGAATTCTGAACAATATTTCCTAGTTCCTCCGCTACATTCAATGCAGCAGCATCCCAGCTGTATGATGTTCCGTAATTCACTCTCACGTTAACCCAATCCAACATGGGAATACTCTTGAATGGAAGTGTATAACTCACATTTGCGTTATGTGAATAGCTCTTATTACGCCCTAAATCTCTAAGATTATCCTTTATCTGGTTATCAAGTTCAGCTTTGCCTCTGCGCTCCATGAATCTTGGATCATCCGATTCTGTAACGAACTCACTTAACTCATCTATTACTGCTAAGTTATTTGCATTAAAATTGAAATTAAGCGCTTTTGTAATATTCCATTGAAGCGTATAGTTTCTATCCCAAGTAAATCGCTTGTCATAGAAGGTAGTAAAAAACTCTTTATCACCAGCAAATCTATATTTTGTCTCCGCTCTAGTTCTATCTAGACTAGTATTGAAAGAGAAAGAATTTGGAATAAGATTGATGTTTGCATCTTTAATTAAAGCTAAGTGCTTTCCGATTTTTTCTCCTTTGATTAGTTTCTTAAATGGACTTATATAAAGTGGCTTTAAACTGTAGTTGTAGTTTACTGCTCCACGATATTGGTTGATTTCATCTTTTTCGATTAATGGATTGCTTTTCTCCGTCTTAGTTTTGGAGTAGGAAAAAGCAAAATTCGAAATATCCCAGGGTAAGGGCGCCCCTTCCTTAGTTTTCTCCTTACGTACGTTTGTAAAGTTGTAAGTCTTAATGGACGCAAGATCCTGCGCTTGATCTCTAATGGAATCTCTCTCAGCCCCACTTGTACTAGCCAGCTTTTCTTTGAGCGGGATATCTAGATCATATGGATCAAACTCTGGATTTTTTCTAGTCTCTGATATGGATGCATAAAATGGGATCTTTAATCCCCATTCTTCGGGAAAAAACTTACTCAATTCTAGACTGGTGGTGGCATCAAATGATATGACTTCTTCTCTTTGTGTTTGGGCAAGTTTTTCTTCGAGTCTTCTCCAACCATTAGATCTATATTCTGAAGCGACACTTACACTACCAAAATCAGCCAGTTGCATATCTAATCGTGCCACTGCTGCGCCACCTGCACGCTCATCGAGCCCATTTACACGCAGCTCATTTACCCAAACTTCCGCACAGATCGGTGATCCGTTGTCTTTATTATTTCGCACACCTAGCATGATTCCTTTAACCAAACCTAGGTTAGGGTTTCCTTTTACGCGGATAATATTATTACCATTGTTAGGATCAAACCCTTGATATTCTTCATTAATAGAAAATCCAGCGATAGAATTTCTTGTCACTTTCAAATCTTTAAAGATATTCAGCTCAAAATCTAGTTCATTGTCTTTTCTCCATATCTCATTTATATATTCATCCGTGCCAGGAGTTCCGCCTGGTGTAGAGATAGTTAGTGGTATTTCGTACTCATAATAATTTTCCTCATAATCTGACCCCAGTCGCATAAAAAAGCTTAAATCCCCTTCCCTTATAGCAGCCTCTGTAGGTATATTCTCTGCATGTATAAACATCTTAAGTTTTTCGAAAACACGCATGTCGAAACTAATATTCTTATAAATACCTCTGGCATCTCCATCTTGTAGATTACAAACGTTCAGTGCTAAAGATTGCTCATTCTGAAGTATTTGCGGAAATGCACCTAAAGATTGCTCTCGTTGTATACCTCTAGGAATGACATAATTGAAAGGTACTTTTTCAGAATTTTCTTCAATATTTACAGAACTGACCGCAAACTCTGTCGAATTACTTTCCTCTGGCGGAATTCCAATTCCCGGCTCGTCCAAGTTTCTTGCATACCGTCTCCATTGATTTCTGACCAGTTCCAATCTAGCAAATCGCAGATTTACAGGTGTATTAAATTCTTTCAAATACATACGCATGAAACGAATGGATCTAAAATTCTGAATACCTCCTACTCTATTAGTGAACTCATTTAACGGAACCAAATACCGATACCAAGTTCTACCATTTCTTCCAGGTCTAGTATCCGCAATGTATTTATTTGGTGCTATCCGAGTTGGATTTAATGGATCTTGTACAATCGGAATTCTATATTGAAAGTACGATTCTGTTTCGCTCAAAGTATTATCCCTATTTAGATCTTCCGTATCAGGGATGTTTGTGCTAGATTGCAAGCGACCTCCTATCTGAGGAAGGTTGTTGGCATTATTGGCCATGGAGTTTCCTTGTTGATTGTTGAAACCAGCGTAGGCTCTCAATAAATTACCCGTCGCATCAACTTCAGCATCAGCCGCTTCATTACTAAAAAATCTAAAATTATCATTTGATGGATCGCCTTCTATCGTAGCATATGCACCAGCATTCATTCCAGCAGCCCTGTACTGACTAAGAATAGGTTCAAATTTACTCCGCTCTGCAACATCATCCAATCCATCCAATCCTACATCTTGAGCCTCTCTTCTTTCTGGCTCATTATCAAATGCATTGGTGATAATAGGTACTCTAGGAATTCTACCCCAAGCTGTCTCATCCACAGGACGAGGTTGTGGATCTGTTGGTGTTGGCAACCCATTTTCAAAAGACAAGCGAGAATCTCTCAAAATATCTTCAGAGATATTTCCGAACTCAATATACATTTCCCCATCACTTACTGGAGCACCATTCGCATCTGGAATAAATGGACTCAACATCCAAAATTCTAAGTATTCTATATTGGCTGCTTCAAAGTTGTTTTGATTCAAGGCACGTTGAATACCTCCCCACCGGGTGGCAGGTTGCGCTAGAAAACCGTTGTTCTGTATTCCAGCAGAGAAATCTGTACCACCCACACTTATAGGTAAATCAAAATTGTATGGACCTCTTTCATTGGGGTAGTAACTCAAATTGAAAGTTTGCGCAGTACTATTTTGTCCCGGAGGAATTTGTCTATTTGGAAAAATTTCACTTTGGTTAATTACTGTACAGTAAGCATTTGAAGGGTTACTTGCACTGTCATCACACCTTTTTTGTGGATCTAGCCGATACCAGTTGATCAATGCACGATTGACCCCAGACAGAGTCGTGTCTATCAAGTTCCCTTCTGGAAACATCGGATTATTATTTCTATCATCATTCTGCGGAACAGACGCTATGAACCACTGATTGGCAGGTTGACGTAAATCGAAAGAACTCGTACTTCCTTCAAAATCATCTAAGTATACAGATCCACTTTGACGATCTTCTTTCTCTTCCTGGGTCTCGCCGTCTTTACTACCCAGATTAATCGCCTTGGAGTGTCCAGGTTTGAGATAAGCCCCTTCCGCTACAAAGTTTATTCTCGATGGCTCCTTGGTATCTATAAATGGAATCTTATCTACTAGCTTTGTCAACCAGGGAGCGTCTTTGTCTAAACTAATATCTAGACCGAATATTTTATTATTTATCGGATCGTCACCAATATTCACCTTCTGAGTAAACGGACGCTCAAATAGATGCATGTAAGTACCCCCTATACTCAGCTCTTCACTAAATCGATAATCCGCTCGCAAGCCAATCATCGTTTTATTCTGAAATCCAAAAAGCGAGTTGTTCTCAAACGATACATTCACCGGAGTTCCAGAATTAAGAATCGCATCATTCAATATCTTGATTCTACCAATATTGTAATCCACCTCGTAATCGATACCTTCCGTCAGTACCTGCCCACCAGCTGTTACCGTCACCGAACCTTGTGGTAAGTTAAAGGCACCTAGTGAAATCTCCGAAGAGACAGATGATTTATAAGTACCTGATATTTTAAATCGATTAAACTCTGAAAATTCTCTTGCTTGGGTAATCGTAGAATCATATAGTTGATTGTAAACATACTTTGCCTCTAATACAGGATCACTTATCTGGCTTGCCAGTGAAGAACCAAAGGGCTCTAACACGGGAAACATGATTCGACCTGTTTGAGTATTGATGGTAAGTCCTGGCACAAAATCAAACACCCCATCTCGCAGCGGATCCCCCTGTGAGTTTAGATTGTCAAGGTTAAATACTTGGATAAGCGGTGTTCCAGATAAGTCACCCTCTGGTAGAAAACGTTTTTCTCCTTGGCCCGGATCTTCATAAAATACATCCAACTTGAAGTCTTCTCTATTTACCTGAAAGGCACCAATACCGTAGATATTTTTCATCATCAGATCCCAACTCGGTAAATCTACTCGCTGTGTCGTACTCTTCAATAACTTTACAAAAAGTACACCTAATGTATCCGAACTATTAGGAACGTCATTGGTCAATTCTCCTACTGTATATACTCTACCTTTATAGGTATATTGGTAAGACACGCCTAGTACTTGATCCGGACGTAAATTTACATTTACCGATACGAAACCTAGCTCGGGGTGAAAATCATATTCTGAAGGATTCAATAAACGCGCCCTTACTTTTTCAAAATCTTTGGCTTGACTAAACCTGAACGCTCCACCCTGCAGCGTTGCTACAGCATTGTTCAGCGTTCTTGCAGATGGTATGCCTAATAGTCTCTTGTAAAGATCATTGGCATCGTTAGCAGGTAATGGCTCATTATTTAGATCACGTGCAAATGGAACAACAGGCGTATCTATTTTATCAGGACTGTGCAAGAGGTCTCTTTCCCCTTCCCCTAAATCTGCAAGTGCAACAATATCCCGCACCCCTTCAGTCGCATTTCTGTCGTTGGTGATCCACACCTCCATTCTAGTAACTCTAAATAAACTATTGATCCGAGGTAACTCCTGCAAAGCCCCTTCAAATTTCTCTCTATTGTATTGAGACAAGAAAAAGTGTCTATTCTCATCGTATCTGTCTGCAAACACTTCAAACTCTTGCAGCTCCGCACCACCTTGTATCTGTAGTTGTTCTCTTTGAGATTTTTGCTGAGATGCGACCATGGTTACCCACAGCTTTCCAAATTGCAATTCTGTCAGTATTCCGAACAAGGACTCTGACCCTTCGATAAGGTTGGTGCGCAATGGTAAACGCACATTACCAGCTTCTATCCGCTTGATAATTTCATCTTCACTAAATGCATCACTATCATAAGACAACTTGAGTTGATTTTCAAAATCAAAAGTCGCTTGGGTATTATAGTTGGTATTGAGGTTTAGCTTTTCTCCAATCTTACCTTGCACACTCATCTGGATAGCCATATCAAAATCAAAACCACCATTCACACGTTGTCTCTGCGTCAAGATGGGGTTGTCTACTTTTTGTCTATCGACTCCGAAAGTCAGGTTGATATTTCCTTGAGGTGTAATCTTTACATCCGTACCCCCAAAAAGTCTATCTATCAAACTATCTTCAATGTCTAATTTCTTGATTGGGTCATTGGCCTCCACGCTCGCATTGCCAGTACTTACCCCCGATAGCTTACTGAAGTAATTAGTCTGTTGCTCTTTTTCAGAATACTCCATGTACTCATCAAAAGTCAAATAGGTCGGTGGACGATAATCCTCTTCACCAATCTTTTCATAAATTATGTACTGACCAGATTCTGGATCATACTCTACTGTTTTTACTATGGCAGAAGGATCTTTCAAATCGAAAGGGTTGTAATTCTTGTCAAAAACAGAATTCTCATATCTATCGGTAAGTGGAAAGGTATCTTGAACAGTGGGTACTAGTGCAATGGTAGCAACAGCATAAGGATCTTCGGGAAGATTCGTGAAGTCGTTTGCAAAAAGATGATTCCCAGTTAAGAGAAAAAGAGTAACCCAGAGGTGGAGAGCGTAATTATCTTTCATAATCAAAATAGGGCTAGAACCCTTAGAATTTTACTTAACTATCTTAATATTAAATGCGTCATTTAGGACGGTCAAAAACACAACGCAATAAAGACCAAACACTTATCTTGTATCCCTATTTTAACTTCTTTTCTCTCTTTTGCCCTAAAGTGACGACTTTTTTTACGCCAAAGCTGTGAGATAGTTGTTTTTAACCTCCTCCAAATCCAATTAAATCAGGCAGATTTTTAAGTTAATTGCCTCAGTGCACCCTTGATGATCTTTTCTACGGGTACCTCTCCTTCGGATTTGGAAAGTATCCCTTGTAAAACCTTGGTTGCTTTAACTTTATTGAAACCCAGCGCTAACAGAGCAGATAACGCCTCATCTTGCAATGTATTGCTTACAAACACGGTAGATCCCGGATTTTGTCCTGCATCTTTTATTAGCTTATCCTTCAAGTCAAGAATTATACGCTGAGCCGACTTTGGGCCTATTCCCTTTACCTTCTTAAACGCCGCCACATTATTGCTGATAATGGCCACTCTCACCTCCTCTGCCGTCATCGATGACAGCACGACACGCGCCGTATTTGGCCCCACCCCACTTACCGAGATCAGGTGCTTAAACATAAATCGCTCGATGGGTTCAAAAAATCCATAAAGTGTATGACTATCTTCCTTTACGTGTAGATAGGTATGCAACTTTACTTCCTTTCGCGCCTCTATTTGACTATAGGTGTTGAGACTTATATGTATCTCATATCCGATACCGCCCGCCTCCAACTCTATGGAAGTAGGTGTCTTTGTAACGATAGGTCCTTTGATAAAACTGATCATGATACGTTTTGATTTAAGCGCAAAAATAGGGAATAATGATCAATGATCAATGGGAGAATGATCAATAATCAATGTGCAATGAGACAATTTTTAATCTGCAATGAGACAATGTGCAATGTGCAATGAGACAATGATCAATGGGGCCATAATCAATGATAAATGCGCAATGAAACATTGTGCAATGGGACAATGATCAAATACCAATTTTGAAATAGTCATATTGGTCACTGCTGATTGATCATTGATAATTAATAATTGTACATATTTACTCTTTTTGGGGCCATCACGATCCCGCAAGAAAAAGCGGGACGTGACCGCGCCATCCGCTACTACCCACCTTTCGATGCCTGCCCATCTGGCTAGGCTGAAAAAAGTCGAAAGGTGGATACCGCTTCTGTCCCTTGTCCTTGACTTGCTTAGCCTTCTCGGCACGCCAGGATGTAGATGATGTGTAGATATTAGGCTGTAGAAGTAGAGCCTAACCATAGGCGAAGGTAATCCTGAATGCCCATTCCGTCCATACCTACGCCTAAGACCGAGTGAGGGATCGACAGGGCGCCGAAACCTTCTCGGCGGTCCCGCCTGGTAGAGACAAAGCATGCTTTGTCTCTACCAGGCGGGACGGGAGCGGGAGCGTACCCCGAAAGAGCCCGACCCGTGCTGATCTGCTACCCTTCGTAGCAGATCCAGCACGGGGCACTCCCAAAAAAAGCATAATTAACTTGAAGAATACCTAAAATGCGAATCCAAATTTGTTCATTGAAGATTGATAATTGAACATGCTTAATTTCTATCTTTGCGAAAAACGATCAAAAATGCAAATACTATTACTAGGATCTGGAGGAAGAGAGCATGCGTTGGCTTGGAAAATAAAGCAAAGCAGTGACTGTGAGCGACTATTTATAGCACCTGGGAATGCAGGAACGAAACAATGTGGATCCAATGTAAACTTGGACATTAAAGACTTTGCCGCATTGCTGGCATTTTGCAAAAAAGAGGCTATAGACATGCTGATCGTAGGGCCAGAAGAGCCATTGGTTTTGGGTATACAAGATTACTTCAAAGCGCACTCGGACATCAAGGTGGTAGGACCGAGCGCCGAAGCAGCCAAACTGGAAGGGAGTAAAGCCTACGCCAAAGAATTTATGGCAAGGCACGAAATACCAACTGCGGGATACAAAGAATTTCGGCAGGCAACGTTGAAGGAAGGGCTTGCATTCATAGCCACCATCGAGGGACCAGTAGTACTCAAAGCAGACGGTATAGCCGCAGGAAAAGGGGTGGTCATCGTAGAGGATACCGCAGTGGCGCAGGAAGAATTGACGGCCATGCTGAATGGAAAATTTGGTAAGGCCAGTGAGAAGGTAATCATTGAAGAATTTTTGGATGGAATAGAGTTTTCAGTATTTGCAATCACGGATGGCAAGGACTATCAGCTGCTGCCGATAGCCAAGGACTATAAGCGGATCGGGGAAGGAGATAAAGGACTCAATACCGGTGGAATGGGCGCCGTATCGCCTGTGCCATTTGTAGATGATGATTTGATGGACAAGGTAAAGTCGCATATCGTAGAACCTACTATTAAGGGTCTAGAAAAAGATGGATTGGACTATAAGGGTTTTGTATTTTTCGGATTGATCCGAGTGGCTGGAGAACCCTATGTAATAGAGTATAACTGTCGTATGGGAGATCCAGAAACAGAGGTCGTGATACCTCGGCTACAGTCTGATTTGGTTGCGCACCTAGCTGCTATGTTTGATGGTGCTTTGGCTGCGCAAACCGTCAAAATAAATCCTGCTTTTGCGACCACTGTGATGCTGGTATCGGGTGGTTATCCAGAGGCTTATGCTAAGGGAATGGTTATGAATGGAATGGATAAAATAGAGGGTAGCACCTTATTTTATGCAGGTGCACAAGCGGATGCGGAAGGGCAGGTTTTGACCTCAGGCGGTAGAGTGATGGCAGTGACTTCCTTAGCGCCTTCGATGCAAGAGGCCTTGGATATGTCTTACGCAAATGCGGAACGAGTTTCTTTTGAGAAGAAACACTATCGTTCGGATATCGGGTTTGATTTATGACCGACTATTGCGAAGCAATTTTTAAATAAATCTAAATAAAGAGGGATACAATGTAAATTTGCATTGGCATGAAAAACCAATATAAATGTGCTTTGCGTAGAAAACGTATAGAATGAAATAGTCTTTAAGGGTAAAGAATGAGTCCACTCCAATAACTCACAAAATAATAAATGAAACTATCGACTGAAAAAATAGCTAGTATATTCAAATATCCTGAACCCGCAGAGAAGTACACTATACGCTATGTGTCAATAGACAGTAGACAAATCCTACAAGCACGCCAAACACTATTTTTTGCTTTAAAGGGAAGTCAAGTCGATGGACATCAGTTCATTGCTGATGCATATAAAAAAGGGGTGCGCAATTTTGTGGTACAAAAATTACCGAGTAAGGATACTTATAAAAATGCAAATTTTTTCGTAGTACGTAATACCCTAAATGCTTTACAAAAATTGGCTACATATTACAGAAACTCTCTGTCTACCAAGATCATCGGCATCACGGGTAGCAATGGCAAAACAGTAGTGAAAGAGTGGCTAGCATCCATGCTGAATTTAAAATTCAAAACGGCAAAAAGTCCGAAATCCTATAACTCACAAATAGGCGTTCCATTATCTATATTTCAGATTTCCGAAGACGATGAATATGCAATCTTAGAGGCAGGCATTTCTACTACAAAAGAGATGGCTAAGTTGCAAAAAATGATACGCCCTGAGATTGGAATTTTGACCAATATAGGCTCTGCACACGCTGAAGGTTTTAGGAGTAGAAAATCTAAAATTGAAGAAAAACTAAAACTTTTTATCAAGTCGGCAAGCTTGGTATATTGTGCTGATCAAAAGTGGGTAAGTAATAGTTCATTCTCAAAAAAAATGAACTTGTATCCGTGGAGCAAAAAGTCGAGTGGCTACTTAAAAAATCTAAGTATTGAAAAAAGTAATAACCAGTCTACGATACAATTTAAAGCCAGCTCTGGAAATTATGCTTTTACCATAAAGTTTATTGATAACGCCTCTCTTGAAAACGCAGTACACTGTATCACCACTGCACTTTTACTTGGTCTTTCTGAGGAACAGATACAGATGGGGCTTGATGGATTGTATGCTGTAGAAATGCGCCTGCAAATGTTGGCAGGCGAAAATCAATGTATTCTCATCAATGATGCATACACCGCAGACATTGAATCCGTGACCGCTGGACTGGACTTTCAGGATAGACAGCATACAGGTAAAAGTAAAACCATTATCCTTTCTGATTTACTCCAGTCTGGAAAAAGCGAACGCAAACTGTATGCGCAAATCGGCAGCCTCTGCCAACAGTATAATGTAGATAAAGTTATCGGAATAGGAAACAAAATTGGCTTACTAGAATCTTTTCTGGATCCAAATATTGAACGCTATTTCTTTAGCGATACGGACACTTATTTACGATACCAAAAAGAGTCCCCACAGGTAAATGAAATCATTTTAGTTAAGGGTGCACGTCGTTTTCAGTTTGAGAAAATAATCGATCAACTCAGTGAAAAAAGACATGAGGCAAGTCTGCAAGTAGACCTTAGTGCGCTGATGCAAAATGTACACTTTTTTCAAAGTAAGCTCCATAAGAAGACAAAATTATTAGCCGTCATAAAAGCATCTGGATATGGGAGTGGTGCTATACAAATAGCTAGCGTATTAGAAAAATCAAAAGTAGACTATTTCGGAGTAGCCTATGTAAATGAAGGAATTGCGCTGCGCAAAAAAGGCATTAAAAAACCGATATTAGTCCTCAATTGTCAAGCGGCCACTTTTCCCGCGCTGTTGAAATATGAGCTTGAGCCAGAGATATACTCCATGGATCAATTAGCTGAATTGATTGCTTTCATGCAAGGAAGACAACAAATAAATATTCACTTAAAAATAGACACTGGCATGAATCGTCTAGGCTTCTTAAAAACGGAGCTAGTACAATTGACGGATCTACTTGTCGCAGCTAAAAAACAAGTAAAAGTGAAAAGTATCTTCACTCATCTGGCGGCGAGCGATCTTGCTACGGAAGATTCTTTTAGTAGAGCGCAACTAAAACAATTTGACTATTCATATGCCTATATATGTACTCGTTTAAAATACCGCTGCGATAGACATGCGCTCAATACGGCGGGTATAATGCGATTTTCAAAACATCACTATGAAATGGTGCGACTAGGCCTAGGTCTATATGGGATAGATCCATCTGGTACTGCCATTAGCGCCTTGCAAGAAGTACTTTCTTTTAAAGCGAGTGTTACTCAAATAAAACAGTTATCCCCAGGAGATACCGTAGGCTACAATCGTAAGGGCAAGGTCAAAAACCATAAGAAAATAGCCATAATAAACGTTGGATATGCAGACGGTTTGTTAAGGAAAGCCGGCAACGGACGCTTTAAAGTAAGCATAAATGGTCTACTAGCACCTACTATAGGTAATATCTGCATGGATATGAGTATGATAGACATCAGTAAAATTCCTAATGTGAAGGTCAATGACGAAGTCTTGATATTTGGAGAAGAACATTCTGTCCATCATTTATGCAAGGCGCTTGACACTATTCCATATGAAGTATACACAGGTATCTCAGAAAGGATAAAACGTGTCTATTACCAAGAATAAAATTGTTAATTTCACGGTTTATTATATGCCTTCTTCGATAGCAATTAACTAGAGATATATTAGACAAAATATTATGACAAATAACATATTAAAAATGAAATACATAAGTTGCATTCTTTTCGTTTTCAGCGCATTACAGTTGATGTCACAGTCAAATGATGATGTGCTCTTTTCTGTAGAAGGTTCCCCAGTGTTGGTTGGAGAGTTTAAATACATTTATGAAAAAACCAATCAAGGGGAGGCGGACTACTCTAAGGCTTCTGTAGAAGAGTATCTAGACCTGTACAAAAAGTTTAAGTTGAAAGTGCAGCGTGCCCGAGACATCGAACTGGATACTATATCTGGGTTGAAGAAAGAGCTCGCGGGCTACCGCAAGCAACTTGCAAACTCCTATCTAATAGACAAGGAAGTAACAGAGCGGTTAATGAAAGAGGCCTACAACCGTGCAAAACTAGATGTAAACATTAGCCACATCATGGTTCAACTTCCAAAAGAAGCTACTCCTCAAGATACTTTGAACAAGTTCAATAAGATAATGGATATCTACAAACAACTGGAAGGCGGAAAGAAGTTTGAAGAAATGGTACCCCAATCAGAAGACAAATCTTCTATCGCGAAACGCGGAAATATTGGCTTTGTAACGGCTATGCTACCCGACGGATTTTATAATATGGAGACAGCTGCTTACAATACAAATGTAGGTGGATACTCCAAACCTATCCGCACACGTGTTGGGTATCATATAGTAAAACTCAATGGTAAGCGCCCAGCAAGAGGGCAACTAGAAGCTGCGCATATTCTGATCAGAAACAACAATGACAAATTACCTGGCATGAAAGGTACACGTAATCCAGAAGAAATCATCAAACAGATTTACGATGAGCTAGAAGGTGGTGCTACTTTTGAATCATTAGTATCAAAATCTGAGGATAAGTCCAGCGTTGGAAATGGTGGTTCATTAGGTAAATTTGGAATCGGTCGCTTCGACCCAAAATTTGAGAATGCAGTATTTGACCTTAAGGATGGTGAATATTCCGAACCCATAAAATCAAATGCTGGATGGCATATCGTAAAAAGGATTAAATCTTATCCGCAACTTTCGTTTGATGAAGAGAGAGGACGTTTACAGAATCTAATTAAAAAAGATTCTCGTTACGAAATTGCTAAAGAAACAATGATCGAACGTATTAAAAAAGAGAATGGTTTTAAGCAATATGATAAGGTCGTTACTCAACTAAGAGGTACCCTCAACGATGAGTTTACTACCTATAAGTGGAAAGCTAACCCTAGACCAGTAAATAAAGTATTGTTTACCCTAGGGGACGAAAGTTTTATCCAATCTGAACTAGAAACCTACTTAGAACAATCGAGTCGTAAGCGTCAACGTCTTGGGCGCAACGGAGAAGTAGCTGCTACCTTCAATACGCTATATGATGAATTCGTAAAAATGAAGGTTCTTGAATACGAAGAAAAACAATTGGAAAATAAATTTCCAGAATTTAAGTATTTAATGAAAGAATACGAAGAAGGAATCTTGCTATTCGAAGCAACCAAGACTGAAATATGGGATCGTGCATCGCAAGACAGTACAGGCTTAGCGGAATACTTTGAAAAAATAAAAAATTCATCTAGATTTCAATGGAGAGAAAGAGCGGAGGTTACTTTTTACAATATTAAACCAGAAGCCAAAGATATGATGAGCGCTATCAGAAAAATGGCGACCAAGAAAGATACCAAAATGGTAATAGACAAATTCAACAAAGACGAAAAAAGTATCTTGAAAGTACGTCGTGAAACTTTCGAAAAAGGTAAGAATAAAGTCGTTGATGCTATGAAATGGAAACCTGGATCGTTGTCTGAAGTAGAGATAAATGAGCAAGATGGTTCTTTCAATTTCATTAAAATTGAAAAGGTAATTCCTGTTACAGGAAAATCTCTAAGCGAAGCAAGAGGTTATGCAGTAGCGGAATATCAAGATCACTTAGAAAGAAAATGGATCAGTGAATTAGAGTCAAGCTATAAGATAGAGGTCAACGAGAAAGTAATGAATCAGCTGATAAAATAGGTATGTCAAGAATTGGGGCTGTAGTCAGTTGTGTAGTGTTATATCTATGCTTTGCATGCGACATGGGGAAGTCTAAAGTAGCTACTCCAAAAAGGAAACTCTTGGCTCAGGTGCATAATAAACAGTTGTATGCTGACGACTTAGAAGGCATTCTTCCCGAGCAGTATAAGCCAGAGGACAGTATCATGATGCACAACGCTTATATTGAAAATTGGCTACGAGACGCTGTCTTAATGCACCAGGCAGAGCAAAAAATAGCTCAAAATATAGATATAGATAAGCTGGTTAAGGACTATAGATCCACTCTAATTCTGCATAACTACGAAGAAATTATTATCGAAACACAGCTTGATTCTGTCATTACAGATGCCGAAATCAATGCGTTTTACGAAGCCAATAAAGACAGCTATCAACTCAAAAAGCCGTTGGCAAGACTATGGTACATGAAAATACCTATAAATGCTACTGAAATTAATCAAGTAGAAAAATGGTGGCAAAGTGAGGATATGGATGATCGCCTAAATCTGATAGAATATTGCGCCCAATATGCCGAGGTTTATTACCTCAATAAAGAAGATTGGCATGAAATAGATAAAATAAAGGGAACGATACCAACTAATTTAGTTCCACAGCGCACTTTTACCCAAGCAGGTGCGGATATTACGCGCTCAGATGAGCAATACAAATACTATCTTCGCATCCTACAACTAATTGAAAAGAACGAAGCACCACCTATTGACTACATTGAAGAGAAAGCGCGTCAAGTGATTCTGCAGCGCAGAAAGTCAAAGTTACTCGCAACGCACCGAGAAAAATTGTACGAAAAAGAAATCAATAACGTAAAAGTATTTACTCAATGAAAATATTTATCACCAGTATACTATTCATAATGCCGCTATTCCTTTTCGGACAGAGAGAAAAGATAGATGACATAATTGCTCAGGTCGGAGAAGAAATTATCCTATTGTCAGAAGTGGAAGAGCAATTTGCTTTAGCGGCTGCTCAACAAGGCGATCTACCCGTAGAGGCAAAGTGCGATATTATTGACCAGTTGCTCTCTCAAAAATTGATTTTAAATCAAGCAGCTTTGGATAGCATCGTTGTTTCTGAGGACGAAATAGAGACACAGCTCAACGCTAGAATTGACAGAATCCTCGGATACATGCAAGGAGATGTCGCTCAGTTCGAGGCATATTATGGCAAGTCTGTAAATAAGGTAAAGGAAGAGTTCCGCACGGATCTACGTGCCCAAATCACAACAGAGCGCATGCAATCTATCATTATGGGAGATGTAAAAATAACCCCATCTGAGGTAAAAGACTTTTTCGCACTTATACCAAAAGATAGCCTACCCTACTTCAATTCGGAAGTAGAAATAGGGGAATTGGTTTACAAACCTAAAATCAACAATGAAGAGCGCTTGGCAGCCATGAATAAAGCACAAGATATCAGAGATCGAATTGTAGAAGGCGGAGAAGATTTTGCCGAATTAGCAAGTATCTACTCTGAAGACCCAGGTTCGGGTAAGTTGGGTGGGGAGCTAGGATGGGCAAAACGTAATACTTTTGTTCCAGAATTTGAAGCTTCCGCTTATACCTTAGAGAATGGAGAGATTTCTCAATTGGTCGAAACAGAATTCGGATTTCACATCCTACAGCTGATAGAGCGTAGAGGAAACAGTATCAAGGTACGACATATCTTAATAAAACCGGTGATTACTCAAGCAGATTTAGATCTAGCCGCTTTTCAGTTAGACAGTATCCGAAATGAAATTGCTATTGACAGTATTACTTTTAGTAAATCGGTAAAGCGTTTTGGGGACGAAAATACACAGAGCTATAATAACGATGGTGTGATGGTAAATCCACAGACGGGAAATGGATTTTTTGAAATCGGAGACTTGGAGCCAGATATCTATTTTGCTATTGATTCGCTTGCCATTAATGAAATGACTGCCCCTATGGAATTTAAAAATCCTGCTGGAGAAACACTTTATAGAATAATACTACTCAAGTCTAGGACCAGTCCTCATAAGGCGGATTTAGCACTCGACTATAGTAGAATTCAAAAAGCAGCTTTGGAGTCAAAGAAAAATATCTTTATTAACAATTGGGTAGAGGAAAAAATTGGCTCTACATATATTGAGTTTGAGGATCCATATGGTACTTGTGGTGCGATCAATGATAGGTGGTTGAAGATGAATTAAGAATTGTTGATTTGAAAGTTTGCTGCCGACAAAAAAAGCCCTGCTAGATCTTCTAGCAGGGCTTTTTTTACTGCCCTTATAGATCTTTCTACTTTTGCCTGAACTGGCTTGTCTAGCTTTTTGTGACGGGATCTGGCAGATAGGCGGATGAAAAAGTATTCCGTGCTCAGATATTCCTGAATCCGTTTAACCTACCCGTGACAACATTTATTACCGGCAACTCTAAAGTAGCTAACCAACAAAGAAGGCGTACACACACCTAAATAATTAATAGTAGGTTTTATTAATTCATCTTTTTTCAACCATTTGGTTCGAGTATCTAATTCAGACCAAAAAAAGGCCTTGTCAATAAATTGACAAGGCTTTTTTTTGCTCTCCGTAGAATGCTAATTCTATCTTACACCGTGCATCAATTTCTTAATTACTGGATTCAATAAAATCCCTAGTAAACCAAGACCAATTGGCACTATCGTAAAGATCAAGAAGAAAGTAGTCAACGAATACTCACTCGTAATTTCTTCAATCTTTCCACCCATCAGGCCTGCGAACTTATTACCGATCGCAATGGCTATATACCATACTCCAAACATCAAGGCAATCATACGACCAGGAACCAGCTTACTGATATAGGATAGTGCCACTGGAGATAAGCACAGCTCACCCAGCGTATGGAATAGATATGCTAAGATCAACCAGATAATACTTACCGTTGCTACTTCTGCTCCAGAAGGAATAGACAGAGATCCGAATGCCAAGGCTCCAAAACCTACTCCTAACAGGATCAATCCTAATCCATATTTAGAAGCTGCACTGGGATTGTATTTACTTTCCCACCATTTAGAAAACAATGGTGCAAACATAATGATGAAAAGAGAATTCAATATTCCAAACCAAGTTGCGGGAATCTCTACTTCGTTTTCTATGATAGATTTTACCGTAGCGGTTATTATAGGCGATTGCTTACCCGATTCCTTTACAGCATTTCTAGCTGCTTCAGATTTTTCCGCATTCAAATAAAGCAACTTACCTCTTACTTCAAGTAAGTTGACTTTATCCCCAACTTTGATATCTCCAGGCTCGATCACTTTCGTTGTCTTATTGACAATTTTAGCACCCGCAGCTGGAGCCGTCGACTCTAGCACGTTTGTATAGGTAGTGACTGGTACACCGTCTTCGCCAGTGGTTACATTTTCGATCGTTTGGTAATCTACTACCAATGCATTTGAACTCAAGTTTCTATTGATCATCCAAAAAATCAATATCCAGATCATCACAAAACTAGATCCCAATACAATATTTGAAAGTTTATACTTATCGAAAGTCTGTCCAAATAACTTGATTAATACCCAAGTAATAATTCCCACAGGAATCACCGTGATTAGAATGTTCACCACGGTGAATATCGTAGCCCAACTACCAGACATGATTCTGCCTGTATAGCTATTGGCAAAGATGGTCATTGAACCACCTGCTTGCTCAAAACACGCCCAGAAACATACGGTCATCACTGCAAATATGACAATTGCAATCATCCTATCCATAGTCTGTTTTGGGTACCTAATAATTCTCGAAACCAACAAGAATAAAAAGACAAAAACACCCGCAAGGATGTAATGGTTAGAGATATCATTATCCCCAAATTGGAGAAAATTCACATCTGCAATCGCAGATAATGGATCGTTTATTATCCACGTCACGCCGATGAATGCTGCAATTCCGATTAATACTTTATCTAAAGACGTAAATGGATTCAGTTTATCTTCTGCAAATTCTAAGATCGGAGTCACTTCCTTCTCCCCTACTTTTACTTCTGGCGCTTTTCCGATCTCTCCAAAAATGCCTTGTGCTAGATAAAATTGCAGCGCACCCAAAAGCATGAAAATCCCTGCCAATCCAAAGCCATAACTCCACGATACTTTCTCTCCAATATAACCGCAAAGTAAGATTCCAAGAAAGGCACCTGCGTTTACACCCATATAGAATATGGTGTAAGCACCATCCTTTTTCTCAGGTGTATCCTTATACATATGTGAGATAATAGAAGTCATATTCGGCTTAAACAGGCCGTTCCCAATTATCAACAGTCCTATCCCGATATAGAGAAACATATGGGCAAACTCGATGGCCATAGAGGCATGCCCAAGAGTCATAATCAAAGCTCCCCAGATGACGGCTTTCCGATAACCAATATGATTATCTGCAAGATATCCACCCAGGATAGGTGTCAAGTAAACCATAGCTGTGTACGTACCATATAAGGCCAATGCTTGACTACTCGTCCAATCCCATCCACCAATACCGATGGAACTCATTAAGAATAGAACAAGGATACCCCTCATCCCGTAGTAGGAAAATCGCTCCCACATCTCTGTAAAGAAGAGTACAAATAATCCCGAAGGATGACCCAGCACGGTTGATTTAAAAATGTCATTATTTCCTGTACTCATTAGATTTTTATTTTTTTATGTAGATTCTAAAAAGTTATTTCTATCCATTATTTTAGTGCACAGCCTCTACCTGCAAGTCCTCTGCTCCATGCGTCAAACGCTTTAGTGGCTTCAATAAAGCAATAACTAGGATTCCGAATATTGTACAGAAAATAGCAATTCCCGTGAAGACTTCCATCTCTCCAGCAGTCTGAGACCAAGCGCCAACTAAACCAGCAAGCTTATTCCCAAATCCTGTTGCAGCAAAATAAGCGCCCATCATGAAGGATGCGTATTTAACTGGAGCCAGCTTCGTGATAAATGAAAGTGCAACAGGCGAGGCGCAAAGCTCGCCGATCGTATGGAACAAGTATGCAAGAACCAACCAGATCATAGCGGCCTCACCAGTGCTAGCATACTCCATAGTAGAAAGGGTCATAAATAAGAAACCCCAGCCCATTATGATAACCCCTACAGCCATTTTGAATAAACTTGAACCTTCCTTACCTGACATCTTCCACCAGTACCAAAAAGAACCTACTGCAGTCCCTAAGGTAATTATAAAAAAAGCGTTTATAGATTGGAACCAAGCGGCAGGAACTTCCCAACCGAAGAGTATTCTATTGGTTTTTTGCTCTGTATATAGATTCATCAAACCTCCAGCCTGCTCAAAAGCACCCCAAAAAACGATGATTAATAAAAAGGAAAGGAAAAGTACCAACATCCTGTCTTTCTCTATTTTGGTCAACGGCTTCTTGCTGGCTTCATTATTTGCGGAATCAGATTTACCAATAAAATCCCCACAACCTTCTAAGTATTTAAGGCCTAGCATATAAACAATCTGACCGATAAACATCCCTATCCCTGCAAGACCAAATCCCATATGCCATCCATAAGCAGCAGCCACCGAGCCTACGGCAATAGCACCAAAGAAGGCACCTAGATTAATACCGATATAGAAAATGTAGAATCCCTTATCACGTCTTTCATCGCCCTGCTTGTACAATCCTCCTACCATAGTAGAGATATTGGGCTTCAAACACCCTACCCCTAGAATAATAAAACCTAATCCCGCATAAAATGCAGTCATCGATGGAAATGCCAGGGTCAAGTGACCGATACATAAGAGTACACCACCGACCATTACGGCTTTCTTCGCACCAATAAATTTATCTGCCAGAATACCGCCAGGTATCGACATCACATAAACTAACATGGTATAAGTACCATAAAATGAAATCGTCTCTGCGTTGCTCCAACCCATTCCTGGATTTTCACCCACCGCAGCAGCAGCTAAAAACAAGGTAAGAATAGCCCTCATCCCATAATAACTAAAACGCTCCCATAGCTCTACAAAAAACAAAACGTAAAGCCCTATAGGATGTCCCCATATTTCTTTTTCGCTTGCGGCACTGCTGACATTTGACATATATTTTGAATTTAATTTTTTCTAATTAATAAAAATGACTTATCCCACAACTTCAAGAAGTGGGATGCCAATAATTAAATCGATAGGAATATGGAATTAAAAATAAAAGAATGGAAATCTAGTTCAATACTTTGGTTCAGGGATGAACCCCCATTTAGATTGGACATTATCAAGTAGATTTTAGGTTTTTAAGTGTGTCTTAGACCCCAAAATAATCCTTTTTGTAGAACTTAGGTAAACTATCCAGCCCTAATTTAACAATTTATCGGGTAGCTGCTCATCTGATTGCACCGTCCAGCCTGCGTTTTGAGCCATTAGTTCAATGATTTCGATCATTTGATTACCTTCTTCCTGCGCTTTTTGCAAGATAGTATCACTCACTCCACGCTTGCGTATCGCCTCCTTTGCAGATTTATTCAGCGCCGTAAAGTCCGCAGCCGTAAAGGAATTGAACCAACTACTTTCTATATTCTCGTACTTGATATCGTGATCTATAGCAAGAATTTCGGGAGCAGGCACATTCGTCAGGCGGATCGTTTTGCTCTCCGAATCCATCTTGATCTCCATCTTGGACATATCGTAGCCCACCATCAGCTTACCCGATACGAAGATCGTCGCCTCTTTCGACAGCTTATATTTATATGGCAAGGGATAAAATATAGGAACAGATTTTTCATTTAGACTATCAAATCGCTCTGCATAAGTAGCCTCGATCGCCACCAGTTTACAGACACTTTTTATATCTTCATATAGAACATTGATGTCCGCAGTAGAAGTCACGACCGCCTTGTTATTCATACTCCAAGTAACAAATATACCTGCGAGAAAGGCTAGTAATATCAATATAGGCCAGATGAAATTTTTCATAATTATTGATTTGTTATTTTGGGGCCTACCCCGCCCTGCACCAGGCTAGACGGGGGTCGTTATGTTCCGGGACTCGCTGGCTAGCTCGGTGCTACGCACTGGCTGCGAAAAGCAGCCACCCCTGCACAGCACTAGTCCAAAAATTTATTCTGCTACTAGAATAAGATTAATATTTAGGTATCTCGCAATTCAACAGTTCTGTAATACAACACTTATTTCAGCTGCGAAGACATATCATACTTTAGGCCATTGTACTCGGTAAGTACTGCTCGCACAGAACCAACTTTTAGCGGAGAGTTGATCATCAATGGAAGTTTGTTGGCATCATTAGATGCGTATATTTCCATCTGGCTGTCTTCTTCAAAAACGTCTCCGCCGATTACTTGAGGAGAAAATTTGATGGTATTGAAGCGACCTAGACCTTTTACTTTTACATCGTTTTCTTCACCTTGATATTTTACATTAAGGTTATAGGTTTCCTTATCTAAAAAAATACTTACGGGAAAAGAGTCACCCTTATCAAATTGACTGAAGTCAATATTTCTAGTGAAGTAGATGATACTCAAAACGTCGTGCATACAGCCTTCAAGACTGTACTCTTCCATGTTGGTGCTATCCACCGTTCTGCCTCTGTGATACTCCGCGCTGCGATTGTCTTGATTGAAATTCACTTTTTCCCAGAGGGTATAATTGCCCTCATGAATATCTCTGATGGCCGTATGCGGCAACATCGTCTCCTTACTAATATGAGATTCAAACTTATCTTCCACTTTAAAAACCCACTCGTATCCAGGGAAGGTCGTGCCGACTGCACTTAATCGAAAATCGTTATCTCTTTCTTCTACATTAAATGTAGCGGTTCCAGCTGCGATCCACACAAAGCCCATCTTATAATAGAGCGTATAGACTGCTTTTTCTCCGTGGTTGAATACGTTGTTTTGCATGGAGCATGGCTCTATCTTTTTATCAGTGGTATCTCTGGCTGTAGAAAGCCCAAAAATATCCAAAGTAGTCGCTCCCATAAACAGGAAACTAAGCACTGTGATTTGAATTATTTTCTTTACCATAACCTATTGATTTTATTATATTTATTTTGACGATAAATATCAAACCTAGTAATGAAGGTAGGATTAAATTTATCGCCCACAAGGTAAACGTAGCGGCAAGTATACTTAGTTCATTCGCACCGTAGATGCCCCATATCTGAATAGCGACTTCTCCTCTTGCAAATAAATCCCAAATGGGTGGCAATGGTACTCCAGTCTGAATAAAGAAAATCGCAGAAATACCGCTAAAAGAGGCAAAAAGTCCAATATTTATTCCAAAAAAGAGCAAAAGCAGTAAATATTGCGTCGAATAGACCATATATCTGATAAAAGAGTAACCCAGTGTTTTGGTCAAATCGCTTTGCTGGTATTCTTTTAGAACGCTTAAACCTTCATAAAAAGACTTAAATCTGTTAAATAATTTAACGCGTCTTAGGATATTGATAAATAAATCTATGTGGTAATATACGCCTAATCCGAGCAATGTAAAACAAAACCAAAGGACGATCAAAGCGATCAGGCTAAAGCGATTAGAGACCGCATAATAGTCTAACCAACCGATCAGTCCTAGACTTCCGATAGACAAGACGACTGCTAGCTGACTAACACTGCCGACCATGGTGGCCGTGACTGCTTTCCAATTGTTTTCTGATTTTACGAATAATACTCTTCCCCCATATTCGCCAATCCTGGCAGGGCTAAAGAGCGAACAGACTACGCCTCCTAAAACTGTTTTTATACTGTCAGAAAGATTTTGCGGTTCAAAATTTTTGCTGAGCGTTTGCCATTTCTTGGATTCTAGGAGCCAGTTTATGGGCATTAAAATTATGCATACAATGAGATAAAGAATATTGCCTTCACGTAGCTGCACCTTGAAGTTTGCAAATAATTCAGCGGCGTTTTCTCTTGCAAAAATTTGGCGGTAAATAACATAGAATAATAAAGTTGCAATCAACAGCTTGAATGCTAGATTTAACTTCTTGTGCGACTTAAGGTTTTTATATGTCAGAGAAGGGCTTTGCACTTATTTTGAACTTATAAATTTTACTTCATTATTTGATAGATAAATAATCTGCTGCTCGATCTTATAGAAGGCATCTTCGTCCAATAATTCCTCTAGAAAAAGATTTGATTCTTGTGTTCCATCTTCCAAATTATAGGTTACTAAATCTGAGTAACTTCTATAAAATAACTTTCCGTTGAAGTAATTAAATTCGCCTAAATGACTAAATGCTCGCTTACTTAGATATTCACCAAATGCATTAAAGATCAAGATACCTTGGTTAGGGTCAAATAAGTAAACCTTGTTTTTATAATCTATAATTCTGGTGGGTGTTGCGGCCATATTCAGTCGGAGTCTAAGATCATTATTACGACCCTGCACTTTTCCGTTTTTATCTATTTTGAGCAATTCTTGGTTGAGCTCGTCGAATATCCAGATACGGTTATCGTTGGCAGATCCGACTGCTCGGACTTCGAAAAGATCTAGTTTGTTTAGGTCGATTCTACTGCTTTCCGTAAGGGTTCGATCAAAAATTTTCACTACCTGAAAATCTCTGTGAAATACTAATAACTGCAGCGGGTTGCCTACATCAAACACACTAATTCTGCCTAAAGTATTGTCCGAGTATTCAAATACTTCTTTTCCTTGTTTGTTATATTTTACTATAGTATTATTTGGAGCTACTGTATACATCTGCGCTAAAGGGTCCAAAAAAAGACGATAATTGTTGGCCGTATCTGCTGTATCAGAGGTACTAAGCCTAGAAGCGCTGCATTGACATAAGGACAATAACAAAACAAAACTTAATAGCTGCCTCATGAGAATATTTTTCCAGTTGGGTTTTCAAAAAATTGTACTGCTAACTTTTCTCCATCAAAGACTGCGTAGGAATTATAATTCATCCAATCGCCGAGATTAATATAACGTGCTCTGCCGTCCATTAAGGTATAGTCTATAGGCAAATGTCGGTGTCCGAACACAAAAAAGTCCTGTGGTGTTTTCTTGTTTACTTCGTTGGCAAAAATACATAGCCATTCCTGATCTCCGTGGAATACAGCTACATCTGTTTTTGCTTTTCTACTACTGCGGGATAAGTAATTGGCTAGCCCTATTCCAAAATTTGGATGGAGTCTTGCAAATGCCCATTGGCACCATCTATTGTTAAAAATTTTCTTGAGCAATTTGTAACTGTGATCTCCAGGCCCAAGTCCATCGCCATGTCCGATGTAAAACTTCTTACCCTTAATGATTTTTTGGATAGGTTGGCGATACGTCGGGATGTTCAGCTCGTCTTGGAAGTAGTCAAACATCCACATATCATGGTTACCTGTGAATACGAAGATTTTTATACCCGCATCAGTAAGTTCTGCCAACTTCCCCAAGAAACGAGTATATCCCTTAGGAACTGCTTGTTTGTACTCAAACCAAAAATCGAATAAATCGCCTACAAGATAAATTTCTTCGGCATCTGCTTTGATCTGATCAAACCAGCGTATCAACTGAGCTTCCCGCTCTCTGCTGGTATACTTGACGTCAATACCAAGGTGAAAATCTGAAGCAAAATATATTTTTCCCATTCCTTAAATTCAACGCAGCAAATTGATTATTGTCTATGGAAGATTGTACATTTATGGGTCTTCAAAAGACTGTAACACTAGAAAATTACCACCTTATAATTTCCAAAATTAGTAATAAAATTATAAATATATGAATCTTGATCTAAAGGGTAAAAATGCACTCGTTTGCGGCAGTAGTCGCGGTATTGGTAAAGCAACCGCTATAGAATTGGCTCTGCTCGGTGCAAATGTCACTTTGCTGTCCAGAACGGAGGAGACACTATTGAAAGCAAAGTCTGAACTAGATACCTCCAAAGGTCAAGCACATGCGATACAGGTCGCAGATCTAGGCGATTTTGAAGATTACAAAACAAGGGTGAAAGCGCTATGTACAGATCGGGAATTCCATATTTTAGTTAACAATACGGGAGGTCCTCCTTCTGGCGCTGTAGAAAGTGCGGAGGCGGATGCTTTCTTAGCCGCTTTTCAGCAGCATTTACTTGCCAACCAGTTTTTGATGCAATGTGTGCTGCCGAGTATGAAGAAAGCTGGCTTTGGGCGTATTGTAAATATTGTCTCTACTTCTGTAAGGGAGCCGATCAATAATCTGGGTGTGTCTAACACTATTCGTGGTGCAGTCGGTAACTGGTCTAAGACCCTCGCCAACGAAATCGGTAAATACGGTATCACGGTTAATAATGTACTTCCTGGCTATACCAATACAGGTCGTCTGGCAGAGATCATAGATGCCAGATCCAAAAACGGTAAGTCAAGTGAGGAGGTCATCAAAGGTATGCAAGCTAATGTGCCCGCTGGTCGCTTTGCGGAGCCTTCCGAGATTGCATCTGCAGTTGCCTTTTTGGCGAGTCCTGCGGCTGGATATATCAATGGGACTAATATTACGGTTGATGGAGGGAGGACGAAAAGTTTTTAATTTTTTCTCTTTTATTAGTGCCATACACTGTGTATAAATATAACTGTTGGTACACTAGATATATCTATGTTACGCATAAGGGTTAACTTATCATATCTTAATAGTTAATGAACTATTTTACCCATAAATACGTATATTTAAGTAGTTATTTGAGTCAAAGAGAAACTTTGATTAACTTATGACATATAAGTAGTTAAGTACAGTAAACAAGCTTAACTACGATCATTTAAATACTTAATAATGGAAAATTGGTTATTTCTTACAGAAAAGGAAATTATTCAACAAATTGGGCATAGACTGAAACTCATAAGATTGCAACACAATCTAACCCAAAAAAAACTAAGTAAAGATGTAGGCTTAAGTGTTTCAACTATTAGTCTAATAGAACAGGGAAACTCAACCTCAATAGAAAGCTTAATTAGAATATTAGTTAGACTAAATAGAATAAAGGACCTTGAATCAGTCTTTAGAGTTGGAGAAAACTTAGAATTAAAATTGAAGTTTGAGAAAGCCAAACTTAGATCCAAAAGAAAAAGAGCGTCAAGTAAAATCAAACTAATATGATAGTTCAAGTTAGTTTGTATGGAGAAACTTTAGGGGCAGTAGATTGGAATGAACAAAAAGGTAGTGCAATTTTTCAATATAGTGAAAGTTCATACACAAATGTATTAGAGCCTTCCCCCATTCTAATGCCCAAAGAAGGTAGGACTTATGAAACAAATAGAGACCATGAAAACTTTCACAATCTTCCATATCTACTTTCAGATTCTATGCCAGATGATTTTGGGAATATAATGATGAAAGAATGGTTAAGACAGAAAAGTCTAACATATGATAACATCAATCCAGTGGATAGATTAACGTATGTTGGCATAAGAGGAATGGGAGCTCTTGAATATAAGCCGATAAATCACAATTCTAGCAATGATTTTAGTGTTGATGTAACAGAACTTCTAGAAGTAGCCAAAATTGTTTTAGAAGGTAAAAAAGAAATAAACTATGAAAATTTAAATAAGGAAAGTTTAACAGAAATACTTAGAATTGGAACATCCGTAGGAGGAGCAAGAGCAAAAGCATTAATTGCTATAAAAGAGGACGAAGATGGTAAAATTGTGGAAATAAAACCAGGAGATATAATACAACCTAATGGATATACTTATTGGCTCCTGAAAATTGATGGAGCGAATGAAAAAACTCTGGGAGAATCCGACGGTATTGGTAAAATAGAGTATGCCTATTATAAAATGGCAAGAGATTGTGGTATAGAGATGTCCGAAAGCCAAATATATAATGAAAATGAAAGATTCCATTTCCTAACAAAACGCTTTGATCGATCAGAATTAGGAGAAAAAATACATATGCAAACATTAGGCTCTTTAGTCGGAATCGATTTCAAAATACAAAAAGCAAGCTCGTATGAAACACTATTTAGAACAATGAAAAGACTAAAGTGTAATTATCAACAATTAGAACAACAGTTTAGGAGAGCTGTTTTCAATGTAGTCGCGAGGAATCATGATGATCATGTGAAAAATTTCTCATTTTTAATGAATAAAAAAGGAGATTGGAAAATATCACCAGCATATGATATAACTTATTCATATAGTCCAGGTGGCACTTGGACAAGTGTACACCAATCATCCATAAATGGAAAGTTTGATAATTTTAAGCAAAGCGATTTAATTGATTTTGGTAAAAACTTCGGCATTAAAAACAATAAATCAATTATTCAAGAGGTAATTGAATCTGTTTCAAAGTGGGATCAATTAGCAAAAGAAATTGATATTCCTAAAACTACAATTTCGACTATCAAAAATAACCTTAGACTAAAACTCTAAAAGCCAGTTATCAATGGGACTAATATTACGGTTGATGGAGGGAGGACGAAAAGTTTTTAATTTTTTCCCTTTTAAGTAGTGCTATAGTCTTTGCTGGTCTTTCTTCTTTGCGGCCTATGCATGCAAATATGTGGAAGAAATTTTTCCATCACTTATCCAGTATATACTGGAAGAAATTTTGATGAGTTAGTTAGAGTAATAGACTCTCTGCAATTAACGGCTTACCATAGGTTGGTTACACCTGCAAACTGGAAAGAAGGAGATGACTGTGTAATTTCTCCTTCAGTCTCGAATGAAGAGATACCCAGTCTTTTTCCAGAAGGTCATACTGAAATTAAGCCTTATCTGCGAATGACACCACAGCCGAATAGAAAATAATTATTTTAATTTACTATTCGCTTACTGTGGAATGAATTCAAATTTATTGCAGATATGCTTGTACCGTCTTTTATGCGGGGGAACAATAGGATGCAGCGATGGGTGAAAATTTTATAAATCTCAACGGATAATTGGATAATAAAATTGAGTCCTGAAGGAACGACAGAATCTTACCATATTAAACGAGTAATAGTGATATTCTGTCATCCTTTCAGGACTTGGATTACAATGTATTTTAAAATAGGGTTTTATCCTATCCTTTAATCTTAGCGATTTTCAGGAGCAAGCATAATATCAATTTGAAATTAAAACATATTAAATCATCTATTCCCCAACTTGAGGATAGTGCGTTTCAATTAAATTGCAAATCCTCAACAAGAAAAATTAGTTAAGTAGATTTATTTCAATTTTTAGTATGTATTGTTTTTCAGTAATATAAATGGGATACCTTGAGCAGTCCAATGATTGACGTATAAACTATCATTGGGAACTTCAAATGCCAATGATCCTAACACTAGATCCATATCTCCGTCATCATCATAATCCTTCGCATCCATCACTATCCAACGTCCTAAATGTGCGTTTGGAAAACTTCTAGCAATAAATCCATTATCCGTATTTTCTAAATATATAAAGCCCAAGTCTGGGCTGAGATGAAAGTCGGGAAAAAATGATATCACTGCAAAGTCAATATCTCCGTCTAGATCATAATCAGCAGGCTCAGCAGCGTAGGCACCTGCAATAGGATAGAACAGGGATTGCTTAAAACCACCACTACCATTATTTAAATATACATACAGGCCGTGATAAGGTTTATAGATGGATGGGAAGTCTGCGTTGTCGCCAGCGGTGTAAATTATATCTGGATTACCATCTCGATTGTAATCATATAGTCGAAAGGTACTCGATCCATGAGAGGGACTTAGACGGATTATATGTTTTGTTGTAAACTTTCCATCACCTTGATTAGTATGCAAATAGAATCCTTCATTTCCTTGTCCAAATAGGCTAATAATATCAGGCAAGCCATCTTTATTATAATCAAAAATTTCAGATTTTATTGGGCCAGTTTGATTAAGCAATACTGTCCTTTTATATGTATTATCTGACTGTTTAAAATGTAGACTTAATCGTCCAGCCCATTTACCATATTCAGATACCACCACATCCTCTAGTCCATCATTGTTTAAATCCCCAAAAGCACTATGAACTGGTCGTCTTAAATTTTCAATTTCTACTGCGGGAGCAATATTTTTACGTTTAGGCAATGACATAATAAAACCATCTTCTTTGTCATTGGGACTAAATGATCCCATTACAGTTACCTGGAAACTTTCAGAATTCTCTCTAAAAGAAACGGCGCCTTCCTGAGTATTAGCAACGCTCAATATATTTTGATTCTCATCCAGTAAAAACATTTTCTTTGTATGCGCATCGCCCAATACAATGCCCGTATCTATAAACTCTAATAACGTAGTACTAGGTGGGCTAAAGTTTAAATCAGGAACTTTTAAATCAAATGTAGGGAGGCTAGTTGTATAAATAGTAGAGTCAATGGGAGCCACTATATTTATAGGCGCATTTGATAGATAGTATTCATTGATGCTGTCCCATTCATGCTTGGTTAGCAGTGGTTCAGCAGGGTACAACCTTTTCAGTATTTTAGGATGCTCTCTTACTAGTATTTCTCTTTGTTCAGGACTGCTGAATACACCCAACATATTGCCCATACGAGGTAATAAATATTGCTCCCATGATTTCTTATCCAGTAAGTTTGGTTCTGGATAGAGGTGGCAACTTGCACAATATTTTTTGGCCAGTTCGTATCCACCATTAGCCATACTAATTTTTGCACTAGGTGAGTCCAATTTGTAGCAAGCCGCTAGCAAAAAGGCAAAGCCAATTGCGATAAGATGAATCTTCCTCACTACAAAATTTTTCTTATTTTTAATACTCTCCACCGATCATTCGCTCGTTAAGATTAGTATTTAAATCAAAACTAGGTAGTGAGTCAGGCTCGGAAAACTTTGACATATCACCTGTCAAAGCATTCATGAACGCTACGAGCTCTCTTTGTTCTACAGGAGTCAAGCTTAAGTTGTCAAACGGTAGCGTTTGATGAGGTAAATCCAAACCCATATTGGCACCACCGCCACGATTGTAAAAGTCAACTACTTCCTCTAAAGTATCAAATACACCATTGTGCATATAAGGTGCAGTCAATTTTGTATTGCGTACAGTTACAGTTTTAAAAGAATTTTTATAGAAGTCTGCTTCTTCTCCAGCAAGTTTACTGCCGTAGCGACCAAGATCATTATCCAGAATTAAATTAACTGTGTCTTTTACAAAAGGAATACCTAAAACCTCTGATTCGGACTCTGTATAAGTAGGTGGCACAGATCCATTAAATGCTGGTGCAAAATGACAGGTACCACAAGCCGCCTTACCCATAAAATTATTAAAACCATTACGCACTGCAGGATCAATAGTATGTACTTCTCCTCGTACGTATTTATCAAAATCAGAATCAAAGTCTGTTAGACTAGCAACATAAACGGACAATGCGTCAGAAATAGAATATGTAGATAGACTGTATTCTTTTTGATCTGGATATGCTGCATTAAACAATGAAACGTACTCACTGCTTCCCTTAATTTTTTCTATAATCTCCAGATAATGAGAGTTAAATTCTTTCTCACTATTTACCACATGCAACATTTGCTTATCCAATCTTTTTTCTCTTAAATCCCAAAAGTATCTATCTGCAAAAACAGCATTGACTAGAGTTGGGGAGTTCCTATCTAAGAAACCGCTGTGATCAAACGCTTCACTTTTTTTCAAGCCATCGGTAAAGGCTTTTTCAGGATTATGACAGGATGCACATGCTCTCTCATTATTATTAGATAAAATAGGATCAAAGAAAAGTAAGCGTCCTAATGCCTGTCTCTTTACCTTATTTGGTTCATCTATTTTTTGATTAGCAAAATAGGAAGGATTCAAAAAATCTTTTGAAAATATGCTGCTAGCTTCATAGTTAACAGCCTTTGGCAGTGTACTCGTTTCTTCATAAAATTCGATACCTAACTGTCGATGAAGTGTATACAATATTTGATACTGTGGGTCGATGTGTTCCTTTAAAAAGGCAAGTCTATCAAAGGTCTCGAAATCATGGTTGGTTTCCAAGTAATCAATAGTGTGCTTCATTCTAGCGTCCATTAAAATAGCCAGGCCTTTATTCTTTTCTACAATTAATGGCATATAACTATTCAATGCATCATAAACACCCTTAAATGCATACTTGGCTTCCTCTACACCATTAGCAGACCCAGGTGTATCAAATCCAGTAACACCTAGCGTGAATATTCGCACAAGTTCTTGACGCATACTTTCAAAAACATGGCGATGCTCAATTTTTATCTTTTGTTGATAACTTAATACCTGCTCAAAATCACTCTGTAAAGCTAATGCTAAGACTACAAAGTCCTCAGATTGCTTATCAAACTCTTCAGAAAATACCATCTCGTCCAAGACTTGTAGGCCCTTTGGTTGAAGTACAGTAATCTCTGGTACATTTGGCTCTAAACTTGGAAGTGGAGCACCATTGATATTTTTTTTAGTATTGTAGCTATCAAAATAGGCGACTAAATATTCTATTTTTTTGTAGCTCAATCTTGTCTTCCGTACTTGAGTCTGTAGCTCAACTAGCATCTCGTCAGATTTATCGAAGGATTTGCTTAGGGAAACTAAAGTTGAAATATTAGCATTTACTTCTTTTAAGCCAGTATCATACTGCTTCCTTACTTCATTCAGTGCTCTAGAAGAATTGCTATCTGAAGAAATATTAAATGAAAAACCAATAATTATGAGCAATGCCATAGCTACGAATTTTATTTTCAGCAGAAGAGAAACGCGTAAATCTTTCATATTTTATTTTTAGAGTGTACCGATTGTGGGTATGTATAAATAACAAAAAGTCTACAGTCGCAAAGCGACTGTAGACGACTAATAACTACTAAATTCTATTATTGTACTATCAACTTTTTGATAGATCCAGAAGTGTTCTTAATATAATATGCACCAGGAGAAAGACTGTCTACATCTATTTCTGTTACATTTCTTTTTACCATTATTCTTCTTCCGGTAGCATCAAAAATAGCTACATCTGAAACTTGGTTTAAGTAAACTGTTCTCATTGCCGGATTTGGAAAAACAGTAAATTCTGATTTCTTATCTTCTATATCATTTGACATTACTTCAAATGGATTGCTCAGGCCTCTGTCCAATACTTTTAAATCATTTAAACCATGAATTGCAAAAGTCAGCGAATGGTTAAACGGGAAAGGATTATCTGTGCTTGGGTGTTGACAGTTAATCAGAAGCGAATTTCCATCAGGTGTTTGTATTGCACCTGTAACTTCCGCACCTTTTGGTACAGCGGTTAATCTAATCAGATCATTGATACTAGGATTCTCAATAGATAGATCAAGTAGGAAAACTTCACAAGTTCTATTGTCTACACCGGCAGGTACACGACCATTAGAAGTTCCGTTTAGATCTTCTTGAATTACTAAAAATGATCTACCATCGATTTGTGCAATGGATAAACCATCAGGATTAGACAAATGTTTATCTGGATAGTTAGCTTCTTCTGGGCTATCTTCGAAGAATGGTCCACCTTCTAGGTACACAGATAGTTCAGATGTTCTTGCATCATATTTCCATATTCTACCATAGTAATCGGTATAGTCTCTAGAGGTCGGAGAAGCTAATCCTTGTGCTGCTGCTCGTGCCATAGTAGCTGGGTGAAAAGTCCCTCCTTTATCAAAATCATCTGCCCATCTTGTACCTGGATTATCTCTACCTGTCTCTGTAAAGTACACTGAATTATCTGCAGGATCTAGTGCAACCCACTCAATTCTGTTGAACATAGTAGCCCCTTTTTCAACAGCGAAACTATTGTGATCGAGTTCATATCCATTCTCCCAAATGGGTACCCATTTCCATCCTGGCTTGTCGTGCTTGTAGGCAAACAATGTACCTTCATTGTAATTTCCGGGAGAATTAGCTACATACATTCCAAAAAAACCTGGAGTCGCATCTGGACCCAAATATGCGATTTGATTGCTTGGTTCTATTGCACCACCTTCAAACGGTTGACGTCCCCAGTTATACATTTTCCTGATGGACTTTGCTTGTCTAGGATCTATTTCCGTCATGTAATTAAATGTCTCATATTTTTTTAGTTGCCTGCCATTCCAGCCAGGGATATCACTACTCACAGTCACATCCATTGTGTCACGTACACCAGCTCCGTCTCTGTAGATGGAGCTATTGCTAGTCCTGAACCATTCTTCAGCAGTCCAAATTCTACCATCTACGGTAGAAGAAATTCCTCCGCAGTTCATACCGGTTTCTCCAGTATGGTTAACAAAATCTACATTGAAGAACTTTCCTGAACGGCCATCATCTAAGTTTTGATCCATAACTTCTAGGGATCCGTCGGCAGCTCTAGCTACTTTAAATACAGTCATGCCACCACCGTCACCGATCATGTCATCAGAAGATACCATTTCGTGATTTACCGATACCCATCCTAGACTTTGTCCAGTTTCGTCTGGTGTAAATCCTATGAAATCATGCCATTCTTTTGCCACAGTTTCACCTGCAGCATTGTCGTAAGTTTCAGTCGTCTGTACAATGTCAGTTCCACCTATAAATAGTACTTGCATACTTAAAGGGGAAGGCGGAAGCAAAATTTCTTCAGGTACATATCCCGTTGGGATTGTAATAGTCTCATCGAATAAGTCTTGCGCGTTTACTTTAAAAAGGGTAAAACACAGTAAAAATAAAAGGGTAATTCTACATTGCATTGGTTTTAATTTTTAATTGTTTTTAATACTGCAAATGTAGAATCGAATTGTTAAGTAGAAATTAATCGTCTTTTAAGACAGTAATAAACTTAGATGTAAATACTTGCAATCGTTAACCTCTTATTAATATTGCAAGATTTTAATTCATCTTTAGTTTACATAACTTTCTAAATTGAGCAGGTTGTCTTAAAGTAGAGTTATCAAAAAGAAAACTTAGGCAATATGATTATATATTTGTTTAGTGGTTTAGAATGGTTTTAAATGTAGACATCTATATAATAATATACATAGTATAGGGTGGCAAAATTCATATCTTCGTAGAAATAAAATATTGATAAATAGAATTCCTCATAAAAATACTCATCGGCCTAATCGCATTTATTCATTGTTATATTCTATAGTTTGAAATGTTTACTTCGGAAACAAAAGTTAAAAAAGTATTTCGAGGATTTCCTGCAGACCTTTTTCCTAAGACAAAGGTGATGACTGCTAATCAAGGTCTATATAGTGGCTTTCTAGCTGCAGGATTGATCTTGACATTTTTCATTGCAACCCTGAATGAAATGCAAACATCTCTCTATTCTTTTTGAGTTGTGTGGGCATCGCAGGAATATTTGGAACTGCTGCAAAGCAAATATTCTTAGTGCAAGCCTTGCCTGCGATTATTGCTATTAGATTAATAATAATAAATGGATTAGCAAACTAGTCTTACCCTACTTTTCTAAAGGACCTAATTACTACTTAAATTTTTTTTACTATCTAAAATAGAATAATGCTTCTTTTTTAGGCAAGGGCTAGTAGCTAGACATGCCATTGCGATTCGCAGTTTCTTGTGTTACAGTTACATATCCAATCAGCCAATTGTAATCGTGTTTTTGAGCGTGAACAGTCGAAAAGTCTAGCAGTAATAAAGCGAAAATCAATGTTATGTTCTTCATATATTCAGGTTAAAAAAAACATGTCTACTTTTTATTAAATGCGTCATGGCTTACACTATTTTTATCCTCTTATTTTTCAATAATCAAGCGGTCGGTTAGTAATATTTCTCCTTTCGAATATACTGTATAAAAATATATGCCTGTTGGTATGCTTGATATATCTATGTTAGTAATGACCTCATCATTGTTGACTTCGATATCCTGGGTCCGCACTGGTCGACCTAATAAATCTGTAAGTTGAAACTTTACTTCACGCGCATTTACATGCTTTAGGTAAAGCTTACACTGATCACGTGCTGGATTGGGAAAGACATGTATCCGCGATATGGGAGTCGCTGTCTCCGAGGCGGAGACCGTAGTCATCAAATTGTCTGGAAATGCTTTGCTATCGTCGCAGAAGGGGGCATTGTCCAACCTATAGTTTGGATAATGAGGCGTAGTACCCGTATTAAATACTGGTATTCGAATGTTTTGTACTACGTTGCAAGCTATTCCTTTTTGCTCTGGCTCCATGATCACATAAATGCGATCTACACCGCTACGAGAACTCATATAAATACGGCAGTCTGGCGCTAGCGCCATTCTGTAAAAAAAAGTAAAAACGTGATTGCCGAATACTTCAAAACCCGTGGAGAACACCTCTCTTTCGGCTACCTGCACTTCAGAACCAGCAATGTCTGTAGCCTGGGTATCGTACTGCCAGATACCAACTGCATCATTTACATATAGATAGCGAGAAGAACCAGAAAAGGCTAAACCACCTGCATTTACTGCATCCTCTCCAGTAGGCACATCTATATAACGAAAATTGCTTAACTTACCAGTGCTTCTATCAAAATCGTAAAGCTGTAACTCATCTGTAGGATTGAATCTGGCGAACATCATTCCATCAGGTGAAAAATTTGACTGAGGGCTATCTTGAGCCACAATTGGATTACCAATAAATGTACTGACTGTATCTATAACCTCCCCCTCACTTATTAAAAGACACTTATATTCATTGGTGAAGTAATCTTGATTAATAATCCACCAGTCTTCCCCATTACTATGTTTCGTGGCGCTTAGAATGTTTCCAGAGATAGTATCCAAATATGTTTCGTGTTTTGACAAAACAATATTATTTTCAAGATCGATCATCGCTCTTTGAACTTTCACAATTAAAAGTGTATCATCTGCAAAATACTCTTCATTGTAAAAAATCGAAACGATCGAATCCTCGCTAGTAGGTATTACAATCATTCCTTGATTAGCAGGATATCCTGTCATAAAATCACCATCGCAAAATGTATCGTCCTCATGTATATTTGTACCATTCTCTAACAGGGTTCCATTTTCGTCATAAAAGGCACATCCATCAGAATAGAGCTGTAAGCTACCTGAAGCATCCGAGTAAGCTAAATTCGTTAGGGAAAACCATTGTTCTTTTTCGAATATGGTAGCGGCTACTTGATCTTCATTAAAGTCTAATAGCATGCCGTTATAATTCTCCATATCACTTGCTTGGAAATACCCTAAAATCCAATTGTAGTCATGCTTTTGAGCGTAAATATTAGAAAACAATAACGACATTAAAATAATAATTGTTAGAATACTTTTCATCTGATCTGAATTAAAAAAAAACATGTCTACCAAAAGGGGTAGACATGTTTAAAAATATTATTTACTTATTAACATTAATTTTCCACTTTTCATAATTTCTTCATTTCGAGAAATAATATAGAAATAAACACCAGCTGGAAGATTTTCTAAGAGAATACTATTCGACCCTGGTTGTAATTGACTATCGTAAACAGATTTTCCTTGCAAATTTTGCAAAGAAAATTCTGCATTCATTTCGTCTTTCCAGTTGACATCAATAAAGCCCGTAGTAGGGTTAGGGGAAAGAACAGCAGTAGATACTTCGCTATCCTCCTTTTTCTTACGAAGTTGAAGATTGACGCAAGATTGTAAGGCTTCAAAATCTGTCCATACTTTGCTGTTGTAAAGTGACCGCGCAATATAAACTGCATGACCAGCATCTTCTGCACACTGTAGGGCTAAATTATAGATATCAGCCCATTCGGACTCCGAAAAGCCTGTAAACATTGGACTTTTTGCAGTAATATTCTTGGCCAATATCCACTTCATATTGGTATCATAAATTCGATCTTCTACAATATTTGCCAAAGAGGCATTTTGATCTCCAAGCTCATTAGTCAAATCTTGCTCATAAGTATTATATGCACTATTTAATCCTATCATTGCATTATTTATGTTTTGAATAATGTTATGCTTATTCTGAATATAGATGGCTTCATCAATTTCTTGATTTTCCCATGAGGTTTTTAAGGCCTTTAAGGTTTCGAGTTCAATACTAAGGTCATTTACTAAGACTTCATGGTTTTGTATCGCTATTGCTGAACCATTGGCCTTATACATATTGGCAAGATTGGATTGTAGATGTCCTTGGTAAAAATTAGCTAAATGGTTGTTTTGAATAGGGTTTTCTACAATAGCTAAATTGGAAAAGAGGTCATATTGTAACATTCGATCATATTGAGTGTCTGTCCGATCATATATTAAGTTCCCCTGCGCGATACTTCTACTTATATTATCATTTGGCTCTTGGGGAGGACGTTGACCCTCAACTCCAGGGCAATCTCCATCCTCTTCGCATGATGCTGTAGTTCCAAATGTAACTTGATTAAAAAAGTCTGTTGGGTCGCCAGTTCCCGTATCTATATCCGCCAAATCTGGGCAAATACAAG
>ENA-ORXT01000895-ORXT01000895.1-marine-metagenome-genome-assembly--contig:-NODE-895-length-43451-cov-58.479043_pt1 | contig 43451 bp, 37 predicted proteins | sample MGYA00237868_ERZ511482 | MGnify/ENA metagenome assembly ERZ511482
ACACCTGCAAGTGGCCCGTATTGACTTTTGTACTTTTGGCAATACACAACCTTTTCGGGTACGGATCATCAATCGACTCAATGATAATTACGATCATTTTTATGTTAAAAAAGCAGATGCTTCGCGGGTATACGGATTGGAGTTAGAACATATTCTAGCACCCGAATATATCCTTTATCTCGTAGACGGCGATACCCTGATCGAAGAACACGTAGCCGGAATTCCGGGAGATCTTTTTATGAAAAACGGTTTACAGGATTCGGAATTTAATCAAATTAGAATCGCAAAGGAATTTGTAAAGTTTAATGAACGTTGTTTCGTACGCTTACTCGGAGACATGCGCGCGTACAATTACGTAGTCGATGTGACACCGGATATTGAGGGTTCGCAATTTAGAATTCGGGCAATAGATTTTGATCAACAATCCTACGAAGGCCGAAAGAGTTTTTACCTGCCACAGTATTTTAAAGAAAACAACCCGATTATCTTTCTTGGTATCCAGCATATGAAGCCCGAAACGGTCAAGCAATACCAGCTGGAAGAACGTAGTTTGATTGCCACCCGGGCCAAGTCACACCGGGCACGCCTGGATAAATTATTCGGTATTATGGTCAAGGATAAACTTTCGGATGATGAAAAGGTTGGTTTATTAAAAGAAGAACTCGGCTACCATCATAAAACCAATGATTTTGACATCTGTAAAAATATGGGTGAGATCGTTTTAACAAATGTCAATTTATTATTGAAAAAAGAATTTAAACAGAGTATTTTAGCCGAAGAATAAATAATCAGCATTGAAAATAATACAAATTACCGATCTGCATCTGGACCGAAAAGGTAGAACTCCTTACGATATTGATGTTAGAAAAAACTTTACAGATATTATGCGGGAGGTGCGGAGCGCACAGCCGGATCATCTGGTGGTTTCCGGTGACTTGTGTTTGGAAAATGGCGATAAAAAAATTTACGAATGGATTCGGAATATTTTAGAATTACAAGAATTTTCCTATAGTTTAATTGCGGGCAACCACGATGATCCGGTGATGATGGCGGAGATTTTTGGACTGGAACATTTATTGACAGATGACGAGATATTTTTCGCGAAAAAAATTGGTAAGGCCACCTGCTTATTTCTGGATACGGCTAAAGGCTATCATTCTGAAAAACAACTTAATTGGCTACGTCGGCAATTACGCAACCACAAGCGGGAACTGATTATTTTTATGCACCATCCTCCTTTCAAGATCGGGATGCCTTTTATGGATAAAAAACACGGGCATAAGGATTCAAAAACGATCACTGGTTTGCTAAGCGATTATTCTAATAATATCACTGTTTTTTGTGGCCATTATCATATTGAAAAAACCATCCGCTACAAGAATATTTTATTGCAGGTAACGCCTTCCTGTTTTTATCAGCTGGATCAAAACGCAAGTGGATTTAAAGTGGATCACCACCGAATTGCCATGCGCATTATCGAGACGAAGACCAGTCGAATATCTACGACGGTACGGTATTTTCCGGGAAATAAATAATGAATTTCCTGGTTTGCCCTTTAATTCCCATAACTTATCAACTAGTGATTGTGTCCCTCGTGCGATCCATGATCGTGTCCTTCGTGATCACTATGATCGTGTGCAGGTACAGCGGCTTTGGTTTCGTTGAGGGTGTAATCCATTTTACAAGCTGGACAAGTGCCTGGCTTATCGCTACCACTACCGACACATTTCATCGGGCAAGTATACATGGAAGTATACTCCCTGGCGGTGGTATCCGTTTGTTTAACAATTTTAGGGGTGGATTCACAAGCGGTAAAGTTCATGCCCAAGCATAGCAGTGAGCCACAAAAAAGGAGTTGGAGAAATAATTTCATGATTATTATTTTGTAAAAACTAAGGAATGAGTTAAAAATAACTAAAATAATCAAAACTGATTAAGCGCTTGTCAAAATAATGAATTCTTCTGTAACAATTTACAAGTTCAACTCGTCCTGCTTTTAGAGTCAAATAATTCTGGCGCCCCAAGCACTAAGGATCAACAAAAGAATAACTTATAACATTTGGCTGCTTAATTGATCTTTAATAATAGACTTGTTACCCTTTAACAAATTGGCTCTATAAATAGCCTTTTGTCCTTATTTATAGATCTTAATTCTTAAAGGGTAACAAGTCTAATAACCATTTTATGGACGCAGCGTGGCGGAAAAAGAGGAAGTATAGAATCGTCATTTATTTTGTCAACATTCCTTAATGCTTAAGACCCCAACTTATGAAAACCCAAATCACCTTCCTCTTAGCCTTTTTTTTATGTGGTAATATACTTACCGCTCAAGATCATCTTTTTATAACCGGAAAAATTATTGATAAAAAATCAGGAGATCCTATTTCCTATGCACACGTTGGTATTCCAGAAAAAGGAATTGGTACCACTACGGGTTATGACGGTAACTTCCGTTTTAAAGTTCCCAGGTATTACAAAAATTCCACTATGATCGTTTCTTATATTGGTTATAAAACCTTCCGTTTTCCAATCAGTCAAATTAAGGAAAGAATGATTATTAAACTGGAAACAGCGGATAATGCCTTAACCGAAATTGTCGTCATCGAACCAAGCCAGGTGGAAGATATTATCAGGCGTGCCGTTAAGAATATTCCAAAAAATTATCCAACCCACGCAACCAGGACTTTGGGGTTTTACAGAGAATCCAGAACCGATAAAAATTTAAATTACACCTACATGGCCGAAGGGGTTTTGGATATTTATAAAAATAGTTATAAGACCAGTAAAGAAGGTTATGTGAGTTTGGTTCAGGGGAGAAGAATCAATTTAAAAAACCCTTTGGATACGGTTATCAGAAGTGGATTTTCCTCGGGACATATGGCAGCCCACCGTTTTGATATCGTTCAAAATCGGGAAGACTTTTTACAAGAATTATATTTTCCAGTTTATAAATATTGGATTGAAGGAATGACTACTTACAATGAAAAACCGGTTTACATCATTGGTTTTGACAAGGACCCGGAGGGGCAGCCTTTTGTAAAAAAGAAAAAAGGAATATTTGGTTTTGGTAAAAAAAATCAGGAAAATGATGGAGAACAGGATATCATAAATAAAGGAAAAGGAAACATAAAATATACTGCCCGAATGAAAGGTAGAATTTTTATTGAACAAGAATCTTACGCTATCATCAAGACAGAATTTGAGATACGAGAAGAAGGGCTTAGGAAAAGAAATGATTACCCACTCTATTCGGGAAACTGGGATGGAAATTCCTATACCGTTAACTATCGAAAAGTAGGGAAAAAATGGTATTTCAGTGATGCGGTCCGAGAAGGAGACTACAGTGGTGGTGGAATATATAGCAATGAAATCAAGATCACAGAGATCAATCCCGAAAAAGCAAAACCACTCCCCTACCTTGATCGCATCAGCCGGGGAAGCGCTTTTGCTCGCATGACGGGTAGCTATAATCCAGATTTTTGGCAGAACTATAATACTACCCCTTTTGGTTTGGACCTGGCAAAATCAGTTCAACAAATCGAAAATGCCCAAAAAGCCAAAGAGGTTTTTGACAATGACTATATGTTGTTGTTACAAAGCCAAAGAGATTCCATCAAAGCAGCAGCAGAGCTGAAAGAAAAAACGGAAATGGCGGAAAGATTGGCGCGTGGTGAAATCAGTAAAATTGATTTTCAGGAGATGATTATGGAGCAACGTCCGGTAAGAAAGAGCAAGAATAAAAGGGATTTTAGTGTTTTAAAATTTATGTTCGGAACGGGAACACACCTTATCACCACGCAGCAAGAAAATCTAAGTCTCACGTTACTTTCTGATGATGAAAACCCCAGCACTATTACCAGTTTAACGGATGATATTGGTACCCGAAATTTTGAAATTATTTCCTATTGGAATTTAGATTTTTCCTTTAGAAAAAATTTATTTCTCCGGGTTGGTTCGGGCTGGGATTATGGCAATAGCATTTATAAAGAAAAAAATATTGGTCTGGGAACACAACTAAATTTATCCAGACAACGCCCTTTTTATATCAAAGCGATTGCGCAATATAGTAATCTAAAATATGCCAGAAAATTAGGGAGTGCAGATGCAGACTTTGGGAAATTCAAATTAAATGGTAAAAAGTTTAAAGGCAATTCTTTCAACCTGTACTATGGCAATCGTACCCACAATCTTAAGTTGTCGGGAGAGCTCTCAATCGAATTGGATCCCGGTCGGGAATTTTATGTAAGAGCAGCTTACTGGATACCTTTTCATCAGCGAGCGGATGTTTGGGTAAAGGAGAGAAGGCAAATATTTAGAAGAAAAAACTGGATTTCAGCGGCGGATGACCGGATAGAAATATTTAGAAATGACGCTCCTTTTATAGATGATACTTTACCGGATGCGACCTTTTCTATTTCTGTGGGATTACTGTTTAAGTAGGTGGTACACTTACTTTTATTTGGTACGCACCTCGGTCTTCAAAAAAGTCCGAACCCGCAGATATAATGCAGGGAACCGTTGGGCCTACTTGACGTGGCTGGGCGCGTATTCGGTATGAGCTTTTTGCACACCAATTAACTTTCCTAATTCTTCCTGAGTTGAGTTTCTTTCTTTTCTAGCTTTCTCAATCATCTCACACAGAAAAACGGCCCAAATCATAAAATTTCAATAAATTGTTATTCGTTTTAAGCCGTTTACAAACGACTACAAACGGCATTAAACAGCTATTCACCGACTATTACTACTCACTCCCCTTACCTTTGTATTAGAAACAAACGACAACGACCAACTTATACGCAACACCTATGAAAACGGAGTATTCAACATTCTTTTATCATTCAAATTTTCAACAATGAATAATCTTAAAAACAGCGTACATTTAATCGGACACCTCGGAAAAGATCCCGAAATCCGTACATTTGAAGATGGTCGCAAACTTGCTAAAGTAACGATTGCTACCAAAGACACTTACAAAAATTCCAACGGCGATAAAGTCATCGAAACCCAATGGCACAACCTCGTCGCATGGGGAAAGACCGCCGAACTGATGGAAAAACTGCTATCAAAAGGCAACGAGGTTGCCATACAAGGAAAACTCACCCATCGTACTTACGAAGATAAGGAAGGTGTCACCCGTAATTTTACGGAAATTGTCATCAATGAGTTTATGAAAATTGGTATGGCCATGCGCGCTTAGGAATGGCGATTAAATAGATTGAGATAAAAGGCGAAATATTTTATCAACATTCCTTAGCAATAAGCCAACTGTCCACCAATTATTTACGGTAAAAGAAGTAGGAAAGACGACATCTTTTCTACCCTTTTTCATCTGAGATCCACCGACGATGATTGATGTTTTATACAAACGCCCCGCTCATCGACGAGAGCTGGGGCGTTTTTTATTTAGGATCATTATTTTTCAAAGCTAATTTTTTCACAGCACAACCAAATTAATATCCTCTCACATCACCACCCAAATTATCCTTTACCGAAATTACTTCAGGACCACCTTCATAATTAATCATTCCACCCGTACTGGCATTCGCTTCTAAAGTTTCCGTAGCCACGACTTTAGCCTGACCACCCGTATTTGATTTTATATAGGTACGCTGACAAAGCAATCCGTATGCATTGAGCATCCCGCCTGTTATCACTTTAGTACGTTGACTGTAAGCTTTTCCAGAAAGTTTCAGCTCAGCACCAGAAGCCGTTTTTAAATCAAGATCATTGACTTCAATATTTATCTTTCCCTGTGCACCACTGGAAAATTCTATTGCTAAATAATCCCCCATAATTGTGCTGGCCGTTTTTACCCGCGCACCCGCAGCTGCCTTTAATCCATTCAATCGCTGATATTCAATGACTACTTCAATCGGTTTACTATCGTAACTGTCAAATGAAAGTGGCTTGTCTCGCTTTACTTTTAATACGCCATTTTCCACCGTGATATCTACCTCGTGTAAATCATATTCTACGTTGACCCGATGCGCTTCCGACTCCATAAGAACTACCTTCAGATTTCCCCAAATACGTATCTGATCAAAATCAGCAACAGAAACACTCCGGGCATTTAACGAAAAGGTAGCTAGCAAAATCAATATAAAAGGCAATAAATTTTTCATGAAAATAATTTTGAAGGTTCGTTTCCCTAATGACAATACCGCTTCTTCAAAGGTTGCACCGTAACTGTCAACCTATTCTTTATGCGAATGAATGGCTAAGGGGTCAACACTCAAAAAAGTAGCTGATTGGGCTTCATAAAGGTAACCAAAATCGTATCATACTTTCTATAAAAAAAGCCCCTGATTTCTCAGAGACTCTTCTGTATTTTCTTTTTCTTGCTTGATAGCTGTTTCTACACGGGACGTATAAACAAGCGCTTTTATTTTTTTAAATCTTTTACTTTGCGTTTTTGGCTTGTGGTGTCACAGCGGGGACTTGTCAATAGCTTTTTCGATTTAACCCTCAATTTACATGCTTTATATATCGCTCAGTCGCTTTTTTACCGCCTCAATCGCCGCCTTCTGCTGGTCAATTGAAGAACGGGTTTCCTCCTGCGATACTTCATTCTCTTTAATATTTTGCTCTGCTTTTTTTATTTTTTCTTCCGCAATTCGAATATCTCGATGGTAGTTATCGTTCGATCTTTCCAGCTTTTTAAGTTTCTTATTTAGTTTAGAAAGTTGTTTCTCTTCTTCCGCTAGTTCTATTCTAATTTTCTCACGGGTCACCTCCAGCGCAAATCGCATCAAAATAGTTTCTGCCTCCGTGTATTTATCAGAATGCGTATAAGAATTGAGATATTCGTCACCGAGATCTATCCATACCGTTAGATCGGTACTCGTTTTAGAACCAGATAAATGGCTATACATATTTACACTACCGACTCCGATCAGATTGCCATTTTCTGTAAAATACTCTTTGGCTTTTTTGTTTCTACGGGTTTTACCCTTAAACTGCTTTAGATATTTTTTCCAAAGATTCTCCGCAAATTTTTTATCGGTATCGGGCAGTTCTAACGTCATCGAATTATAAACACCGACACTCATGCTTTTTTCTTGCTCGGAAATTTGTCCGAACAAAACACTAAAAGATACAAAGCAAAGAAGAATAGTAAGTATATTTTTCATCGTATTTATTGTTTGGTTGATGCCATTATAATCTTCCTTAAGAATCTCGCATCATTTTTGAATAATTAACTTATTAGCCATTTTAATGAAAAATTCGGAAATAAGAGAAATATTTAACCGATTTAACCGATATTTAAGATGAAGTTGTTCAACAATCCTGAATTTAACCACAAATTTGGTGAAATTTGAACGTTTTGATCAAACTCGATAGACTTTATTCTAGAAGATATTTAAAATAAAGTTTAAAAGATACGCGCAAACTACTCGCTCATGAACCACATCAAGATCATCATCCTACTGCTATTCTGCTTTGGAACCACTGCTCTATTTGGCCAAAAAGCCCAATTTAAGAAAGCAGACAAAGCTTATAAAGCTAAAAATTATTCGGAAGCCATTCCGCTCTACGAAGAAGGATTAGCCATCACAGATAATCTAAGTAGAAAAACAAAACTGGCTAATAGCTACCGAATGATCAATCAACTCGATAAAGCAGCAACGCTTTTCCGGGAGATCGTCCGTGATCCCAAGGCCAAGGCCATCACCTATTTTTACCTGGGAGAATCGCTCATGGGGGCTGGAAATTACGACGAAGCCAAATACTGGTTTCAACAATATCACAACAAAGAACCCGAGGACCAAAAGGCACTGCTGATGATTGCAGCCTGCAATCAGGTAAAAGACATAAAAGCAGTATTTCCCGATATGGGCGTTATTCCTTTTGCTCACAATTCAGAGGTAGACGACAACGCTCCAATTTTTTGGAACAACCAAATTCTTTTTTCCTCCGATCGAAACCAGGGTATCAAATTATTAAAACAAAAATCCGGCGTAACCGGAAGAGATTATATTCAGGTATACAGCGCTGCCGAAGGAGCCAACTTTAATTATGCTAATCCCAAATCTTATTCTGGAAAAGTAAATGAACTAAATAAAAACAGCTCTAACATTACGATCTCACAAGATGGCACTCGCGCTGTTTTTAGTCGCAACAGTAAAGATGCCAATAAAAGAAATACTCATACGATTCAGTTGTTTGAGATGAGCTCCACGGATGGTAAAAAATGGAAAAATGTTACTCCGATTGATTTTTCAAATAACGCTTATAATTTTATGCATCCGGCTTTATCTCCAGATGGAAACACCTTGTTTTTTGTTTCTGATAAAGGCAGCGGACAAGGTGGTACCGATATTTATGTTTCTTATTATAAAAAAGAAAAATGGTCCCGTCCCGTAAACCTGGGACCAGTGATCAACACCGATGCGAATGAGGGTTTTCCGTTTTTTGATACGGATGGAAAACTATTTTTCTGCTCAAAAGGCCACGCTGGTTTTGGTGGTTTTGATATTTTCTTTTCTACCCAAAATCCGGAAACGGAACAATGGGATGTTCCAATCAATGCTGGAGCCCCCGTCAATAGTGCCGCGGACGATATTTCTATTTTTATTGATCAGGAATCACGCCGGGCACTCTTTACTTCTTCTCGCGATGGTGGTGACGACGACATCTATCTTTGCTGGCTCGATGGTCTGCCAGAGGAACTAAAAGAAACAGAAATCACTACACCGAATACACAACCGGAAATAGCAGAAAATACCATTGAACCAGCGACGGTTCCAGCAGCAACAATTATTGAAGCACCAAAAGTGGAAACACCATCCGTCGATCCTACAATAGTGACAACACCTGAAGTCGAGGCAGTGATCATAGAAACAATAACACCGCCCACTACAACGGCAGAAACCGTCGAAAAAACAGTGGCGGAGGAAACGCCTGAGGTCATCGAAATAGCGGAAGAAGTTGAGATAGAAATCGAAACACGCGACGAAGGAGTGACAGAAATTTCAGCTTCCAGCCCAGCCGAAATCGTTTCGGAAACAACGGTGGTAAAGGAAGTTAGTAACAAAATAAAGGAATCAGATATTGAGTTGCCAGACGTTCCATCGGCTCAGCCTGTACAAGTTTCTATCACCGAAGAAGTAAAAGAGACGACCGTCGATGTCGTACCTTCAACCGAGAACAAGGAGATTCTTTCAGTAGACCCAGACGTAGAAATAACGGAAGCGGTAACTGAAAAAGAAATGCCCGCAGTGGAAGAATCGCTCGTTCCTAATCCATCTACGGCAACGCCTCCTCCCAGACCGACCGATAAAAAATTGCCGGTACCACCAACGGTTCCTAATACGGAAATTAATTCAAAAGGAGAGATCCCTTTGGCGACTATTCAGACACGCAGCAGTTTTTCAACACTAAAAAAAGATTTAAAAAAGAAGCGATCAACCGCTGGAAAAATTTATCGTTTAAAAAATATCAGCTACGATCCGGGTGGATATCTTGTTGCTAAAGCACACGGAGAAGCACTCGATAAAGTCTATAAACTATTGGAACAAAATAAAGAAGTTACCATTCAATTGGCCAGCCATACATATAGTGTAGGTAACGATCAGACAAATCTAAAGCTTTCACAGAATCGCGCAAAGCGGGCAGCTAATTATTTGGTTGAAAAAGGAATCAACCCAGAACGGATTTTTGCAGTAGGTTACGGAGAACAACAAATTCTCAATAATTGCACCAACGGCGTAGCTTGCACTCAAGCCGAACATGCCAAAAACGAAAGACTGGAAATTCAAATTATGGACGAAGCGCATTAAGGATCATTAAAAGAATAACTTATAACATTTGGCTGCTTAATTTTTTAAATGATCCTAAATTAGTATGTATTTCAAATTGTTAATCAGAGAAAGTTGAGTTAACAGATCAACGTAGAAAAAAGGCAATGCCTTGTTTCTACGTTGATCAATATGGCCAGTTACTTAATGCTAGGGTGTTCAATCTACACTGTGTAAGCTAAAAATTTCTTATGCAGTTTTTATTACGTTTTTTCGGACTGATCCCAGAGGGATCACATTATGTTAGCCGAGATTCGAGGCCCGCAGTCGTTCGATCCCAGAGGGATCGCATTATTTTCTGAAGAGCAAGTTATCAAATGAATTTATCTAATTGAAATAAATTATCATAAAAATGCAGAGGTTTTTTCAGCTGATTGAACACCTTAGTCATTAGCTTCTCCCAAATTTTCCATGGCGGTAATCAGCTCCGTAAGTTCCCAGGCATTTTCTAATTTATAGTCACCAATTTTTGTCCGGCAAAGTTCCGTAAGATAAGCGCCACTATTGACGGCTTCACCAAAATCATTTACCAAAGACCGGATATAGGTACCTTTGGTGCAGTGTACTCGAAAGCCAACTTCGGGCAACTGGGCGGCGTCCACATCAAAATCAAAAATTTCTACTGATCTGGGTTTCCTTTCTTTGGTTTTACCTTCCCGAGCGAGTTTGTAAAGCGGAACACCATCCATTTTTACAGCAGAATACATCGGAGGCAATTGGGTAATATTTCCCATAAACTTTTGTCGGGCCGTCTCCAGTAATTCCGGGGTGATGTGATCCGTCGGAAATTCTTTGTCCACTTCCGTTTCGGCATCAAAAGAAGGGGTGGTTTTACCGAGCATTAGTTTACCTGTATAGACTTTAGGTTGGCCCTGAAAACTGTCAATCTGTTTGGTCATTTTACCTGTACATATAATCAGCAATCCCGTGGCGAGTGGATCAAGTGTACCTGCGTGGCCTACCTTAATTTTTTTAATATTGAGTAATCGTTTAAGTTGGTATCTTACTTTATTAACGACATCAAAAGAAGTCCAGGTGAGCGGCTTATTGATCAGTAATACTTGTCCGGTCAAAAACGCTTGTGGGTCGGCGGGGAGCATGTTGATTTATTTAATGTTGTCCTATACGTAAAAAAAGCTGTAGGCAATTGCCAGCGAACCGACAATAAAACAGTAAATTGAAAAGTAAGATAATTTACTGTTTTTTACGAGCGTAATCATCCAGGTACAAGCCACTAGTCCAGTTAGAAATGCCGCAGCAAATCCTGCTAAAATAGGTACCAGCTGACCATCCGAATAAGTAAGATCTCCGCTGAGTAAATCTTTGGCAATTTTTCCAAAAATCAGGGGAACCACCATCAAAAACGAGAATCGCGCGGCTCGTTCCCGGTCAATTCCCAGGAGTACAGAAGTAGAAATCGTGGCGCCCGAGCGGCTGATGCCCGGAAGAATCGCAATGGCTTGTGCAATACCAATCAGAATGGCGTGTCCAAACCCTACTTTTTTATCGGTATTCTTTGCCCGATCGGCCAATAGTAAGAGCAATCCGGTAAGCAGGAGCATGGTGCCCACCAACAAAATTTGTCTTTCAAAAAGCGCTTCCATTTGTTCTTCGAATAGCAATCCAACGAGTGCCGCCGGAATCATCGACAGAATTATTTTAGCGGAAAACGCACTCGCTTCGTTGCGTTTGAATTGAAAAAGGCCCTTGAATATTTCTATAATTTCATTTCTGAAAATAATAATGGTACTCAATGCCGTAGCACCGTGTAGCATAATAGTCATCAGCATAGACTGTTTGGCAACGCTCTGGTCTCCCATAATTACTTTTGCCAACTCGATGTGGCCACTACTGCTGACGGGTAAAAACTCGGTCAGACCCTGAACAATGCCCAGGACAATGGCACGAAAAATTTCTTCCATGAGAATGAATTAGTTCTTTTTAAATATAGCAACTATTTCAATAATGAGGCCAGCGATGATGACCACCGGAGCAAGGAGGGTAATTCTTTTGCTATAAATAATATCCGGGTCCCAAGTATTGGGGTCTGGTTGTGCACCGCCCGTCATGAGGAGCATCCCGACGATGATCAGGCCAGCCCCGATCAACATTAGAAGGTAGTTCTGTCGATTAAAAATAAGTGCTGTGGAACCAGATTCTTCCAATATAGCACTGCGACGTGCTACGGTCGGAGTGGCTAGTACCGTTTTTTTTGCAGAAACAACTTTTTTCTTTTTACTCATGCTAGGTGGTTTTGGCGCAAATCTACCATTTTTCGATCAATTTTTACTCATCTGTTACCCTTGTATGGAAAAATGGTTCACATCGAAGGCTTAAAATAAACGTATTTGGTTATACGTTTTATAGAAAAGCTACATACTACTGGAGATTTGCGGGTTTGAACGCCAGTTTTTGCCAAAATACACTACTTTTACGTCACTATATCTACAACAAATGATAAAACTACCTATTTACTTATCGCTTATTTTTTTGATCTTCACCGACTCGCTCGTGGGTCAGATTACCCTTAATAATGGCAGTTTTGAAGGTGAACCACAGGATGCGATTGTTCCGATGGGGTGGCAGGGCTGTGAAAAGGGCAGTACCCCGGATATTTTGCCCGGTTCCTGGGGGGTTTACAACGAGCCTTCCGATGGAGAAACTTATATGGGACTAATTACCCGGCAGGATGGCAGCTGGGAGTCGGTAGGCCAAAAACTCTCTAAAGCGATCCAAAAAGGCGATTGTTACGAATTTGGGTTGGATCTTTCTCATTCTAAAACCTACGCTAATTACAATAAGCCTGTGAAGATTCAGATCTGGGGTGGTACGGGAAGTTGCTCTAAAGATATCCTGCTAGGAACCTCAAAAGCTATCTCACACACTGCCTGGAAACGTTATTTTTTTAGATTGGAACCGACCGATAATATTCAGTACCTAATCATTGAGGCACGATCCATGGATGGCATATATTTTAGTTATAACGGAAATATTTTACTTGATAATATTTCGGTACTTAAGCCTTGTTATCGGGCGGAGCATAATGGAAAAGGAACGTTGGAAGATTCTGCTGCGGAAGGTATTTTATAACAGGATGACTCAACTTGTTTTTAATTTTTCACTAATCAGAAATCAAAATAGTTTTTGATTGATCCAGTGGAATATAAGATTTTTGATAAATGGTCCAGGGTGTATTTTTATAATGATTGTCGCCGTAGTAGGTCATCATCATTTCAAAAGTTTTAGGATCTTTATAACCAGAAATAGGTTGTAACACGCGAAAATTTTCATCTAAAAATACCGTACTGGGTAACGTAAGCCTTCCCATGGTCAATGCTACGGCCAGTTGATGAAATCCTTTTTCTTTACCTGTTCCTTTTTCATATTTATAAACCTTTTCCGGTGTTACAATATCCGCTTTCTGTTCCGCGTCAAGTTTAACGGCATAAAATTTTTTATTAATAAACTTAATAATATGGGGATCTTTAAAAGTCGTTTTATCCATATGTTTGCACCAGCTACACCATTCTGTGTGAACACTAATCAGGACTTTTCGCTTTTCGACTTTTACAGCTTCCATGGCTTCTTCAAAAGTCATCCAGGAAATAGTTACGTCGTTTTGCAGGGGAGTAGATACGACTTTAGAAGCTGTTCGAAAACTGAAAAGCACAAATAAAGTCAGTACGATAACAGGTAGTAAAAATCCTAGCCTTCTCATTATTATTTTTGATTTACCTTTTTTAATCAGTTTTAAGTTTCGATAATGAACGCAACAAATTTAGTAACATTCAACTTAAAAGTACAATAAACCATCCGCTACAAGGCGAGTTTAATAAAACCTTAACGCTTATGATCGCTTAAAAATAAGGAATGCGAATGCATGGCGATGTATAAAAACAAAAAGGCCCGAATCTACACGATTCGGGCCTCCTGTTCCTAAGGAATGTTGATAAAATTTTTTTTAAAGCAATTTCTTTATTTCCTCTTCCAGGTTAAAAGTCGGACTAAGCGGATTAATGCCTGCCTTGGCGATTTTTCCCTCCCGATCAATCAAGTACGTATTAGGTATTCCTTTTACGTTATACCGTTTTGCAACGGGAGAGTTCCAGTGTTTTAAATCACTTACGTGTGTTTCCCAAAGTAATTGATCTCTTTTAATGGCTGCTACCCACTTATTTTTAGCGGATTCCATTTGAGCATCGATCTTGCTTTGATCGTTGCCAAGATTTGGCAACATTCTCGGATGAATACCATCCAGCGATACACTAAATACCGTAAATCCTTTATCCTTATATTTTTTATATGTTTCTACCACGTGTGGATTGGATTTTCGACAAGGTCCACACCAGCTGGCCCAAAAATCCAATAAAACAACTTTTCCTTTTAGATCACTAAGTTTATAATTTTTTCCGTCCGGGCTCGGCAGGTTAATTTCCGGAGCTACCTGACCTACTTCCAAAGAAGCATTGGCTTTCCGAACGGCGATTCTTTGCTCTATGCCAGCAACATAATTATTAAAATCCATAGCATATTTGGAATTTTTATCCGCTCGCTGCAACTTGGCATTTACTTCCTTATAACTGCTGAGAAGTGCCTCATTCTCCCGGTAAAAAATCATGGCTAAATAACCACCTACAACCGGGTTGGCTGCGTTTTCGGCAGCGGTTCGTATGGATTCCGTGTTACTCGGGTCGGCGATCGCTTTTTGTAACTGTGTTTTTAATTGATTGGCAGAATTAGAACCTTTTATTTCATATGCGAATTTATCGAAGTCCGCCAAGTTTCCGGTCACCTCAACACTTTTTTCACTACCATCGAAAGCCAGAAAAGCTTTCTTGACACCGATTCGCATTCGGTAAATTCCCATTTTAAGTCCTTTTTCGAGCGGTAATTCAAAAGAACCATCTGGTTTTATTTCGGCAGAACCGAGGACATTAGTGGTATTGTCAAAATGCCATTCGTCCAAAAACATTTTCACATCGCCAACATCGGCAATTTTGCCGTACAGCACTGCGCCATTCTCCGGAGCTTTAACGGCAGAAGCACCGTCACCACAATTCCAACTGGACATGGCCAGCAGTAGAAATAAAAAAAGGAAACTTGAATTTTTAATCATGAGTTTGAATTTTAAAAGCAAAGATAACGAAAACCGCTCTTTTGTGAAAGGCTTGTTGTCTTTTAGCTAATCAAGTAATTCAAATAGAAGAAAACCACCAGGTATATCCATAGTATATCCAGAAAATGCCAGTAAGAGGTGAGCAGCTTTAGCTTTATTTTCTTTTCAGGATCAGAAAAATAGACCAAAACACTTACCGGATCTTTCATTCTTGTTTTGGCCGCACGAATAAAAAGCAGCAAGAACGGTATTCCGGCAATTACGTGCGCAAAGTGTAGAAAGGAAATGACGTACAGATAAGAGGCCGTCGTACTGTAAGCAATCGGAATATTGTTTTTAAACAACATCGTCCACGCAACGCCCTGCGAAAGCATAAATACAAGACTCAAGGCAATTGTGTATACCAGCGATTGTATATACTTTTCCGTATTATCTGCCTTGTAAGCATCGTTAGCCAGTTTCATGGTATAACTACTTGCCACTAAAATAATGGTATTGATAATAAATAACGGAGGTAATTCAATCGGCGGAATTTCCATCTGAATCCTCGTATAAATATAGGAGGCTGTTAAGGCTAAAAACAACATCGTGATGCCTGCCAAAAAGAGGGTCAGAAACACATTATAAGGATGAAGAACGGTCGGTCTGCCTTTATGGTCGTACTGAACGGGTTTGCTCATTTTATTGTGATTTGCTTAGGAAACAACAATATTTCTTTTGGGTTTAGAATTTTAGGTAGTTGTTTGATAATCTGACGGGATTTTATAAAAATTTTCGTGCGATCATCTTCGAGTTCGGGTTAGATTACCATCACAATACCTGTGATAGCATACTGGATTTTGACACATCTTAACAAAAATATCCGTCGCCCTCAATAAGAGAACGACGGATACTTTTAGAAAAATCAGGCGTTTAACGAGCATCGAAAAGAAACAGTCAAAAACGTAAATTTATTATTAACTCATTCCTTAAATCGGAGCCAACCCACCTCTTTCTTTACGGCTTAATAATATCACCTCGCTTAATCGCCTTTTGCATCGGGTTAAGTTGCTTCTCCGAACGGTGCTTCTTGAATACCTGAAACCGCGTTGGCAACTCCTTTACAGGCCATAGATTATTTGACTCATCCACATCCGCCGTCTCTTTGTAAGGATCCAGAATAATGGAAGTTGCCTCTTTTTCCTTGACAAAAACCTTGGTTACATTATTTTCGTTTTTACGCCAGATTTCCGCAGGAATCCGATCCACTTCTTTTGTACCATCTTTAAAAGTCCATTCGATGATCAAAGGCGTCACCAGTCCACCAACGTTGGTAAAGTTAAGTTCGTAATAATTTTTGGTACCGAACATCTTCTCTTTCTCCTCTTTGGTAAAGGTCTCATCGTACAGATAAGTCTTGCTGGTAACCACAGAATCTTCCGACTCCCACTGTTTGTAGTTTGTGTAGTAATCGACCAGTTCCGGGTCCTTTTCTACCTCAAACTTCATTCCCGCAGCTTTATTTCGCTTTTTAGAAATATGGTCAAAAGGCGTGTTGACTGTTCTGCTATATTCTTTTTCCTTTTTTTCAGGATCATTGACTAGATCGGCTTTGTACCATTTGATGCTGTCCAGTGAAACATCCACCGCATCAATTCCATAAAACCAGCCTTTCCAGAACCAATCCAAATCGACCCCGCTGGCTTCTTCCATCGTTCGGAAAAAGTCACTTGGCGTAGGGTGTTTAAATGCCCAACGGCGTCCGTATTCTGCGAAAGCAAAATCGAATAACTCGCGTCCCATCACGGTTTCCCGTAAAATATTCAGCGCCGTAGCGGGTTTCATGTAGGCATTGGCACCAAATCCGATGATATTATCGCTATTGGTCATAATTGGTTCGAGACGATTTTTGTCCTGTTTCATATAACTGACCGCACCTTCGGCGGGTCCACGACGGGATTTGTAGTTATTATCAAACTCCTGCTCCGCAATAAACTGTACAAATGTGTTCAACCCTTCATCCATCCAGGACCATTTTCGCTCGTCACTATTGATAATCATCGGGTAATAATTATGTCCTACTTCATGGATAACCACCGAGATACAAGCTTGTTTAGCACGTTCGGTGTAAGTTCCATCTTCTTCCGCACGACCTGGATTAAAAGAAATCATCGGATATTCCATTCCGTTGGCCGCTTCTACCGAAATAGCTACGGGGTAAGGATAAGGAATAGCGTAGCGATCATAAATCTTTAAAGTGTGCGCCACTGCTTTGGTAGAGTAGCGGTTGTAAATTGGATAAGCTTCTTTGCCATAATAACTCATACAAAGCACATCTTCTCCCGCACCGTTGCGGTAATTCTGCGCATCCCAGGCAAATTTTGTACTGGCTCCCCACGCAAAATCACGTACATTTTCTGCTTTAAAATGCCAGGTTTTATTTTTAGTCGAACGCGTAGCGGTTTCTACTTTTAGCGCTTCGTCCAGTGTTACAATTTGTACAGGCTTGTCAGATTTTTTGGCCGAAGTCAATCGTCTTGCTTCGGATGCAGTTAATACGTCTCCGTAATTTTGACAACTACCCGTGGAAGCAACTACATAGTCATCCGGCAAAGTCATTTTTACATCATAATCACCAAATTGTAACGCAAATTCTCCCCGTCCGGTAAACTGCTTATTCTGCCACCCTTCTACGTCGTTATAAACACAAAGTCTTGGAAACCACTGGGTTATGGTGTACAGATAATTTTTGTTGTCCTCAAAATATTCAAAACCTCCACGTCCCCAACTCGGCGTATTCATCCGATCGATCAGGTAGTAATTCCAGTCAATATTGAAAACGAATTTTTCGCCCGGCTTCAATGGCTTTGGAAGATCGACGCGCATCATGGTTTTATTGATGGTATACTTTAACTTGCTACCTGTAGCAGAAGTAATTTTTGTTATATTGACGCCAAATTTTTCCAGATACTTGTTATTTTCGAGTCGGATCAACGAACCTTCGTCCATGGTTTCCCGCATACTGCTTCCATTAAAAATATGGTTGTCTGCGTCGGCAGCGTGCTGATTTTCATCCAGCTGCAACCAAAAGTAACGGAGTGAATTGGGCGAATTGTTGTGATACGTAATGGTTTCGCTACCCGTCAGTTTATTTTCTTTGGTATCAAGCGAACATTCAATTTTATAATCCACTTTTTGTTGCCAGTAATCAGGACCGGGCGCACCATCCGCTCCTCGATAAGTGTTTGGGGGCCACATCAGATTGTCAATTTGTTCAAATTTATTTCCGTGATTAGACGCCGGATTTTGTGCACTGATTATGTTGCTGGTCAGTAAAAAAGTGAGGACCAACAAAGAACTAAATATGATTTTGCTCAATTTCATCATAATAATTTAAGGTTTAAAAACGGGAATTTCCCATAGACTGCGAAGATACACAAGAAAAAGCTTTTTTTGAAACCATTCCAAGTCAATTTGTAAAATGACCCTATACTAAGGATCAATAAAAGAATAATTAAGTATTTTTACTGCTTGAAAAAACCAAGACAATGAACCTGCTGGAGAAATTACAGGAAAAATATATTGAGGAATTTACCGCCAATATTCCTTTAGATGAATTTTTACTCAACATACTGATTGTGTCCATTCTGGTGTCCATTCTTCGATGGTACTACGTTCGTTTTGGCTGGTCGGTCGCTAATCGCGCCAAGTTTGGGAGTAATTTTATGCCTATTGCATTAGGCACACTGATGATTATTACGATTGTCAAAAGTTCTCTGGCACTTTCTTTAGGGCTGGTAGGTGCTTTATCTATTGTTCGTTTCCGAGCCGCCATCAAGGATCCCGAAGAGCTTTCTTTTTTATTTATCGCTATTGCCATCGGTTTAGCCGGAGGAGCCAATCAGCCGATTTTAGCGGTGGTCGCTTTCTTCATTATTCTACTATTACTGTATGTCAATCGTTCTTTGGGAGGCAAGGTAAAATTTCGCCAGGAAGATAAAATGTTTATCAATATTACCACCGAGGAGGAAGACCTTGAGCAGATAACGAATATACTGACAGGAGTCTTTACCTATGTAGAATTAAAACGAATGGACAGCTTGACGCCGGGCATGGACTTATCTTATATTTGTAAAGCCGATTCGATTGCACAGATAAGTAAAGTAAAAAAAAATCTGTTAGAACTTGCTGGTAAAACAAGTATTTCTATTGTAGATCAACCCGATTTGATGATATGATTTTAAAGGATCATTCTCCCGCAATGCGGCGATTTCCCCGACAACTAGGTATATTTTTTTTAATACTGTTCGTTGGGTCCGCTGCTTTTTATATTCTAGGAATATTGGCAAAACAGTCGGTTAGCGATCCTCTGAATGCTATGGTTTTTGCCGATGCAGAAAAATTGCGGGACAGCATGCTGGTTTTCGGGGACCAGGAATTTGGTAACGGTCATTTACAAACCGATAAAAGAGCGTTCAACGGAAATTATAGTATTGGAATTGCACAAAACGCTCCTGCCAGAGATCACCGGGGCTTTATCTGGCAGCAAGAAAATCCGGTACCGGAAAAACATTATCGCGCCACGGTCTGGATTTACTCGGATTATAAGATACCCGTCGTAAACTTACGAGCCGAATTTTCCGGTGAGGAATTTAATAAATCTTACGAGGCCTATTTGCCCATCAAGCGTTCCCGTGGTTGGTACCAGGTCGAACTATATTTTTCGACGCCTACGGCAGAAAAAAAAGTAAAGTTGCTAACCGTTAGTGTGGGTACAGACGGCACCATTGCCGCTTGGTTTGATGACTTGATAATTGAAGAAATTACACCGATTGCCTACCAAAATTATCTTAGTCCCAAACAACTCAACCTGGATTTTTCTAAAAAAAGTCAGAAGAAACTCAACAAAAAAAAGTACGATGCCCAGCGGGTTGGAATTCTGGTTTCGCAGCAAGACGATTGGGTCAACGCCAAGATAAAAGCACCAGATGGAACCACCGCACAAAAAGTATCTTTACGACTCAAAGGTGATTGGTTAGATCATCTGGAAAAAAAAACGGGTTACCGAATCAAAGTTAGAAAAGGAGATACCTGGGAGCGCATGCGCATTTTTTCCATTCATCACCCCAAATCCCGTTCTTACCTGAACGAATATGTATTGCATAAATTCTGGGAACAGGCTGACGTGCTAACTACCCGATACGATTTTTTAAAGGTTTCGATCAATGGAGAAAACCAGGGTGTTTATGCGCTGGAAGAACATTTTGACAAGATTTTACTGGAATACCAAAAGCGCCGTGAAGGACCGATTGTAAAATACGCGGAAGATACGTTTTGGCAATATATTCAAAAACAAAACGAATACCGACTGCCGATGAATGGTGAGTTGGCAGGTCCTGGTAAAGACCTGGCGACGGCTCCAATAGAATCTTTTCAGATGGAAAAAACGGCCGCTACCCCCAAGCTCCGTACGCAATTTGAACTGGCACATAACCTGCTCGATAAATACCGTACGGGGGAATTGTCAGCTGACGAAGTTTTTGACCTGAAGCGGATGGCGAAGTATTATGCGATCCTGGAAATTATGCAGGCTTACCATTCTTTACACTGGAATAACCAGCGATTTTACTATAATCCTGTTACCGGAAAAATGGAGCCGGTTGGATACGATGGTTTTGCGACGGGTCCAGTCGTACTGGATCGTCTGGTAGGAGAGGGCGCCTTAAATTCACAAAATCAGGATGCGGACAAGATTGAATATCGGATTTTTAAATCTCCGGCATTCGTAAAACTTTATTTACAATATTTAGAAAAATACAGCGACCTGGCTTTTATCAATAAATTTTTGGCGAGTGTTCGACCCGATACCGAACGGCTACAGGACTTGATCCAAATTGACGAGCCTGCCTATTATTTTGATGAAAAAATGATCGTCTACCGCGCCCAGAAAATTCATGCCAAGATTCATCCATTTCCAGAGACAGCACTGCGTAGTTTTACCCAATCAAAAGACGGGGATACGCAGAATTTAGGATTGGTAAATATGCATTCTTTTCCCGTGGAGGTCATCGGTTATAGTATGTTGGCGGGTACGTGTTCCGAAAATGTGACAACCCCTGTAATCCTCGCAGGTTTTCACCATCGCACCCTCCTCAACACGCCCGTAAAAATCGAAAAACCCCTCGGTATTGATGCGAAAAATAAACTTTTTCAAACCTCATTAATTGAACCAGATCAGCAAAGTATTACTGCGCTCACCGTTCCGGAAGGAGCAAAATATATCTGTTTTCGAACGTTGGGGATGGATTCTGTTTTTCAAACTAAAATAAAAAATTTTCCCGCGCCCACCGCAAATTTTCCTACGATCACGATACGAGAAAAGATGGATTTAGATACGGTTTCTTTTTTACAGATAGAAGGGGCATTTATCAATGTCTTACCTGGTACGCATCAAGTGGCCAACCATCTGGTCATTCCCGCTGCATATACTTTGCGGATTGGTGAAGGAACGACGCTGGATTTTGTCAAGCGTGCGGGGCTGGTAAGTTATGGACCCGTAGAAATTTATGGAAAAGAAGAAACGCCTGTATTATTTACTTCTTCTGATAAGACGGCAAATGGTTTTAGTGTGCTGCAGGCGGGACAGAAAGAATCGAAATTGCGCTATGTTATTTTTGACAATTTTAATACCCTGGATTATAATGGCTGGACCCTGACGGGGGCCGTAAATTTTTACGAATCTCCCGTAAATATCGACCATTGTATTTTTAGAAATAATCACTGTGAAGATGGTCTAAACATAGTACGGTCTAATTTTGAATTAAAAAATTCTGCTGTTATCAATACCCCCTTTGATGGTCTTGATGTTGATTTTTCTGAAGGTCTGATCCGCAATTGTAGTTTTCGAGATACCGATAACGACGGGATGGATTTTTCTGGTAGTGAAATTGTTATCGAAAAGGCAACGGTAGATAATGCGGGCGATAAAGGACTGAGTGTTGGAGAAGAAACGGATGTTATTGTGAAGTGGCTATACATCAACGGTGCCACGATTGGTGTGGCTGCGAAAGATTTATCGACTGTACTTATTCAACAAATTACCCTGGATAATTGTGAGCAGGGTTTTGCAGCGTACCAAAAAAAGGCAGAGTATGGTGGTAGTAAAATTATTGTTAACAAGGTTCATTTTAAAAACTTGCGTCGACAGTATAACATTCAACGGGGTTGTGTGTTACAAATTGGGGATAAGGTAATTGAGGGGGAATAGGAAAGGGGGATATTGAAGATTGGATTTCGAATTATGAATATTGATTTACGCTTCAATTATCGCATTTCACCGCCTCGATTATAAGCAAATTAACCGACCCAAACCTTATAACTTATTTTTTAAACGATCCATTAATCATTAGCGTAAAATGTCGAAAAAAAATCCTGGTTCGTTGCCAACAGTAAATGTTCAGCATTTAGGCGTAATGTCTTACGCGGAGGCTTGGGCTTATCAGCAAAAATTGCAGCAGGAAGGGGTAAGTGCCCGCAGTCACAATCGAAAAATTACCGATGATTTTGAACGAATTCAGTTAAAAAACTATCTATTGTTTTGTCAGCATCCACACGTTTATACCCTGGGGAAGAGTGGTTCGGTAGATCATCTATTGCTCGACGAAGCCGAAATGACCGAGCGAAATGTGGAATATTTCAAGATCAATCGGGGCGGTGATATCACTTACCACGGGCCGGGACAAATTGTGGCCTATCCCATCTTTGATTTAGAACAATTCTTTACGGATGTACATCGTTATGTGCGGAGTCTGGAGGAGGTAGTAATAGCCACCCTGGCAGAATATGGCGTAGTAGCTAGCCGAATTAAGGGTTTTACAGGCGTGTGGATAGAAGGAACCCCAAGCAGAAAAATCTGTGCGATTGGCGTACACATGAGCCGTTGGGTGACCTTGCATGGATTTGCCTTCAATATCAATACCGATCTGAATTATTTTAAACATATTGTTCCTTGTGGAATTGATGATGCGGATAAAACAGTCACTAGTCTGGCGGCAGAATTGGGTAATACGGTGGAAATTGAAGAAGTAAAAACAAAACTTCTGCACCATTTTTCTCGTATATTTAATTTTAAGGCTACTGGCTATTAGTAGCGACCAATGGCAATAGCTTTTTAAAAAATATTTTGATGAAAAAGGATATTCCACAAAAAAAAGTACAAGATCTGGCCATTGCGGTAATACCGCAGGACGGAGATCTTTGGGATGTATACGTTATTAATCTGAAGGATGAGCCAATAACAAACGTGCTGATTAATTCTAAAGGATATGGAAGTGTCAATAACGAAGTGGTAGAAACTACCATTTTGCGACATTTTTTTCCAAGTATCGGCCCTTTACAATTGTATAAAATCGAGCCGATTACCAAGGAAGTTCTCGTTTTAACCAACGAATATTGGGTAAGCTTTAGTCATGATGGATATATGTATGACAAGAAATACGTTTTTGTCAAGGGTAGTATCGACCCCATGAATTTTACACTGATTCCTTTTCTTAACCAACAGGGGGTAATGATTAGATAGCGCATCTGTATTCTCTTTCAATAAACTAACCGGAATCAATAAACGTTATGGATAATATACATTTATAATAGGCTTATCTGCTTACCAAACGGTAAGTTGCTCCGCCTCATTTTTAACTTAAAAGTAAATACAATGTCCGATAATCTATTAGTTCGGTTTCTGGGTGTTCTGGCCATTTACCTGGCCCTGGTTTTTCTGGGTGGTGAAGTTGGACAGAAAATTCTTTATCCGATTCATTTATTGGTTACTTTTCTGCATGAACTTGGTCACGCTTTGGGTGCCTTGATTACTGGTGGTGACGTACTTGCGCTACAAGTTAATAACGATGGTAGCGGCTGGACGAAGACCCAGGGAGGAAATCTCAGTATTATACTCATGGGAGGTTATTTAGGAAGTGCACTATTGGGAAATATATTGTTTTATATTGGTGCCAACGGTGGTAAAATTGCTAAAGGAACCTTGTTCGTGCTCATGGGCTTCATGATTTTTGCGGGAATCATGTGGTTTAACTCACTATGGACCACTGGATTTTTATTGGCATTTTCTTTGGTGCTATATTTTTTGACGACCAAGACGAATTTGCACCGCGAGATTCTTATGTTTTTGGGATTGGCAACGATCCTTTATATTATTCAGGATTTTAACGTTGGCCCCAGTTCTGATTTAAAAAAATACGCCGAATTATTTGTCGTTATTCCGGCCAATATCTGGATGTATATCTGGTTGATTATTGCGCTGTCTCTAACCGCTTTGAATATTTACGCAATTATAAAAATGAGTTCCCGAAAAAACCTTAATTAATGGAAATAGATTTTACAGAAACCACAGAAAACATTATAACGGCCTTGTTTAAGGATATTGAACGTGCAACGGTAGATCACAAACATCCTTTTCGTTTTTGTTATTTGGCTACTACAGAAGTAGACAATGTACCCGCTCAACGAACGATCATTTTGCGCAGTATTCTGCCTTCCAAAGAAATGCTGATCTTTACCGATTACCGCACTCCAAAAGTGCAAGAGATCAAACAACAGCCGCAAGTATCGCTTTTATTTTATCATCCTCGTCGAAAATTACAAATTCGATTTAAAGCCATCGCGACTATTCACCATCAGGACGCGCTCTGTTTGCAGGAATGGAGTAAGCTCAGCGATCATGGAAAAAAAGATTATCAAACCACCTTGCCACCCGGCTCAGATCTACCACAGAAAAGGCTGGAAGAGATTCACAATACTGAAATCGGATCAAATTTCTTTTCCATTATTTCTCTTAAGCCAATCAATATTGACGCACTCCAATTGAGCCGTTCCGGACACCAACGTATGATCGGTCAGATGGAAAATGGGGAATGGACGGGGAGTAAAGTAATGCCTTAGCAAAATTTTTATTGAACAGTTGAAATGTTGAGCCGTTAAAAAACCGGAAATCAACTTCTATAGAATGCCCTAAACAGTGTTTTATAAATTATTAACTGCATATTGGTTTAAATTTTATCTGATGAGAAATCTATTCTTTTTCTTAATACTATTATTCAGTATAACGGAGCTTTCTGCTCAGGTGATAGACAGTTTAAATCAAACGACTGCTCCAAAAGGTGGCATCAATCGTTTGGCTTTAAGGTACTACGGAATTGATTTTAGTGAGGAGCAGCGGAAACTAATCGGAAGTAATGAGATCGAACTTATGTACTTAGTAGATGCAGAAGGAAATCCCACACTTTCTGAGGTGAACGGTATTAATGATCCCGCAATAATCGACAGTCTTCGACAAAGAACCCTTGAATTAGATAGTTTCCATCCTGCTATGGTGAATGGTGTAAAACAAGAGTCTATATATTTTATGAAGATGAGCTTTCCGACTTATAAACAGACCAATCAAATCAATGGATTTCTTCGGCAGACAGATTACAAAGAGCCGACCTTAGCCGATTTTGAATATATAGATAAATCCAACGTTAGATTTGATATGCTGATAGGAGGAATGATGAATCAGTTTATTGGAAACCCTGCTACTTATCTTGGTTTGGGTGGAGGGATGAAAATTGATATGACGATGACGGATAAACGTCAATATATCTACGGTCTGACGATGAGTTTTTATGGAAATAAAAGAAAAGAACCTTACCCGCTTGAAACCATGCGACCACAATTTTCTGCGCCTCCAACATTGCTCGTAGGCGCCGTGTTCGGAAAATGGTTCGATAAAATAAGTATTCAGGGAGAAATAAATTATACGATTCAAAATATTACCGAAAGGATAGGGGACACTGATCCCGATTGGATACAGTTAAGAGGGTGGAGTCCGGGGGTGGTGGTAAATTATCCTATTTTGTTAGGAAAAGAAAAACCTACTTTTAATTATGGCGGACCATCTGTATTTAGTAACAACCTTAATATTCATTTAGGTTTTAGATATCTAAAATTGTCCCTGAAGGAGGCGACCGGATTTATGGTGGAATTGGGGGTTGGTTATCGAATGGGATTAACTGGTATAAAATCCTATAAAATGAAAAGCCCGTCGAACTGATGGGTTCTTTAAATGAATACCTTCTAATATTTGACTGTTTCGTTTTTATTCGGTTTTCAATGAACGGACACTGCAAATGTAAATACAATTCATGAATGGTATCTACGTTTGTGGTCTTCTCGTGAGACAAATTTTCATTCCTTATCATAGGTTTAACCGACCGAAACCTTTATAACTTATATTTAATCATTAGCGCTTTTAGACAAGCAATTACTCCGCATTCCTTTCCCGAATTACCGCCCCAACCGGACGCCGCTCAATTTTGGCGCGAAGCCAGCTAATACAATCGAGGTAAAGAAAAGCCCGCTGTTCATATCGGTTAGATTCTAACGTCTGTAGTTTGGCTAGAAAGTTTTTCATCACCGCTTTTTGTTCATAAATAGGGGTTTTGATAATCACTTTAAAAAACTGAAGAAAACAAGTTTGTACTTTATTATCTAAATTCTTTTTTGTGAAAAAGAGTTGGTAGCTTCTGATTAGAGAAGGCAGAAATTTGTAATTTTCCAATTCAAAATGGACCATTAGAAACATCAATCGGGCGTACGCCTGAATATCAGAACGAAGCGAAACAGTAGTCATGTCCAGAATGTAGTTTAAATATTTAATGGCTTTATCTGGTTCATTATTTCCGAGGTGCATCCAGGCAAATTTATAGTAAAAGATCATGACCTTGTGCTTGTCCAGCGCGTCTTTATACCGATCCAGTCGGGCCAGTGTTTTTTTGATACTCTTGACGCCCTCATCGAAAGAACCATTTAGGAAATGTAAATTTAAGCGTCCGGAATGCGTGTACAAAAAAGAAAGTATCTGCGTATTCCGATTAAAACGAAGGTAATTTTTTTTGCGAAAAGTTTCTAATTCCGTATGATAAAGTGCGTACGTATTTTGTTTTTTCAAATTATAAGAACAGGTCAATAAATAGTGATAGCCTCTTAAAAATAGATTCATATCCCGAGTCTTCAGCTCGTCGTACTCCCTGAAAATCTGTACCCATTTCAACGCATATTCGTAACAATTTTCAAAATCATTTAAAATATAATAATACCAAACGTGTGACTGGTAGAGCAAGACATTTTCCATTTGTCCCAACTTCGTATTATCTAATGCGGGTACTTGTTCCACAAAAAACTGGCTGATTTCATTCGCCTCTACCTCGTTTTTGACATGTCCATTTTCGATATAAAATCGGTGCAGCAGCATTTTCAGATTACTCAGTCTGACCCGATTACCGAGGGTATCTATTTTTTCAGAAGCCTCCTTTGTAAGCGCTTTGATAGGCCGGGAATCACTACGGGTAATATGTCTGGAATGAATCAGTTTTTCCAGTTCAATAATCGTGATCAAATTAAAATCGTGGTGGTGTTCCTTTGACAGTTTTTTTGCCTTTTGTAAAACCTTCAAGGCTTGTAAATGAAATCCTTTTCCGTAAAGGATATGCGCAAAGTCGATATATTCCCGGACCTGAATATTAGAGCGTTTGGATTTATTGAGCATCCGCAAACTGGTAAGAATTTGCTCGTATAAATGTCGTTTAGCGTTGGAATATTTTACAGGGGGAAGGTTACCAAGTTTGGATCGGAGCGCTACTTCGTCCATTTTTTTTTGCTTATCCATAATGTCAAAAAGCTGCATATACAGCAATTCTTCGCTACTCTTAATGCGCTCGGCAAAAAGACGGAAAGTACGCTTCTCGGACTTGGTTAATGAACTAATTAACCTAAATAAATCATCTGTTTTTGATATAGCCATAAGTTATGCAAAGAGGTAATGCATTGATAATCAATAATTTGGCTAAAATTTGGTAGGCTTACACACCACAATTTTACGAAAATTAAGGAGAATAAAAAGGAATTGACCACTAATTTTGCCTTTATAACCAACGATTATACTCCACATAGAACCATTCCGGGATTTAAAAAACAAATCCTCAATAAACCTTTAAACAAGTTTTTATGAAAAAAATTGAAGCGATCGTCCGGGCCTCCAAATTTGAAGAAGTCAAAGAAGCCCTCGGAAAAAAGGAGATTAACTTTTTCACTTTCTACGAAGTAAAAGGATACGGCCACGAGAAAGGTAAAAACCTTACTTACCGCGGTGCCCCGTACGATATCGGTTATATCGGAAGAATCAAACTAGAAATACTCATTTCTGAACAATACGTTTCCGCAGCAATTGAAACCATTTCGGAAGCTGCCAAAACTGGTGAAAAAGGAGATGGACTTATCACGGTATCGAATATTGAAGAAATAAGAAACATTAGAACTGCTTTGAAAGGAAGCGAAGCAATTAATAGTTAATCGATCATATACTATAAATCAAAATTTTAACATTTAAATAATTTTAAGAATGGAACAAGCGACACAAGTAACCCCCGAGATGCTTAACGAGGTTCTCGCCGCAGCAAATGAGGCAAAGTTTATGGCCAATAACCTCTGGCTACTGGTAGCAACCGTTTTGGTATTTATTATGCACCTGGGTTTTGCTACCCTCGAAGCCGGGCTGGTACAAAAGAAAAATGTTGTCAATATACTTTTTAAAAACGTGATGATCGTTTCTATTGGATTGTTGACCTATTATGTGGTTGGGTTCAACCTTATGTACCCTGGTACCAATCCGGGTGGATTTTTTGGATTTGCCGGTTTTGGATTGACACCACCTGAAGGTGGATTAACTTCTGCTTATGGAAGTTACACGTATTATACCGACTTTATTTTTCAGGGAATGTTTGCAGCTACTTGTTGTACAATCGTTTCCGGAGCCGTAGCCGAAAGAATTAAGCTGGTTCCTTTCCTCATCTTCTGTACTTTATTTGTCACCCTTTCCTATCCGATTACGGGTATGTGGAAATGGGGAGCAGGTTGGCTGGATGCGATGGGATTTTATGATTTTGCCGGATCTACTCTGGTCCACTCCGTAGGAGGTTGGGCTGCTTTGGCAGGAATCATTTTACTCGGGCCAAGAAAAGGAAAATATACGGACAAAGGAACAAAAGCCATTCCGGGTCACAGCATGCCTCTGGCTGCTATCGGTGTATTTTTACTATGGTTTGGCTGGTTTGGATTTAATGGAGGATCTGTACTGTCTGCTGATCCGGCATCGGTATCCCTGGTTTTTGTAACAACCTCCTTAGCCGCCGCAGCTGGCGCAATTGGCGCATTTGTCGTCTCTTACATCATGTTTAAATCTTACGATCTTTCGATGGTTCTGAATGGAATACTGGGAGGTTTGGTCGGAATCACGGCCAGTGCCGATGGAGTAGCTGTACCGAGTAGTATTTTAATTGGTTTAATAGCGGGTATTTTAATTCCACTATCTATTACGTTTTTCGATAGAATGAAACTGGATGATCCCGTAGGAGCCACCTCGGTTCACCTGGTATGTGGAATTTGGGGAACCATTGCCGTAGCGATTTTTGGAAACTACGGAGAAGGGGTAGGAACTTTATACGCGCAGTTAGTAGGAATCGGTGCAATTGGTGCTTTTACTTTTACCTTTTCTTTTGCTGTATTCTATTTACTGAAAGTGGTTTTTGGAATCCGGGTATCTTCAGAAGAAGAAGTCAAAGGATTGGATGTGGAAGAGCACGATCTGAGTGCTTATGCTTTTAATTAAAAAAAATAACAATGCTGGTTGAACAATGGTTTTTATTGTTCAATCAGTATGTTGTCCATGTATTTATAACTCAAAAAACCAAATTGTAATCCCATATTTATAAATGCGAGAAGGCCTCTGCGCTAACAGAGACCTTACTCAAGAACAACGGATTATCCGCCATTCTTCGCAGAAGGTAAATTTAATCAGAAAAAGTAAATTGTACAAGTAGTTTGGGACAATTGACCATTTTTGACAGGATAATGCTTTGTTCGAATTTTTAAAATTTTCTTTAAAATTAAAAAATCAGAACAATGAAAAACTTTACCTTATTCACAGTTGCTTTTTTATTAATGATGACTACCCTCGTCGCGCAGGATAGCTTCGAACCAACTTTAGAAATAGATACGGAGCTGGTGGCCGCAGATACAGCTAGCGTACCAGTGGATGCACAAACCACTAGCATTCAGTTGGGAGGTTCAATGGACGGTTATTTTCGGGCAAATCTTAATGCGGATGCAGGAGTTGCTCCGGGAACTTCCTTTGCTAACCTACCTGGATTTTCTTTAGGAATGGCCAACTTGACGCTTTCCAAAGATGGTGCAAAAGCTGGATTTATGGCAGATTTGGTTTTTGGACCACGGGGAGAAGATGCGACTTTTTTGTCTCCGTTTTTGAGACCAGGCGGTACTTCGAGTATTGTCAATCAATTGTATGCTTACTGGAATATCAACGACAAGTATAAAGTGACGCTGGGAAATTTTAATACCTTTTTAGGTTATGAAGTTATTTCTCCCGTTTCTAATTTTAATTATTCTACCAGTTATATGTTTTCCTACGGACCATTTTCTCATACTGGTTTAAAGCTGGATGTCGATCTGGGCAGCGGGTTTTCTATGATGGCTGGCGTTTTTAATCCAACCGATGCGACCGAATTTAATCCTACCAATGATTACGTTGGAGGGTTGCAATTGGGATATGATTTTGGGGACGGAAGTGTTTTTCTAAACGGATTATTTCAAGATGGATTTTATCAGCTGGATATAACAGGTGGCGCGGATGTTACCGAAAAGATTTATTTGGGAATAAATGCTACGGTAGCCAAAGATAATTTTGCGGGAGTCGCACTTTACGCACAAGCACAAGTGGTGGAGGATTTAAAACTGGGAGTGAGAGGAGAATATTTTGTAGATAACGGGATCGGGGTGATTGCTAATGACGAGCGCATCATCGACTTTACTTTTTCTGCTAATTATACCATTGGTAATCTGACCTTGATTCCTGAATTTAGAGTAGATGCGGCTTCAAGACCGATATTTTCAGATGACCAGAAAATGAATAAATCGCTCGCTTCTTTTGTATTGGCAGCCGTTTATGGTTTTTAATTGTTTTAAAAAAAAATGTTTAGTTTGGAAAATTGAGGGTTACAGACCAACTATACTCCGAAAGCAATGACTATTTCAGTCATTGCTTTTTTTTTGCAGTCATTGAATTGCCTTGATGGTCATCCTGACGGGCGTGATACGGACCCGGTTTATCGCTTACTTTAGAATGCCGTTGGTTTTCTCATTCCTTAGTGCATCGGAACTGTCAGTCTCCTCCTTTTCTAGCAAAGATTAGCTTATCTTGTGCTTTTTTAAGAGAATAAGGTTTAAAACCAATAAAAAAGACAGTATTGCTGTCATTTATGAATATTTTACTTTATCTTGCGAAAGTTAACCTGAATAAATAGGGACTTTTAGCGTTACAACCTGTGAAAATCTTTATTTTGTCAATATTAACACCCCTTGGGAGGATCAGATTAAAGTCTAATAAACAGTAGAAAGAAGCGATAAAAAATATGGCGTTATCATCAATCAAGCGATTTTGGAATTTATTGTCACAATATAAATCTGAGATTCGGCAAATATATATTTATGCGGTTTTTATTGGAATGGTCAACCTGACTTTACCGTTGGGTATTCAGGCGATTATCAATTATATTCAAACAGGAGAAATCACCTCTTCCTGGATCGTTTTGGTTGGGTTTGTATTGATTGGAATTGCCATAACGGGAACGTTACAAGTAGTTCAATTACGGATTGTGGAAAATATTCAGCAAGATCTTTTTGCGCGTTCCGCTTTTGAATTTGCCTACCGTATACCTAAAATCACTTTTTTTCAATTAGATAAAATTCATGCGCCGGAGTTGGCCAATCGTTTCTTTGATACGCTCACCATTCAGAAAGGATTGCCAAAGATCCTGATTGATTTTTCGTTGGCTATTTTTCAAATAGCGTTTGGGTTGATCCTTCTGGCCATCTATAGTCCTTATTTTATTATCCTGGGTTTTTCACTGGTGGTTATTCTTTTGTTGATTTTTAAAATTACAGGACCCAAAGGATTGGAAACCAGTTTAATCGAGAGTAAATATAAATATAGACTGGTTCACTGGCTAGAAGAAATAGCGCGGGTAAATCGAAGTTTTAAACTAAATGGCTATAGTAAATTCCACCTCGAAAAATCGGATGATATTGTAGTAGGATATTTGGCAGCGCGGGAGAATCACTTTCAGGTTTTGATCAATCAATTTCGATTCTTTATTGCCTTTAAAGTATTTCTGGCTGCGGGATTATTGATTCTTGGAGGGTTCCTGGTTTTTAACGAATCGATGAATCTTGGACAGTTTGTCGCAGCTGAAATTGTTATCATTCTGATCATTAATTCTGTAGAAAAAGTATTGAGAATTATTGATACCATCTACGATGTATTAACCGCACTGGAAAAAATAGGATACGTTACAGACCTTAAACTGGATGAGAACAAAGGTACTGCAGAGATAGAAGAATTTACTGCGCTGAGTGTTCGTGCGGCGAATGTGGAGTTTAGTTTTCCAGATGAAAAACGCAGTATATTTGATGATTTATCTTTCGAAATTCCAGCTAAAGCCAAGGTCTCCATTACCGGAAAATCAGGTAGTGGAAAAACCCTGTTATTGCAAATCATTGCTGGTATCCATCAGATTGTGGATGGAGAGATATACATCAATGAGGTTCCGATTGTAAATTACAACCTTAACAATTTATATTCTAAAATAGGAATCGCTTTCCCAACCAATCAGCTCTTTGAAGGAACCTTTAAGGAGAATATATTAATGGGCCGTCTTATTTCCGAAAAGGATCTGCAAGAAATTATCAAGGTTCTTTCTTTGAATGATTATTTTGTTACCCAAACCAAAGGAATTGACAGCCATGTCGATAGTGGGGGAAGAAGGCTTCCGCGTAGTGTTATTCAAAAATTATTAATCGCACGTATTTTAGTAGCTCGTCCCCAACTTTTGTTATTGGAAGATCCTTTGCACTTTGTGGACGAGGAGACTAAAAAAACCATTATAGATTATATTATGAGTCCCGAAAGAGACTGGACAGTAGTGGTAGTAGCAGATTATTATTACTGGAATGAAAAAACCACCCATAACATTAGTTTAACACCGTTAACATAAGTCATGCTTAATATTTCTGAAAATACCATAAGTGCTGATATAAGTCTGAGCGACTACAAATCGTTTGGTCTTTTAAGAAAGTCAAAAATCAAGCGGTTGCCCTTATTTTTATTTTTGGGGTTATTGATTGGAGTAATTCTTGCGCTATTTTTGCCATGGACGCAAAATATACAAGCAAAAGGTTATGTAACTACGCTTCTGCCAGAACAAAGACCGCAGGCCATCCAATCCGTTATTTCTGGTCGACTGGAAAACTGGTTTGTACGGGAAGGAGACTTCGTTAATGCGGGCGATACAATTGTGCATCTATCGGAAGTAAAAAGCGAATATTTTGATCCGGATTTAATCGCCCGCACCTCTGAGCAGGTCGAAGCTAAAAGTCAGAGTATCAATGCTTATGATACAAAAGTAAAAGCTTTGGATAATCAGTACAAAGCACTTGAGCAGTCGTTGCTAATTAAAATGGAGCAAACCCGAAACAAGATTGAGCAGGGGCGCAATAAAATTAATACAGACAGTATTGATTTGGTAGCAATAAAATTAAATTTTGCGATTGCTGAAAATCAGGTGGAGCGAACCAGACAGCTGTTTGACAAAGGTTTAAAATCGTTGTCTGAGCTTCAAGAAAAGGAAATTAAACTTCAGCAGACACAAGCAAAAGTAACCGTTCAGGAAAACAAATTGCGGAACCAGAGAAATATGCTGATGAACTCCATTATCGAATTAGGAGCCATTGAAAATGAGTACGCCAATAAATTATCCAAATCACGGTCTGATCAACAATCGGCAATTTCTGCCAAGTTGGAAACTATAGCTGCTACCTCGAAGCTGCAAAATCAACTAAGCAATTATAGTCAGCGACAACAATTCTATTTTATTACCGCACCTCAATCGGGTTATGTAACCAAAGCCATTAAAAAGGGACTTGGAGAAATCGTCAAGGAGGGAACAGATATTGTCACCATCATGCCCGATGTATACGACCTGGCCGTAGAGATGTACTTGCTGCCCCAAGACCTGCCGTTGATTCGTCCGGGAGATGAGGTTCGACTGCGTTTTGATGGTTGGCCAGCAATTGTGATTAGCGGATGGCCGGAAGCATCTACCGGAATTTTTAACGGAAATATTGTAGCGATTGATCGGTTCATCAGTGAGAATGGATATTATCGAATTCTGATTAGTCCCGACAATGTGTATAAATCATGGCCAGAGGTTTTGCGAGTAGGAACCGGAACGAACGCATTTATTCTATTGAAGGACGTACCTATATGGTATGAAATCTGGCGATTGCTCAATGGATTTCCCGCTGATTTTTACCAGAGTGAGGCAGCTAAAAAAGAAGAAATTAAACGTAAAGCACCAGCTAAATCAATCAAATAATATGAATTTTTATTCTAGAAAACTGATCAAACCTGAAAATCTCAACGCTCGAAATACTTTATTTGGAGGTGCGCTACTACGATGGATTGACGAAGAGGCAGGAATTTATGCGATGACGAAACTGGATTCTAAAAATGTAGTAACCAAATATATGTCAGAGATAAATTTTGTCAATTCTGCCGAGCAGGGAGATGTGATTGAGATTGGTTTGGGTTTTAACAGAATCGGTCGTACTTCCATCAGTTTTTCTTGTGAAGTACGTAATATTTTCAATAAAAAAACGATTATAAAAATTGACAATATCGTTTTTGTACTGGTAGACGAAGATGGAAGACCGATCCCGCACGGAAAAACGGACGCTAATTTAAACCTGTCAAAACCTTAAGTAAAGATGTTGAAAGTAATTAAATGGCGATTGTTTTGGATATTTGGTTTTATATTTTGTAATTTGGTTGTCCAGGCGCAGGAACCGGATAGCACAATTTTGTCTTATGAAGAATACCTGATAAATATTCTCAACTATCATCCCGTTGCCAAAAGAGCAAATTTAAAATTGGAATTAGCAGATTTAGAATGGTTGTCAGCCAAAGGTAATTTAGATCCAACGATTGATACTGACTGGAATCAAAAAAGTTTTGATGATAAACGATATTATCGCATCTTTCGCAATCGACTTCGGGTTCCAACAAAGTACGGGGTAGCTTTTGTGGCTGGCTATGAAAATACAGAGGGGATTTTTTTAAATCCAGAAGATAAAACGGACAAATTTGGGTTGTGGAATATTGGAATAGAAGTAGATATTCTTCAGGGTTTGCTCGTCAACGAACGTCGAATTGCACTGGATCAGGCCAGCGTCATGCAGGACATGGCTTTAAATCAGCAGCAAATTCTACTGAACGAATTATTGTATACCGCTTCGGAGGCTTATTTGGAATGGCAAAAATATTTTTATATTCAATCTGTTTTACTGGAAAACGAAGTTCTTGCCGCCGCCTATTTAGAAAATACAAAGCAGTCTTTTTTTGGCGGTGAAAAAACAGCGATGGATACGCTCGAAGCTTTTATCTTATTACAAGATGCTGTCTCTTTAACCAATTATAATGATTTGGAACTGCAAAACTCCCGTCAGATGCTGGAGAACTTTTTATGGTTTAACGAGCTTCCGCTGGAATTACAAATTACTACCAAACCGGATGATTACCAGCGTGAAATGTTTACAGTGACGGACGTTAGAAATATTCGGGAACTCGCACGAACCAATCCACTGATTTTAGAAAAGATAAATAAGCAATCTTTGTACGAACTGGAACTGAGATTAAAAAGGGAAAAGTTAAAGCCTAAATTAAAAGCGAAAATTAATCCGTTGATTGCGACGAATAATAATCTAATTCCAAGATATAATGCATCAGACTACAAACTGGGCTTTGAATTTTCTATGCCTTTATTTTTACGATCAGAAAGAGCGGACGTAAAAATGGGAGAAATTAAAATTCAGGATGGGGCGTTGGATATTCAAAATAAACAAAACGAGTTGCTCAATAAAATAGAAAGCAATCTGCTAAAGCAAGTCATACTGAGAGATCAGGTTGCGCTGGTCGCACAAAACGTAGAAGGGTACAAACAATTATTAGATGGCGAAAATGAGAAATTCTTTTTTGGAGAAAGTTCTGTTTTTTTATTAAACAAAAGGCAGGAAAAGTATATTGACGGTCGAATAAAACTCATTGAACTAAATTTAAAATTAAATTCTGTATTGTTAAAATATCTTTATTTTATTAATGATTTGATAAGGAATGGCGATTAAATAGCGTGATGGAAAAAGAGGAAGCATAGTGTCTTAATTCATTTTATCAACATTCCATAGCTCAATTACTTACCCTCCCGAATCACGCCTTCCTGAACAACTGAGGCTACCAGTTTTCCTTCCCGGTCAAAAAAGTTACCCCTGGAAAAACCCCGACCATTCGAAGCACTTGGACTATCGAGTGCGTATAACAACCAGTCACTCATATTAAAATCCCGGTGAAACCACATCGCGTGATCAAGGCTTGCGAGAAATAAATTTCCACGGTTAGATTTTGCCTGGTGTGGATTAACAGCGGTCAACAATAAATTATAATCAGAGGCGTAGGCCAGCAATTGATGTTGTAAAGGAATAGACGCCTCCAGTTTTTCTTTTGCTCGTAACCAAATATTTCGGAAAGGTGGCGCTGGATTTGGGTTTAAAGGATCCGGTTTTTCGACGGGTCGAAACTCAATCGCACGCGGATGAATACCCTGCATTCGTCGGTAGAGTAACGGGTCAATCGCTTCGAGAAATTTGAGTTGTTCCACATCGGTAAGGAGCGCTTCGGGAGGAAGTACTTTTGGTGCCGATATCTGATGATCAAAGCCTTTCTCTTTTTTCTGAAAAGAGGCCGCCATGACAAAAATAGTTTTTCCCTTTTGGCGCGCGGTTACCCGACGCGTTGTATAGCTACCACCATCCCGAATCGTATCGACATGATAAATGATTGGAAAATTACAATCTCCGCCCAGTACAAAATAGGCATGCATGGAATGGGCCAACCGATCATCTGGCACGGTTTGATAAGCTGCGTACATTGCCTGTCCCAGCACTTGTCCGCCAAAAACCCGACCCCAGGGCGTCATAAAGGATTGTCCTCGGTAAAGGCAAGGATCCAGTTCTTCGAGGGTAAGAAGTTTTATTAAATCTTCAATACTTTCCATGCACTATTTTTTTGTGCAAATATAGTCATGTTTAGGATCAATAAAAGAATAACTTATAACATTTTGACAACCCTTGCACCACTTTTTTCACCGTCCACAACTTCTTCCAGACTCCTCAAAGATACTCCTTTTTTAATTTTCAATTGAAGCTATTTTCAGTTGAAAAAAAATGTAATACCTCGATTTTTAAATGCGCCCGTAGGGACAACTGGCGCGGTGATGGACGGAGGGATTACTGATGGCCACGCTGCTTTCCCTGCGTGGGGTTGGGCTTGTGGGATGTGCCTGCCTGCGGCGGTAGGCTAATTTGTGTGGTGGATTTTTAGATAGGGTGGTGCTTTTTGAGTTGTTCTTTTAGGTCGGTCAGATCTGCTTTTCGGTAACGTTCTGCGCTCAGGACTCGTTTTTGTTGGAGTTCGTGGAAGGTGTTGATTAGGCTTTTTTCCTTTTCGCCAGCGCATAATTTAGTGGCTAGTTTTAGGGCTTTCCCGCCTTGCGGGATTTCACTTACGTTCAACACGCTTTTGGCTTTTTCTATTGCCTGATATTTGTTGGTGTTTCCAGTTCTTAGTTTTTACATCTGATAGATAAATTCAATTTGGTCACCGCTGCCGGCTTTGCAGTTGGTGGAGAAGCAAGTCCAGGTATTGGTTTTTGGGTAGAGTTGTAAGGACGGAGTTTTGTCATTATGCCACGGGCAGCGGAGGCGGTGGTTTTTATCAGGGGATAAATTGTAATGATGGAGGACGGTTTGGAGGGTGAGGCGGGATTTGATTTCGGTGATTTCCATAAAAGTGTTAAAGTTTGTGTTTTTCTATTTTGGAACTATTAGACACAAAAGTATATTATAATCCCAATACAAACAAGAACTATTGGCTTTTTTTATGGCTTTTAATTACTTAAATTTGTAGTATCACTGTATTTTTAGACACAAAAAGGGCTTTTATGGACAAAATAGCTGTAATTATTACTAATCTTCGCAAAGAAAAATCCTGGTCGCAAACTGACTTGGCAGAGAAAAGTGGCGTTTCCAGAGAGATGGTTGGTAAATATGAACGTGGCAAAGCAATTCCTTCAGTGGATGCGGCCAAAAAAATAGCCGACGCTTTTGGTGTCAGCTTGGATTATCTTGTTGGGGAAGGTATCAATGCTGCTTTCGATAAAAAGACCATTGCCAGATTACAGGAGATTCAAAACATGGATGCCGATAAGAAAGACAGTCTCTTTAACATTATAGATGCGGTAATTCGGGATTATAAAACTCAGAAGGCTTATGCAAGATGAATTCTATAAAATTAAACCAGCTGTTGATACAAAGGAAACTGGAAATGTGTTTCCGGCAGTTGTAAGTTTTGATAATTATGACTTTAAAAGTCCGTCATCTGTGCATAACCTCAAATCACATATTCCTATTTCCAATAAGATTGATATTAGATTCAAATTGGCCGAGAATGCAAATTGTACTGATTTGCTTTCTCAGGCTACAATAAATAGCACTGGACTATTAGTAAGTAAAGACTTTTTAGAAGTACTTGACAAGTTTAATATAATACCATTTTCAAAGATTCCAGTTAAAATAACTTCTAGAAATTCAGTTATAATATACTTTTGGATTCATTTCATTTGGAGAGATTGGCATAAATATGTAGACTGGACAGCGTCTACTTTTAAACTATTTGAAAATGGCAAGTTTATTCCAATCGTGATTAATTCCTACAGTCAATATTTAGAAGAAGTAAATAAGTCTCAATTTTTTAGAATCGGCCGTGACAAACATGTACTTACTTCGATTAGCTATGATTTATACAATCATCCCTTTGAAGGAGAATTTTACATATCAGCTGATTTAGCTGCTGCAATTATATCAAGTAAATTAACAGGAATTAATATCTCTTCAACTCCAAAACTAATCACCTAGCAAATCTAATACATCAATATTATTTAAGTTTAAATTTAGTGCATTAAGATTACCTGATGTGTTGTTAATGATATTTCTAATTCCTTGGTACTTAGAATTACCATTAACTAAATTTTCCATTAATTTCTGTGCTTGCTCTGGGGCTAACGGAACTCCTACACCCAGTATTGCCTCTAACTTCGTAAACACTTCGGTTATCTGAGCGGTATACTGAGGATGAGGTCCGTGTCTTCCTTGTCCTGTTGCTTGTACAAACTTTTCTAAAGCAACCCCATTTGTCAATTTATCATTGAATTTAAAACCCTCTTCTACTGCCTTTTTAACATAACTATTTTCTTTTAATAGCTGTATTGGTAATATGTGATGTGCTTCTTGTGTTTTGCTGATGCCAGGGATATTATCTCTTAATTTATATCGTTGTTTGATAGTGGATTGGACAACTTCTGAACCATAACTTAGAAGAGATTACACCATCCGTTGAGATCGCTAATAAAATTGCTAAAGCACTTGGTGTATCTTTAGATTTTTTGGTTGGTAATATTGATCTCGAACTTTCTGATAAATTGATGAATAGAATAACCGAAGTTTCTAAAATGACAGAAAAGGATAAAGATCATGTCTTTACCCTTCTCGATGCTTTTATCGCTAGAACTAAAATGCAAGGTTTTATTTAATTAATACGTTTACTCGATAAAAGTATATCAATACGTACTGAGCCATATACTTGTAAAAATTTACCCCAAAAGTTTCTCATTTTTTTTAAAATCCAATCTACATCGAATTCAGCGATATCATTAACTTTTAAATAATCAGTATCTGGAAGTGGAATTTTTGACTTTATTGTCCTTTGAGTTGTTTTAGTAGTAATTTCTTCCATAGACATAAATAACTTATTGAGCCTTTTTCCACGATCTACGTTATCGACCAGACTCTTTACTTCATTCATAGCACTTGAAAAGGACAAACACAAATCTTTAAACAAATTAAATTTAATTAATCCTTCTTCTTTACGTAGTGACCTAAATGAAATTCTTGAAGCATCTAAAGCATAAGAACTCTCTTCAACAAAAAATTTAACCTCTTCAAAGCATGTATCTATAAAGTTTATCACCTCATAGTCTTCTTCTAAACACTTACTATTCCTTATATTTTTAAAAAAATTTTTATTCATTATATCTAATTTAATTTGGCAACTCAAATATAACCTCGTAACCATTTACTCCGTCAACAGCTTCTGTAAGTTGTTTGATCTCTTTAATATCTGTAAAAACTCTCTTAGTTGCATATCGCCCTGTTATTGTTTGGAATGCTGCTTCCGAAGGAGACATCGTTTCTAGAGCTTCTTCGTACATGAGCAGATTTATAGATTTGTTATCAGGCAAGTCAGGATATAACGTTGGATTTTGAACCCATACAGCTTTTACTCCTTTAACATTATCGAATTCTCCAAATTGTTTCAAAGCCATGTCCATTGCATCTTCAGTAACTTTTGTTACACCTGCATTATTCATACCTGTACTTTTAACAATATTACCAGTTAAATAACCATCATCAGTTAAACCAACTTTAGCATAAACATCTTTACTTCCTGCATTTGGACCACTATTGAATTTATAACTAAATGTTTTCTCATTCGCTAAACCTGTACCTAAATCAGGAAAAGAGGGTGCATTAGTCATAAAGTGGCTTCCATCTGTTTTATGGTATACCAACAACGCATTCTGTTGCTGATTGATATTTGTCGCTTTTACAAAATAATTATTTATGTTTTCTAAGTTCTCTATATTCTTTCTTACGGCATTAGGTACTTCCGCATCAAACAACACCTTCCACGCCTTAACCCCATTTGCATTCCCCTCAACAAATTCTCTAAATAGTCGATTTCCTAAATCCACATCCAAAGCAACTTTTTGCTTTGGCGTTAATTTATCTAAAAGAGTACTAACCTCTACATTATCGGCATATCGAGCACGGAGCGCATCAAATTTACTAAGATTTATTTTACCTGCAAGGGCTAATTTATATTTTTCGATACCATCTTGGCCCACTTTCTTCATTTCGACCACATAATTTCCAAAAATATCTTCTATTCTATCTTGAGCTTCATCTTTAATTTCTTTAATGGTCCATCCTGAGACATCATTAGTACCTAGGTATATTTTCTGTCCGACTATTGCGTATTGGTTTTCTAAGTTATTTCCAAAAAGTTTTGCGATGGCATCATCAACTTCTTTTATCATATCTCCACTGGTAGCATTCAATATTCTGTATATGGCCTTGCTTGTTTCTCCTGACGTTTCCATTGCTAATAAAAAAGTCCCCTTACCTAATCGGAAAGTAGATTGACCTGTCACTACTGAATATCTTAATAACAAGCCTGCACCTTTAAAGACATAAGTTGTCGCGTCTAATTTTTGTAATAAATCATTTATCTTTGATAACTTTCCAGCCTTGGCAAATACTAGGAAAAAGGTTGCTAAATTTGCCACATCTTCACCAATTTGATGTCCTATTTTACATGGATTTCCTTCGGTATGAGCCTTTCGAATTTTTTCCCAAACAGTATCCCAAATACAATCTGCTAGTCCTAATTCATTAGATTCCAGGCATTCATCAGCAAACTGATCCCAGCTTTTTGATAATTGGTCTCGGATACCAATATCATTGTTTTGAGCGTCTTTAATCGTTTCGTTGGTAACGATTTTAATAAGGAGACTTGCTATTTGTGGTAAACCTTCAAGCTGTTTTATTAGACCATTATAAATTCCACACATGGCGGCGAATTCTACTCTGTAAAGTTCATATTCACCTCCAATTCCCTCGATGTCAGAAAAGAGTTTCTCAGAAATAAATGTGGTTGGATAGAGCAATCTTATGTACCAATGAAGGTCTGCCAAATGTGGAAAATAATTTTGAGCATCAGGATTGTAAAATCTTTCTGGAATTTTTACTGTGCCGATCATATAAGCCAAACCATCTAAAAGGTCAGTGGCAAGATCAAGAGAAAACAGGGTTGCTCCTCTTAAATCTTCAAAAGCTTGATTCAAAATATCGTTAAGTTCAATATCATTTGAAACTACTTCACTACCAGAAAAGAATTCAAGAGGTCTTTGGGTGCCGTCCTCATTAAACGTTAATTTAATGGCAATACCTTTGGAAGGAACATTTTCTAATAAATAGATCAATTGGTCGTTTTCTTCACTATTAGAATCAGTAATGTATAATCTAAGCTCGACTCCTGTTAAGGAACGAGTTTCTGAGAGCTTCACAATTGCTGCCTGAATAATCGCCTCATCAATTTTTTCTGTGAAATCAACAACGATACCTGCTTTACAATAACTAGGAGGAATGTTTTGTACATTTATGGTCTCGCTATTATCGCTAAAATTTGCAGTAATAATCGCTAGAGGATCCATATAAAGAATCTCTAGAGGATCTGTATAAATTTTCCCGGTAGCTGATTTAGAAACTTTTTCTGAGATTTTTTTTATGGTACATTGACAACCTGCATTTGGATTGTATTCTATGAGACCAAAATAATATTCGTTTTTGTTGATCGTAAGGTCAGTATAATACTGGGATTCAGAATCATTAAAAAACCCATTAAAAGCACCAGGCAAAGGACTTTGAGTATAAATTGAATTATCACCAGGAATAATTTTGGTTGCATATTTTTCAGAAAAAGTGACTTGAGAATTTGGAGGTAGATTAATTCCAATATTATCTCGTGTGATAACGGTACCTCCCATTTCAAAATTGCAGGCCAAGAATTTGGTAGTCGGTTCCTCATCATCTAACAACCCCCCATCCTCATCATCATCAAACAACACCCAAGCTTTACTCGGATCATGCATCCCCGCCCACTGATACTGATGCGTAATCGTCCCCGTCGCACTATAATCCAATAAATTCTGCGTAGGATTATTTTCCAGTTGCGGATGCTGCTCAAAAGTATGATGCAACACAAAAGCGCCGTGCGCCAACTCGTGGGCCAACGTTTTAACGTAGCCTTTTTGGATCTGTTGAAGCTGCTCGTGATTAACAAAACCAAAATGCTTTTTTCGGGGCATGTAGCCCAGTTGCTTTGTCTCGGCAAAGCGGGGGAGGATGAAAATGTAGTAAGTATCGTCATCCAAATTGTTGTCGTCCTCATAGGCTCGGAAAATATCTTTCATCTCCCGCGTGTAGCTCTGTAGGAAACCCGTGGCAACCGCATCCAGCTCGTTGTCAAAATCGTCGATCCTGAAATCATCTACAATACTAACGGAAAGACCAATTACCGCAGACTTAAAAATCGTATCCAATTTGGTTTTTAGTACGTCTTCTGAAAAATTTGGTATCGCCCCGTTGACAGG
>ENA-ORXT01000897-ORXT01000897.1-marine-metagenome-genome-assembly--contig:-NODE-897-length-43289-cov-38.399634_pt1 | contig 43289 bp, 30 predicted proteins | sample MGYA00237868_ERZ511482 | MGnify/ENA metagenome assembly ERZ511482
GGCCAAACCAGCATCCAACTCAACCGCCATCTGGGTCGGGTCATCGGCCAAACCAGCATCCAACTCAACCGCCATCTGGGTCGGGTCATCGGCCAAACCAGCATCCAACTCAACCGCCATCTCGGTCGGGTCATCGGCTGACCAGATCTCGACCACCGTTGGTTCGTCGGCGGCCGTGTCGCTGCCGGGGCTTCGGCGGCGGGACGTGTCGGCGCGGATCCCAGCGATCGCGTCGCTGGTTGCGGCAACGGTGACGTCGCCTTCGCCTAGATCGTCTTCCCAATCGGGGTCGTGTGTCGTCATCGTGTTCCTGCAAGAGCATCGTCGCGCAGCGTCGGTGGGTCAAGTGCACGACGTGCTCGCGTCACTGCGCTGGCGCCGCCGTTGATCGACGAGCCCAGCACTTCTTCGGGCTGTGGTTCGCGATCAGGCATCATTTCGATCGGCATCCAGACTTGCCCACGATGTAAACCTCGACCCATGCACCGATGTCCGACGCATAGACCTCGGCACTGCGATCATTCCAGCGCTCGAGCCGAATCTTGCACCCCACGCCAAATCGTGCCGGTGTGGCGGACAGCCGCGGCGGGACTGCACCACTTGCGGTATAGAGCTTTTCATCGTCGACCAAGGGGCGAGGGTCACTCTCGAGCCGCTGCCCAGCCGGCGGTTGCACCACGTGCAAGCATTCGGCCAGCTGGCCAAAAAGGTGACCCGGAGGCGGATCCAACGCGCACGAACCGAACCTAGTCGGATCCGCGACCTCGACGGCGTCGTCGTCGGTGTCGATGTCGATGTCGATGTCGATGTCGATGTCGGCAGTCATCGTGCTCATCGTCGGCTCCAGACACGACGTGCGCTATCGATCACCAACATAGCCAAGGATTGTATCTGTCGGGACAGACGGTCTACCGAGGGGATGAGTCCCCCGGCGCATGTGCGTCTGTTCTCGCTGAGTCGATTTGGGCCACGATCCCTGCCGCGGTGCAGCGGCCGCGATCATGAATCGCCGGGTTCTGAGACGACAATGCCTGTCTGAAAAACCTCGCCCGAGCTCTGTAACGTTGCTGCGATCAGGTAGGTACCTGGTTCGAATTCGGCCAAGAACCCGGTGCTCGACGCTGCGTCGACGACCGTGAACACCGAACCGAGTTCAGCTACGTCACTAGTGACGTCGGCTCCACCCAGAGTCGACGCCGAGAATTCGAGTTGGTCCAGCGGCTCGAAACCAACAAGGTCGATCGTGACTTGACAGGGGTCTTTGCACTCGGCTGGGGTCGCCTGTATATAGGTCGCTCCCAACGGCCGAACGCACGGACGCGACGCCGAGGGCGCGAGCCGACCAGCACGATCTGCAACAACTTCGATGCAGGGTTCGTCGGTCGGTGCGAGCCCCGAGATGAGCACCGGACTCTCGTCGCTGGTCGCCCACACGGTGCTGAGGTCGTTACGGCGACGAATCTCATAGGTCACATCGTCGGCCACGGTGCTCGACCAGGCGACCAAGACCGAGTCGCTCCCGACTCGGGTGATGGTGACATCGCGTGGCGCCGGGGGTGCCAAGGCAACATTACTAATCGCAACCGAGGCGGTCGCCACCGGGGTTACCTGCGCCGTGTCGCTGGTGCCGCCGCTACTAGCAACCAGATAGATGATCACACCAACTACCAGCAAGCTCAACGCCCCGACGACGGTTGCGGTACGTCGACGTCTAACAGCAGTCGCTGGCTCGCTGACTTCTGCGGGTGGTGTCGAGGGTGGCGTTTCCGGCCGGGATGGTGCTGGCGGCGAGGCAAGCTCGCCTCCGGCGCGAGTGGCCGGCGCGCTGGACTCACGGCCGTCGAAGCCGACGAAGGTCGGCGCACTTCGGACTTGGGTCGCTTCGTCGTTGCTCAAAGCCTGCGGCGCGGGCGCAGGCCGCGCTTCGGTCAGGTCGTCTTCGGCGACCGAAAGCTCGACCGGTGCCGCAGCTGCAGCTTCGGCAAGAGGTGCAGGTGCAGCCGGCATGTCGGGAGCTGGAGCTGGCGCCAAGATCGAGTGCTCGGCGACGGGACTGTTCCCCGACTGATCCGTGAACTCGCCCGAAGGTTCAAAGACGGGCAACGCGCCTTGATCCGCGATCCTGGGCGACGACGTTCCGAAACCGAGTTGCTGACCAGCTCGATGCAAACTCCATGCGAAGTCGGCGGCGGAGTTCGGCCGCTCGGACGGTTCCTTGGACATCACCCCCCGAACAAGCTGATCGAGTTCGGTCGGAACACCGACCTCGGTCAGCGCGCTTGGCTGCTCGAGCAAGATGCGGCGAGCCTGCTCGGCTGCGGTCGGCTTCGTCCCATTGGCGTTTGGGTAATAGAACGGACGACGACCAGCCAGCGAGGTGTACAGCGTGGCCGCCAGCGAATACAGATCACTCTGCACCGACGGCGACGCACCTTCGACGATCTCGGGGGCCGCATAGGCCAGCGTGAATCCGGCTCCGGCGTCGCCACCAGTTCGAGTTCGCTCTTCGGTAAAGGTCGAGATACCGAAATCGCCGAGCGCCGGTTGGCCAAACTCGGAGATCAGGATGTTCTGCGGCTTGAGATCACAGTGCAACACGCCAGCTTGGTGCGACGCCTCGAGCGCGGATGCGATCGAGACCCCGACCTCGAGCACTTCTTTGGGGTTGAGCTGACGTACTTCGCCGATCAGATCGGCCAGCGATCCACCTGGGTAATGCTCCATGACGATGCACGGTTGACCGTCGGAGGTGAACGCAGTGTCGTGCACGGTGACAATGTTCGGATGGGTCGATACTCGACCCATCAGCTCGCACTCACGCTCGAAACTGTGGCGGTCCGCTTCGTCGTTGAGCCCAAAGTTGAGCACCTTGATGGCGACACGGCGTTTGAGCTTGGACTGCTCACCCCGGTAGACGCGACTGAAGCCACCCTTGCCGATCTGGCGCAGGTTCTCGTACCCCGGAATCTTTAGACCGGCCACTACTAACGAAGGCGGTGGGGATCCGACATGAGGTTCATAAGTTACCCGTGAACCTACTGCACATGCTTTGTCGATCTACTGCCAACCTGTTGGCTCCCAAAGCGCACCAAGTTTGCGATGAGCGCAAGCGCGTGACAAAGATGAGGGTTGCAGTTGCACCGCGGCTGCGGGTCGCGCCTGGGGAAGCCTGCAGCGCGGTCATAGATCGATAGTCTACAGCGCTACCCGCGGTGTATGGAGCGGGCTGGCCCATCGGCACTACTGGCCGAAACGGCCAGATCACACGACGCGCAAGGTGCGTGGGTCGAGTGCACGCCGGGCTCTCGTGACTGCGCTCGCGCCGCCGTTGATGGACGACGCTAGTTCGTCATAGCCTTGCCACGCCACGTCGGCAGCTGCGTCAGTTGGCGGATTCGGATGAAATGCAGCCGCGCTGACTTGATCAGCCAACCGCTCGACTTGGGCGGCCACGCTCGGAGCGGCGAGTACACCAATCTGTTGGGCCCGGCGGGCAGCCTCGCCCGGAGATGCTGTCGCAGGAAGCCCACCGCCAGCTTCGTCGACCCGATCGATCAGCTCAGCCCACGCCCCTGCAATACGAGCTGCGGGTTCGCCCGTGCTGCGTCGCTGCGTGCGCCGCCGCCACTTGTACCCAATAATGGCGAGAGCGATCAGTGCCAACACGCCAACGCCTGCGCCCACCGCACCGAGGGCCGCACGAACAATCCCGAAGCCGGCCACGACTTCTTCTTCGTCTTCTTCTTCGTCGTCGGTATCGGTCTCTTCATCGTCTTGTTCAGGTTCTTCGACGGACGGCGGTTCGCTGTCTTCAGGCAGCGGCGGCGATTTGGGCGGCTCGGCAAACGGTGCGCCCGCGGTTTCGACGTTGTCGTCGACCTCTTCGGGGGTGCGTTCACGATCAGGAGTCACATCGATGGGCATCCAACCCTGGCCCTCGATGTAAACCTCGACCCAGGCGTTGATGTCCGACGCAAAGATCTCTGCACTCTGATCGGTCCAGCGATCCGGTGGCACCACGTAGCCCACGGCGACCCGCGCCGGAATATCAGACAACTGAATCAGGATTGCGCCGCTTGCGGTGTAGATCTCTTCGTAGCCGACCAGTGGTCGAAGCTCGCTCTCGGCCCGGGGTCCGCTCGACAATTGCACCACCTGCAAGAACGATCCGATACGGCCAAAAGAGTGGCCCGGCGGTGGCTCCAGCTCATAGGAACCCAAGCGCAGGTTGTCGCGAATTGCTATCACCCGCGCGCCACTCAGCTGGTCGATGCCGGTCGAGAAGTCCGCCGCCAGGTTGCGCACGCTCGGTGGCAACAGCTCGAGTTCGGTCGTATTGGAATCAGCAACGAAGGTCACGTCGGCCAGCGCCTCGTCGTCGAGTTCAACCCATGGCCTGACGGTGAGCTGATACGAGTTCCCTGGCTGTAGCCGGGTCGGGATACCAATCGTGCCCGTCTGCAAACTCATGCGAGCGTCGGTCTCGTTGTCGAACTCCACCCGTAAGGGCACCCCGGCCGTTGGTAGCCACGCACCGATCGGCGCCAAGATGTCCACGTCAAACGTCAGCTCTGGGCCACCGTTGCGTTCATCACCGACATCGGGGAGGAACGTGTCTACCGAGACGAACTCTGTGGTCTCACCCGGCTCGGCGACACTCCAAAAAACGCCGTTGTAAATCGGAAGCGACGCCACCCGCCACCGGTCGAGCGGCGTGTCGCCGCGTACCCTCAGCACCGGCTCTTCAGCGGGGCCAGCTTTCACCAGTCCAGCCTTCACGTCAGAAAGCGGACTCGGCACCGACAGCGGATCCCAGGGGGGCTCCTGCAGATCACGCAAGTCGAAGCGGCGCTCCTCCTCGGCATAGGGAAGAAACAGGGTTGCCGTCGACGCCAGCGCCGCGACCGTGCCGATGACCAACGCCAGCGCCAACAAGCCGGTCGACGAAACCGAGGCGTGATGGAACCGTGCCAACACCAGCAAGCCAACGAGCAGCACGAGACCAACCGCGACCGCTGCGTTTCGAGTCTGCTCTGAAAACAGCGCGGTGAGGGTGAGCGTGGCCAACGGCCCGACAATCGAGAGCCCTGGCAGCTCCCGGATCCGGGCCAACTCGGTGCCGAACAGCGCGCCGATGAAGGCTGCGATGAACGGCAGCGCCTTGAGTGCGGCGGTTGGGTCAACCGGCGGCGTTGCGGTCAGGACCTCGGACCATCCCCGCACCAACCCTTGGTAAAAGCCGGTGCCGCCGGTGACGAGCGGCCCGATCAGCATCGGCGCGATCAACCCCACGGCCAGGATCTCGCCGAACAGCAAGTTCGCTCGCCGGCCGAGCACGACCACCAGGGCACCAAGCGCAGCCCCCGCCAGCGAAACCAGCAGGAAACTCGACGAGGAGAAGACCGTGCCGAAACCGATTGTCGCAAACACCGTCATCGCTACGATGACCACCGCGCCCGCCCCAAGCTGGTCGATCGTTGTCGGTTCGGGCGCGTCTGAACCTCGGTAGTGCGGCACGTCGGTCTCGACGGTCTCGACCACCGGGGCCTCGGGCGCAATCGCCGTCACTGCAGCGACCGGCTTGCCTCGGACGCGTCGACAACGCTCCCGTCCACGCCCCCGCCCCCGCCGATGCTCACATATGAAACGATCACTAGGGGACCCCAGTCATCCATGGCGAAAATACGCCCTCGTACTCCAAGCGCACGTCGGCACCGCCAGCGGAGGTACAGAAGTAGGTGTACGGCTCGCCGATCCCGTCGGTGCGGTTGCCGTTGCCAGGCTGGATCCGGCCGAACTCATCGGTGAACATGCTGCCGGTGCAGTACGGCGGGATGAAGGTGCTTTCCGGGTCTCCGCTCCTGGTACGCCAGAACCCACCCGGGTTCGGACTTCCGGTGCCACCAAAGAAGCGGACCTCGGTGTTGGGAGCAAAGCCGTATATCTCGGCGTCGATGTAGTGGCACTGGTTGGCATCGGGCGGGTCATCAGAGAACTGGCACCGATACTCGAAGACGCTGTGGATGCGAACGAGAGGACTCGGCATGGAAGCCTCGGCTTCGATCCAATCACTCCAGTCGGCTTCGCCAACATCGTTAATTGCCTTGACCCGTACGCGCCATCGGTGCGCAAAGCCCTGATTCCACCCGTCGGCACTGTTGGAGTAGCCGTACAGCGGATCGATACGGGTGCCGACATCTTGGCCCAGTAACGTCCACGGGAACCCGGCGGAGGCACTGAAGCTCTCTTCGCCCGACTTGGTGGGCGTCCATGTGGGATCGAGGTCCGACTGGCGTTCGACCTCGTACATGTACGAGATGACACCCGGACGACCTGGCTCGGGTTGCGTGACTTTGGCGGAGAGCGACATTCCCAGCAGCTGGGTGTTGGCGGGCGCCTGGGTCAAGATGTGGTCACGCACAACAAGCTCGCTCAGTAACACCTGGTCTGGCGGCTTCGGCGTCACCACATCGACCGTAGGTGCAGTCGAGTCGACACAACCAACCGCATTGCACACCGACATCACCGCGCCATAGGCGCCGTCTTCGTCCTGGCCAGGAGTGATGGTGTGCACATAGCCCTGCACAAACGGGTTGAACGGAACGGCGGGTGCCGAGATCGGTGCACCATCGCGCTGGGGTTCAAACGTGATCGAGGTCAGCGGTGTGTCATCAGAAACTGCACCGGTGAGTGTGTACGTGACCTCGTTGTTGCTCTGGTCATAGCTCGTCGCGGCGGCCAACGCTGTCGGCAGCGCCCACGTACGAGCGCTGACCGAGCCGCACACGGTCGGCGACACGTCGACGGTGTTGAAAGCCCGAACCTCGAAGGAATATGTCGTGTTGTCGCTGAGACCACTGGCCAGATACGAAGGCGTGTTGCTGCCCAGCGACACCCATGACCCGCTGTTCGTCCGCACTTCGTAGTCGGTGATTCCGGCCGGATCGCCATTTGCGATCGCTGCGCCCCAATCGACTCTGATCGCACCGGGGGCAGTTGGGATTGCGGCGATCGAACCCGATGTCGGGCAGAAGATCGGTGGCCCCGCCGGGATGACCGGAGCTGACGCTGCGCTCAGCACGCTTCGGCCCTGTTCGTTCTCGGCCTGCACGGTGAAGGTGTACTGCGTGCCGTTGGTCAGCCCGGCGTAGACCCGTGACAGGTTGGTGCCTGCGTTGAACTCGACGCCCGAATCGACCGCGCTCACCCAGTAACTGGTGACTTCGCATCCTGGCGGGCTGACCTCGCCCCAGCTGATCGTGGCCTGGGTATCACCCCGAACCGCGTTCGAAATGACCGGCGCATCGGGACGGCCACAGGGGAAGACCGGCACCGACCAGGCAGACCAGTCGCTGAGCCCGGCACGGTTGCGAGCCTGCACCCGGAACGAGACCTCGACGCCGTTGGCCAGGTTTGACCACTCGACTGATTCGGCATTGGCGCCAGCGACAGGTACCGCCGCACTACCAGCCGATGACTCCACCAGGTACTCGATGATCGGGTCACCGTTGTCGGCGGCGGGGCGAGTCCAATTGACGGAAAGTGCGCCGCTCTCTTGGGTACGCACGGTCGTGCCGATGGTCGGCGCGTCTGGCGCTGCCGCCGGGTGCTCGGGGACCGACGACGGGCCCCACAGGCTCCAGCCCGCCGAGTTGTGCGCCCGCAACTCAAAGGTGTAGCTGTCGCCGTTGACCAGCGGCTCCCATCGGAAGAACTCTTCGCCACCGGTGCTTTGCACGCCGGTGATCGGGCCTCCGAGACGAATCTCGTAGTCGTCGATATCGGTGCCCAGGTTCGCAGGTTCGTCCCACTCGACGAACAGCGAGCCATCTTCGAACGTGACTTGGCGCACGGCAGGCGATTCGGGCACCTGGTTGGGTGTGACCTCGGGCGAGGGGCCGCTTGCAGCAGATGGGCCCAGGTCGCTCAGCGCAGTCACGGTGAAGGTGTAAGCGATGCCGTTTGTCAGGTCGGACCACACATAGGAGTTCTGTACACCAACGTCGACGGCGGCACCGACGTTGGGCGTGATGCGATACCCCAGCAGCTCCGACCCGTTGAGCTGCGGAGTTTCCCACGCCAGCGTGACTTGACGGCTCGCCGCCACGGCCCCGGGCGGCGCAGGCGCGTCGGGTTCTGACACGACGAGCACCGTGATCGAGGCAGTCGATTCGCGATCGGCGCTGTCACTCATGGTGTAGTTCAAAGTGGCGGTCCCGACTTCGCCATCGCCAGCCACGAACTCGACGAGCCCAGCGCGGATGGCTGCGTTGCCAAACGACGGCGTGGTGATCGACACGATCTTCAACCCCTCGAGCAACGGGTCGGTGTCGTTCTCGAGCACATCGATCTGCACCAACCCGCCCGGCTGGCTTCGGGGTGCCACATCGTCGACCGCAACCGGCACGGGTGCGGTGGTATCGACTACTTCCACGGTGATCACGCCCGAAGCAGATCCGCCCCGGGTGTCGGTCGCGGTGAACCCGATGTCCTCGTTCGTGCCCGAGGCCGAGGACGGAGCCGAAATCGTGACAAACGAGCCACTCAGTTCAACGTCGAGTGCCTCGGGGGCAGAGTCCAGTGTCCACTCAACCGAGTCGTTCAGGTCGAGTTCGGTGGTGAGGTCGCGCAGATCGACCGAATCACCCGACGCCGCCGCAACGGTGAGCACGGTGTCGGTGACGATCGGCGCCCGGTTCTCGCCCTCGACGATCACGAAGTCGACTCGGCCCTCGGTCACGAGCACGCCGTCGGACACCTCGTAGGTAAAGAAGTCGGTCTCGCCAGCACTCAGCACCTCGCCCGCGGTGACTTCGGCGACATCGCCGAGAATACGTACCTGCACATTGCTCGTGGGCGACTGCAGCACTTGGTAGTCCAGCAGATCGTCGTCGGGGTCAGACGACAGCCGGGTGAGGTTGACCGAAACCGTCGAACGTTGAGGAAGGTCGATGGACTCGCCCAGTACCTCGGGCGCCCGGTTGCCGGGTGCGCCAACAGCAACGGTCACGCTTCCGGCAACTCGGTGGCCCTGTTGGTCGTCGACCGTGTAGGCAAAGCCAGCCTCGCCCACGAAGTCGGTGTCGGGCGTGAAGATCACGCTGAGTTGACCCTGGGCCGCGGCCACGACCTCGACCGCGCCGCCCCGAGCGCTGTCGCAACACACGAAGAAAAGTGCATCGTCGTCGGCGTCGGTCGCCTGCGACCCGAGTTCGAGGGCGATCGGGGTCTCAAACGACGTCGCCGCAACCAGCGGCTCGACCGAGGGTGCTTGGTTCTCGGTTACGGCGATGAAGATGACGGCCTGGGCTTCGGCGCCGGGTTCATCGGTGATGGTGTAGGAAATCTGGGTTGCTACTGATCCAACATCGACGAAGACTTGCAGGCCATCGGTGGTTGCGCCTTCGCCCACCGACACGATGCGCAGGCGGTCGCTTTCGCCGTCGGGATCGAAGTCGTTGGCCAACGCGTCGACCACGATCGACGTGCCCGCCCTGGCCGCTGGCGGAATGTCATCGCGAGCGACCGGTTCCGCGTTCTGATCTTGGGGTACCGGGGTCGGGCTGGGCGTCGGCGTAGGCGTAGGCGTAGGCGTGGTGGTGGCCTCGGCGAGCGCAGCCTCGGGCTCCGGCGTCGGACTTGGCGCTGGCGTCGGCGTCACATCGGGTTCGTCGATAATGGGTTCGTCCAGCTGGTCTTCGAGCTCGTCTTCGAGCTCATAGGCACCAAGCGTCACGGTAACGGTTGCATCGGCCCGGTTGCCTGCGCTGTCGGCGATCACATAGGTGAAGGTGTCAATGCCCGCCTCGGCCATCGACAGTGGCGGCTGATAGATAACGGTGATCCCGTCGAGGGTCACCGTGCCCAGCGACGGTGCGGTCACATCGACGACCCGAAGCGGGTCGCCTTCGGGATCGCGATCGTTGACCAGCACTGCCAGCGGCGACGCCTCGGCGCTCAGCAACTCATAAGAATCGTCGTTCGCGATCGGCGGGAGATTCTGCGCCGATTCATCCATGACGCCGACGAAAACCTCGCCATGGGCCTGATCGCCTGCGGCATCGACAATCGAATAGGTGAAAACGTCGGTGCCCCGGAAGTCGCTGTCGGGGGTGTAGACGATGGTGCCATCGAGACCTTGACGCGCCGTGCCTCGCGCTGGCTGCTCGACGATGCCGTCGAGCGCGATCGAGTCCGCGTCGGGATCGAAGTCGTTGCTGAGCACGCTGATGGCAACCGGTTGACCGAAACGAGTGCGGGCGGTGTCGGTTCGAGCAATCGGCGCCCGGTTCGCCGCCGATGGGTTGATCAACTGCATGCGGAGAACCGCAGCAGCCCGGTTGCCAGCCGGATCCTCGATTTCGTAAGGCACGGTGAAACTCGACACTGCTTCGTCGGGGATGGACACCACCAGCGAAGCAGAGTCAGGAGCGACCGAGATCGAAGCAACATCGCTACGACCCACGTCGACGATGCGCAGCGCTTCGCCCTCGGGGTCGAAGTCGTTCTCGAGCACGAAAATGTCGATCGTTTGCCCGGCACGGACTTCGCGAACGTCGTCGGTTGCAAATGGCGGCTGGTTCTGCGGAGACCTTGAGGCAACTGCGATCTGCACCGGCGCGGACACCGGTGGGTTCACACCGTCGGAGATCGAATAAGTCATCGTGGGCGACGGGCCTGCGCTCTGGGTCAGCGTGACCTCAAAGCCGACATGGCCAGTGCCATCGGAGAACTCTGAGACCAGCACACCGGCGCTGACCTGCCAGTTGACGATGGCAATGACGTCGCCGTCGGGATCGCCGTCGTTGTCGAGAACGTACACCGTGCGGGTATCGCCCACTGGAATCACCACATCATCGCGCACCGCTATCGGCGGAAAATTCTCCTCGTTTGGAAGCACGTCGACGCGGATTCGGGCCGTGTCGCTCTCGCTGCCGTCGGGCGCCGAATCGTTTACGGTGTACGTAAAGATGTAGGTACCAGGCTCGTCCGCCGAGAACACGAACTCGCCGTCGGCACTAGTCGAGGTCTCAACGGTCGCGGTTGCGGGCTCGACCAGCTGGGGGCGACTACCCACGATCAGAGGATCGCCGTCGGGGTCACTGTCGTTGGCGAGTAGATCAATGGCGACCGGGCGACCAACCACGGTCGTCGCGTGATCGTTGCGAGCATCGGGCTCTTGGTTGGCTTGTTGGTCGCGGATCTCGACTCGAACCCGGCCTTCGGTTTCGGCGCCACGCGTATCGGCGACCACATAGGGCAGCTCGATCCATCCGGTGTCGGTCGTGCTGTCGGGGGTGAACGTAATCTGGCCCGCAGGGTCCCATCGCAAGGTGCCGCCCTGACCGCTGATAGCGGCGAGCAGTATGGCGTCGCCATCGGGATCGCTGTCGTTTCGCAGGACGTCGATGGTCGCTGGCTCACCCGGTGCGGTGGCGATGATGTCGGTGACCGCAACTGGTGCCCGGTTGTTATCGTCGGCGAGCACGTCGATCTGCACGATGGCCGACACGGGAGCGCTTCGGCCGTCGGAGATTGAATAGCGGTACTCGATCAAGCCAGTGAAACCGGCGCCCGGTGTTACTTGAGTCTCCAGACTCGATGGGGTCACCGTCACAAACGCGTCACCCTGCAGCATCTCGACATCGACCACGGTGATCACGTCGTTGTTCGGGTCGCTGTCGTTCGCGAGCACCTCGATCACGGTGGTTGTGTCGACTCGGGTCTGCCCGAAGTCGTCGACTGCTATTGGTGGTTCGTTTGCCTCGCCGGGGTCGAAATCGTCGGTGTCTCGCACGTCGCCTTCGGCATCGGGGTCTTCGATAATGATGGCGTCGTCGCCTGCGGGTAGATCGGCGCCGTCGGGTTCGTCTTCTTCGTCTTCCTCGCGGTTGGTGTCGATCACCAGCGCCCAGTCGTCGAGCTCTTCGAGTTGAAGGTCCTCGTTGGTTGCGAAGGTGCGGCCGTTCTCGACATCGTTGACCCAGATCCAACCGTTGACCAGCCGGAGCCGCAACTGCGATCCCGTGCCATCGAGGGGCTGCGTGTAGAAGTCGTCGCATGCGGCGCCAAAGGTGGGCGGTTGCACAACAACCCCATAGATGCACCCGTTGTGCATGATGGGCCGCACCGGGCTGGTGCCCGGGATCTGACCGCGCTGGATCACCGCTGGCCCCTCGACACCGAGCGTGATTTCGAGCAGTTCACCGGTTGCTGTCACGGCGCCGAATGAACTGGCTGGCTCGAGATTGGTCGAACTCACCGTGACCGAAGCCAACTGCAGTAACACGGGTGGCTCGGTGCCGGGGGCAAACGTGTCCCACCGCAGTTGATGTTCAATAACGGTTGGGCCGACGACGCGAATTTCGCCGTCGCTCGTGAGCACAACTGCGCTCGATCCAATCAGCGTGACGTCGATCACCGCGCCCTCGATCTCGAGGTCTACGCCAGCAGCAAGGCCGGTGGTCGGGTGGTAGCGGTACAGCAGTCCGCTGTCAGAATCGACCGCCACGATCGTGCCGTCGTTGCTCGCAGTGACCATCCCCGGTCCGGTTCCGCTGATCAACGGTTCGATGCCGTCGAACGATGACAAGCCAGTCAGCGTGGCGGCTTCGACTCGCCATACCGCGAGCGGACTCGGCCGGAACACGATGACTGCGCCGTCGACAGCTATGACTTCGGCGAACTCAGGAAGCTGGGTTGGTGCCTGGTCAGGGCCAGACGAACGAGCATCGACCTCGAAAAGCTGGTTGGTGGCCGGGTCGTGCACGACCACCACGCCGCTGGCTTGATAGATGTCGGCAGTCGGTGCGTCGGTCAGGCGAACAAACGTCGAGAGCTCGCCAGTGGCGCGATTCTGGTGTGCGACTGCGGCGTATTCGCGATTTACCACCCAAGCGCCACCGTCGTTTGCCTCGACTCGTGAGACTTCGCGCCCCTCGGCCTGTACCGCCGAAAAGACCAATCCCCCAACCAGCGCCATGACCGCGACTACCAGAATTGCGGCGCCTCGGCGGCGTCGCGATGTGGGTGTCGAGTGCAGTGCGTTACCGCGAGAAAATGCCATCGGCGCAAACTGTACCTGTTGAGACATCAAGTCCCGAGTCGGCATGGGTCACCTCTCCTGGCCACGTGGGTGAAATGCACTAGCGGGGCGTTGTCTGCCCACATCAGGCGGTGACCCCAGCCAAAATACCGCACACCAGACCGACCGACATGTAGGGCCCATAGGCAACGCAGTGTGAACCGCTTTTGCCTTGAAACCGCACGAATAGTCCAACAATGCCTCCGCTGATCAGTAGCGCATAGAGCCCTACTTGCACGCTTGGCCAGCCGAACCATCCGAGCGTGGCACAGAGTGGCCAGGCGTACTTGACGTCGCCCATGCCCATGCCCGCTACCAGATGCAACACCAGAAACACGGCAAGCCCAACCCACCCCCAGCCCAGCGCAACCATGCTTCGCCCCAGGTCATCGAGCACCACGCCCATCGCGAGAATCCAGATGGCGACGCCAGCCGCAAGCGGTCCAACAATGTTGTTGGGCAGTCGGTGCTCGCGCCAGTCGATCAGCGATAGCCAGCCCGCCACCGCTGCGACCGCGACCAGACCGGGAAGCAGTATCGACCATTCGAGGTTCGTAAGGTCCACGAGCGACATCATGCACCGCTTCCATGGATGACGATCTCGACCCGACGGTTCTGCAACTGACCAGCTTCGTTGTCGGTGCCGTCGGCGTTGTAGTTGGCGGCAACTGGCTGGCTTTCGCCGAACCCGTTGATCGTCATTTCCACCTTGACCCCCATGGAGCGGAGTTCGGCTGCGACTGCTTGGGCTCGACGCTGCGACAGTGTCTGGTTGTGCTCGTCGGTTCCGTTTGCGTCGGTATGTCCATTGATCTCAAGGGCCCGATCAGCTTCGATGAGCGCCGGTGCCACTTCGGCGAGCACTGCCGCAGCTGCGGGCAAGATATCATGCTTGTTCACCTCGAACAGAACCTGCGAGTCGAACCGCAGCACCGTCGCACACGGGGGTGCAATCGTGGCCAGCGTGCCCAGTTCGGGGAAGCGATCGGCCACCACAAATCTCGGCGCCGCAGGCACCAGGACCTGGGGGCCGGGCTCATCGCCGTAGATCGTGTTTCCATCAGCGTCGAAGTCGAGGCTGATCGAAATGCCCGATCCACGCTGGCGATACTGGCCGCTGCCATCGGCCAAGACCTTGACCGTGAGCGACTGGGCAAACGAGTTCTGCGACAGTTCCCAGCTTTGATCGGGTCGAACCCGCAAGGTGACCGAACGGTCGCCCTGTTCCATGAACAGATCGCCGCTGCCGTCGGGAAGCACGTCGACGGTCAACAACTCGGCATCTCGTTGATCGAACAGTGCACCTGACCCATCGGTGCCGATGGTCACGGTCATGAGCGCATCGTCGGTGCGTTCGTAGTACACCCCAGCGCCGTCGGCATTGGCTTCGACCGTGGTGATGACACCTTGGTTGTCGGCATAGAAGCGGCCCGCTCCATCGAGCGCCGCTTCGATCGAGAGTTGATGGCGACTGCCCGCTTCGACAAAGGTTCCGGAGCCGTCGCCGTTTGTGGTGATGCTGGTGCGAACACCACCGGCTTTGCGGTAGTACTGCGCTGCGCCGGTCGCGTCGTCGATCTCGAAGGTGAATGAACCGGCTGCGAGTTGCTCGGTGTCGAACACGTCGCTCGACTGATCGCCTTTGAGGACGACCTTGCCGCTGGAACATTCCGCAGTGATGACTTCGACGCCGTCGACGGGTTGCAGCGACAGGCCACCGAGGCGATCTTGTAGCAAGTCGTCGTACTGCCCGATGTTTGAAAGGTCAGGCAGGGCAATCACCGGGACGCGGGGCAGCTCAACCCGAATTGGTTCGTCGCCGAGGTCGGCCAGCTGATCTGCGTCGTCTCGGGCCGCACCTGTGATCACAATGCCATCAGTGCCAGGGGCACATGCAGACAAAGTAAGCAGGACCGTGGCGAACGCCAGCGAAAAGAGCCGCAAGATCATCGGGTGCAAGGTCCTCGGGTGCAAGGTTGTCGGGGCGAAGCGAGCCACGATCAGGCTCCTGTCAGGTTCAGGATTGCGGGGAAGGCCATGAAGCCAGCCCAAGCCAGCATGATGAGCCCGACCGGAAGACCGAGCTTGGAGCTCTTTGCCTCGGCGTCGGCTCGCACTTCGGCAAGCTCTTTGGCTCGGCTCGATTCGGCCCGTGCGATCAGCGTTTCGGTCACTCGTGCCCCCGAGGTGCCCGCCAGGGTCAGTGATCCAGCAAGTTCGATCAGTGCGCTGATGTTTAGATCTCGGCCCAAGCGCTCGAGCGCTACCCACGAGCTCGTGCCACTCAGGTTTGCTTCGTCGAGCGCATCTCGGATGTGAACAAAGACCCAACCTTCACCCATCAACGAGGCATCGTTGAGCGCGTTGTTGATGCCGCCGCCACCGGCGATGCTGCTCGTCAGCAACGTCATGAACGCGGTGAGCGCACGGCTGAACTCGATGCGACGTTCTGCTGCCTTCTTCTTGAGTTCGATATCAGGCAGGTTGTAGCCAACGACGCCGGCACCACCCGCAACGACCATCAGCCACAGTGGGCTGCTGACCCATCCAAAGAACACGGACAATGCAGCGGTCAGTGCGGCTGCACCGCCTGCTGCTTTGAGTTTCTCGACTGCGACGTGTTGAAGGTTGCTGCCGGTGACGGCGACGTCAGCGGCAAACAGTTCCAACTTCTCGCCCTTAACGTTCTCCAGCAACGTCAGCGCATAAGAACTGATAAGCGAGTCTGGCGTTGCCAGGTTGATGGATGCTACGTCGTCGTTGAAGACCGAGAGCCGAGTGGCGAGATCAACCCGCTTAGGAAAGAGCCCGTCGATAATCACGAGCAGGCCGATGGCCAACAATGCGCCCGCAAGTGCAGCAAGCATCAGCCGACCTCGATCGAGTCGACGGGCAAGCTGGCGGAACCAACGACGAAATCGTCGGCGTCGTTTACTTCGACGCCGCTGAAGACTCGGCGATGGGCCTCAGGCTTGGACAGGCGATGGAGCATGACCACCGAACCGGCCACTGCAGCACACATGATCGTCAGCGCAATTTGGCCAACGAGCGAGTCGTACGGTGCAACGAACTCACGGCGACTCACGATCATGTAGAGCGTCATGGCGCCACTGATGCCGCCGACCATCTTGGCTTGAGACTGGCTGGCGACTCGGCCGGCTTCGATTTGGCGCATCATTGCGGCGCTGTCGCGGGCGGCCTGCGCAGTATTGGCGAGCACGCTGGCCAGACTTCCCGCCGAGCGAGAGGCCGCCAGAATCAAACAACCGACCGCCATGTCCGAGGTCGGGTGGGCAACGTCGGCTGCAAACTTGCGCAACGATGGCACGAGTGCCTCGTGCTGCAAGCGCAACACCAGGTCGCGGACTTCGTTACGAATCGGTTCCGGTGCGTGGGCACCAGAGTTGCGCAGTGCTTGTTGGAGACCGGCTGCACCAGAGATGTTGTCGCGAATGGTCTCGACCCACGTTGCGATCGCGTCGACTCGTTCGATACCGGCCCGACGTTCGCGTTTTGCGTTCTTGAGCGTGATGGCGAACCAGCCGCCGATGCCGCCGAAGACTGCAAGGACTGGCCAGCCCGACAGCGCGAACAGCGCAATGGCGCCACCAGCGGCGCCCAGGATGCGAGCACCGGTCTCGCCGATCGTCTTGGCTTTGTCGGCATTGACCGTGGGCAATACGCCAAACCAGCCAGCGGCGACCAGCAGCACGCCGACGGCCGCGAGAACTGCGGCGAGGACGACGGTGCGCTGGTCGACGATGCCGAGACCGAGAAGAGCCGACCCTGGATTGGTAGCCAGTGAGCTGTTTGTCAGGGGGTTCATTGTTCTACCACCCGGTAGGTCTCGACAATTTCGGTGTGATCTGCGGTGATGACCAGCCCAGGCAAGGGCAGTCCAAGAAAGCTCAGGTCGCTGAGATCCACTGTGCATGCGATGTTGGCGGTCACGGTTCCGCCTCGGGCAAAGTTGGTGCCGTCGATGTTGAACTCTGCCTCGGCACAGTTGGTGCCGCCGCTTGCCAAGTTGGAGGCGGCGGCTTCTTCGACGAGGGTCTCGACCGACCCGGCGCCCGAGGCGAGTGAACCGCTACGGGCGGCTTCTCGAGCGGCGGTTGCGACATCGTTGTGGGCAGCTGCAACTCGCCCGCCAAGCACGATCAGCTCGGCGACCATCAACACGATGGTCAGCACGATGATTACGCTTACTGGCGATGCGCCTCGTTCTGAGGTCGCCGGGTCGGTTGCGGTCCACATGCGACTGCGAACCTCGGTGGGCAGAAACCGAGGTCGTGGGTGTTTGAGAGCACTCATTGCCGTTCGCTTTCAGAGTAGAAGCGCTCGACGGGGCCGGTGACCGTGACGTCGAAGCTGTTGAAGAAACCATCGAGCGGCACGTTGACGCTTCCCTGAACCCGGATGGTCACGTCGGTCGTGGTTTTGGTCACCGAGATGTTGGCGTTGTCGATACCTTCGAAGAGTCCCAGGGTCCGTTCGGCGGCTTCGACGCCGTTGCCTTCGGTTGCGCCCTCGAGTTGGGCTGCGTGCAAGGCATCTTGGGCTGCGGCCGTGGCCACATTTCTGGCGTGAAAGACCAGTGCGAGTTGAATGGTCCCCACAATCGCGAAAAGCACGATCGGCAGGATCACCAGACTGGCGGTCACGCTGCCTCGCTCGTCACGAGCTCGGCTGGGTGACTCAAGGGTGCACGGCCTCGGCAGGGGCGCTGATTGGCGTTTCGGAGCGGCCGCTGTTTTGGTTGAAACGGTCCGGCCTTTCCGTTGATTTCGGAGCCCGCAGTGCGTGGAGCTCGTGAGCTCTACGACACCGCGTGCGTCCTGCCGAGACGAAGTGCACCTCATGGTTATTGAGGACCGCTGCCAGCATTCAGTGGGGAAGGTACGAGACCGCCGGTGCCGCCGCCGCCGTTGGCTGCGCCTTCGACGTTGCCGACGAGCGTGCTGATCAACGAGCCGAGCTGGCCACTGGCCGCAAACGCAGCCGCTGCCAAACCAGCAGCCAAGATCAGCCACGAGGCAACCTCGCCCTCCTCATTGCGAACCTTGTCAGCAACCAAATCCTTGGTCTCGGTGACAAGGTTTTGAGCCTTAACAAACTGGGTGTTCATGATGTGTCCCTTTCACAGAACGAGCCGTGGTGGCGGTGGTGGACACCAAGTCGGTGGCCGTGTGTGATCAACGTAGAACGACACGGGCCACTCGGTAAGAGGGGACGGGTCCCCGGGGGAGCCATCCCCTCTTACGCGTAAAGGGGAGATGGTGTTGAGTGGAACCACAAGGCGCCAACCGACCAGAGACGGCGCAAAGGAATCCACTGCGATGAAGCTCAAAACTCCACAACTACCTCGCAAAAGCCACCATGGCCCTGCGGGATCAGTACCGGCACCTGCTGCAGGTAGCGCTCCGGTGCGCCCCCAGAACACGCCATCGCCGGCGACGCCACTCAAGAAGGCCGCAGGTGGTCTTGTCGCTCCGACCAGACGGCGCAACACCGCGGCCATGATCGCCGGGCTTGCCTTCGTGCTGATCGCAGCAGCGATGGCCGCCTCGGTCGCAAGCTCGTTCGACGACAGCATCGAAGTGCTCGTTGCGGCCGAAACGATCGTCGAAGGTCAACCGGTGGCACTCGACGATTTCCGTACTGTCAAAATTGCCGCTGGCGCCGGCGACATCGAAGCGGTCTCGCCCGAATCGCTCGACGATCTGGTCGGCCTCATCGCAGCCGGTCCAATCGGCGAAGGTTCCCTGGTCCACCCCGCACAGTTCGCTGCCGCAACCGAAGAACAACGAATCGTGATCGGCGCTGCACTGACGCCGAGCCAATACCCCGCCAACGGGCTGAAGCCTGGCGACCAAGTCCGGCTCATTGCAGTGGCCCCTCGCTACGGCAGCGACGACGGGTTCAGTGCCGGACAAGAAATCGCCGTCGGCGAGATCACGTTTGTGTCGCCGACCCGCAACGGCGTGCACGTGTCCATTCGAGTCGGCGAATCGTCGGCCACCGTAGTTGCGCAACTGGTTGCGCAGGACCGCATCACACTCGGCTTGGTCGATCAAAGCATCACTATCGAGTCGGTCACGCCACTCCAACCAGCCGACCCGGTCGCCCCGCTGACCCTTGCCGAAGAACCAGCCCAATGAGCGTCGTGGCCGTCACCTCGAGCCGCACCAGCCCCGGTGCAACATCGCTTGCTGCTGGCCTGGCAATTGCCTGGAGCCATATGGCCGAACGTTCGCTGCTCGTCGAAGCCGACCCTGCTGGTGGGGTACTTGCGCTTCGGTTCGAGCTCGCTCCGACCCCTTCGCTGACCACCTTTGGCAGCGACATCCGCAACGCGTACCAAACAGATCTGGTCTGGGCGAACACCCAAGACTTGCGCGGCGCCCACTGCATGCCGGCACCAGTGGATCCTCGTCTGGCTCGGGCGTGGGTCGACAGGCTTGCACCGACGCTCGTGACCGAACTGCGCTCACTTGGCGCACCGACCGTCGTCGACCTCGGATGGGTCGACGAAGATGGCGCCTCGATGCCGCTTGTCCATGCGGCAGACACCACCTTGATCGTGACCCGCCCCGACGTTGCCGAAGTCCAAGGCCTGCTGTTCCAGATCCGCCGGCTGCAAGACGCAGGCGCCGACGTGGCACTGGTGACTGTTGGCGACTCGCCGAACAACCCCCAAGAAATCTCTGCGCTCACCGGCGTGCCCCTCGCTGCGGTTCTGCCCGACGACCCTCGAGTTGCCGCTGCACTCGCCGGCGGCAAGTTCAAGCCCGCAAAGTTCCGTCGCTCGCTGTTGTGGCGCACCATCAGCGGTCTCGCCGAGACGCTGTTCGATGCTCAACTGACCGCCGAGCGAAGCCATCAAGGCATCACCTATGCCGCCCCCGCCGCTGACTCCGCTGCGAGTCCGATCGCCAACCCGACTGCTGGATCTGCGACTCCTCCGTACCCCGCACCTCCGTACCAGGCACCCCCGTACCCCGCACCCCCGTACCCCTCACCCTCGTACCCGGCACCCCCGAACCCGGCACCCTCGTACCCCGCACCGAGCTATCAGCCAGATGGTGTGCTGGTGAGCGCACCTGCGATGAGCGATACCGGATGGGCGCCCGGCGTCCTCGACGAGCTCACTCCCCAAGCGCTCGATTCTGCTGACCCGCTACCGGCTGTGTCGGTTTCAACAGGTGACACCGGTCAGCGCTGGACCACCGGCAACCTCCACGAGCTGACGCCAGCTGCATCGCACGAACTCGCTCATGATCTGACGCCTAACAACGTGGCTCAACCGGTCGTGGTGGCCACCTACATCGGCACCTCGTCGCCAGCCCCGAACCCGCCTTCGATCGACCCCGACCTCTTCGAAGACACCAAGCGGATGCATCCGGCACCTTCGGCTGCGGCCCTCGTGCTGCCTGATGGCTCTCGCCAGGTACTCACCGACGGCGCCGCGATCACGATTGGACGCAACCGTGAGTGCACCATTGTGCTCGAAGACAGCCAGGTCAGTCGGCGCCATGGTCGCCTCACTCGCACCTCGCAGGGTTGGCACTTTGCAGACCTCGGCTCACGCAACGGCAGCGACCTCAACGGTCGTCCGTGCACCGATTCCTTTCTCCATCCTGGCGATGTGCTGATGATCGGGCGCACGCCGTTGACCTTCGAAACCACCTCCGGCAGCGAGACCTCCACCCATGAAATGGAATGCGCATGACTGTTCTTGACTTCCCCACACCGGTCGCAACCCAGACCGTTCATCTCGACCTGCAATTGGTTGCCGACATCCGCAACGCGGTCGCCGCTGAACTTTCGGCCGTGCGCCGCCAAGAGGCCGTCGCCGACGAACTCAACGAGGCCGACGAACAGGCCCGAGCCCAGGCGATCATCTGGGAACAGCTCGACCAGCTCGCTCGCCGTCGCAGTGTCCACAACGAACCAACCCTGAGCCCCTATGTCGAAGAAGCGGTAGCTCGCCGGGTCAAGGCCGACTTGTTCGGCCTTGGTGGCTTCGAGGACTACATCCATGACCCGAACGTCGAGAACATCTTCGTCAACGGCCATGATCGTGTGTTCATCAACCGCAAGGGTGCCGTGCACACCGAGCAGGTCGGGCCCATTGCCGAGAGCGACGCGGCCGTCGTTCAGCTGATCAACCGCTGGGCGTCTCGCCTGGGCCGCACCGAACGCCGATTTGACGTTGCCAATCCGCGATTAGACCTGCGGCTGCCTGGCGGGCATCGACTCCACGCCATCATGGAAGTCACCGAACGCCCGACCGTCACGATCCGTTGCCCGTACCCATCAAAGGTCGAGCTCACGGACCAGATCAACTTCGGCACCATCGACCCCCAGATGGCCCAGGTACTCAAGGCTGCGGTCAAGTCACGCTGCAACATGATCATTGCCGGCGGTACCGGCACCGGCAAGACCACCTTGTTGCGAGCACTGCTGCACGAGGCCGAACCCCACGAACGCATCATCACCATCGAAGACACCATCGAGCTCAACATCTCCCGGTTCGAAGACAATCACCCAAACGTGGTCGAGATGGAAACCCGCCAGGCCAACGTCGAAGGTGTTGGCGAGCTCACCATGATGGAACTCACCCGAGAATGTCTGCGCATGTCGCCTGACCGAGTTGTGCTCGGCGAGGTCCGTGGCGCCGAGGCGCTCTACATGCTCAAGGCCATGAGCCAAGGCAACGACGGTTCCATGTGCACCCTGCACGCCGACTCGGCATACGGGGTGGCCGACCGCATCCGAGGCTACGTCGCCGAAGGCACTACTGGTCTGCCAATGCCGGTCATCGACGGTTTCTTTCGCAACGCGGTCGATCTGATCGTGCACCTGCGGGTACTACCGGATCGACGCCGAGTCGTCTCGAGCATCGTCGAGGTGCAAAAAGACTTCGACGAGGGTGTGCGCTACAACGAGCTGTTTGCGGCCCAGACCAACGGTATTGGAACACCAGCGACGATGCCTTCGCAGCGGCTGCTGGAAAAACTCCGCTTCGGTGGACTGGAGATCCACCCATGGTGAGCGCATCACCCTCATCGACTTCTGTGACATCGAAACCTGTGACCGCTCGCGAGCGCGGCGCATCCGAGATCTTCATGCTGGTGCTGATGACGGCACTATTGGCATTCGCCGGCTTGGCTTATGACGCAGGCATGGCATTCAACGCCCGACGCGATGCCACCAACCTGGCGGCATCGGCAGCCCGGGCCGGCGCCAACCAGGTCTCGGTCGACGCACTCTACGAAGACGGCGTGGCCCGCCTCGACGACAGCGCTGCTGGAACCGCCGAGCAAGCGATTCGCGACCAAGTCGACGAAGTTCGGGCCTATGAGCTCAGCGACGACGAGTTACTCGTCGAGGTCGACATCGAGTACGAAACCGTGTTTCTTCAGATCATCGGCATCAACAGCCTTTCGCTGCAGGGCGAAGCGACCGCCCGAGTCCAGAGCGGAGAAAACTGATGCGTACCGCAACCTCGCCGCTGCTCGCCACGCTTCAGCTCGCTGTAGTCGGGCTGGGAGTCCCTATTGCCTTGTCGCTACGTCTCAAGCAGATTTTGTTTCCACTGCAGATCCAAGATGCGCTGTTGGCTGCCGCCATTATTGTTTGGTTGATGCTGGCCAAGGCCGTCATCAGCCGATGCGACGCGATGGACTCTGCCAGGCTCTCGCACCTGTCACCCATGTGGCTGGCTCACCGCCTCGTCGATCAGAGCATGCTGGGTGCTGGATGGTTCGCCACCAACGTCGACCCGGTTGGCCTCGACCTCGTGGCGGCCGCACATGTCCCGACTAGCGATCAGTTTCCCCCGATGCTGCACGAGGTTCCCGCGGCCGACAAGCTGCCGCCGCTGATCCCGGCGCTCGATGAGCCACCGAAGCAGACACAGCTCATCAACGAGACCGAAGAGTATGTCGTCGCTCGCGGCGACACATTCTGGTCCATCGCCGAAGCAATCCTCGACGATGGCCGGCTATGGACCACGCTGCATCATCTCAACTTCGGCCGCGAAGTCGCCCCGGGCGTGCTGCTCGACGACGGCGACGAACTGCGCATTGGCTGGTCGATCCTGATCCCACGCCCAACCAAAGATCACACCCCCGACCCGCACGATTCGTGACAAAGGCGGCAGGGGTGACGCGCTAGTCGGCCCAGCGGCCGCGTGCAATGACGTCGAAGACATCTTGGGGCGCCGAGTGCGTACCGAAACTGTGATAAGACCAGGTCGCTCCCCGGCGGGCGACCTCGTCGACGTCGAGCGCGTTGCTCACCATGGTGTCGAATCCATCGAGCGAGCCTCGTTCCTTCTCGACGACGTCGAGCAGGCGACTGACATGGTCGGGACCATCGAGTTCGATCGGCACCATCCCATCGAACCGCGCGGCTCGCCGCAACGGTCGCCGAGGCGACGCCCCCCGCACCGCCAGCCAGATCGGAATGCGCGGGTCTTGCACCGGCCGCGGCAACACGGTCACGTCGTCGGCAGTGAACGCACCGCCGGCGTGGGTCACGGGTTGACCTGACCAGAAACTGACGAGTAGATCCACACCCTCGTCGAGGCGATCGCCACGTTGCTTCGCATCTACGACTTCGCCAAACCGGGTGAGCTCACCGCCACTGTCGACGCCAAGACCGAGACCCAAAGTCAGTCTGCCACGTGACATGTGGTCGACGGTGATGGCCTCGCGAGCTAGCTTTATTGGTCGGCGTCTCGTTAGCGGCGTCACCATGGGGCCGAGCCGAATCGTGGTGGTCGCAAACGCCTGAGCTCCAAGCACGACCCACGGATCGAGAATCTCGCTCGGGTCAGCAGGTGGCCGGTACACGTGATCCCACAGGAAAACCCCATCGAAGTTCGCAGCTTCAGCCGCGACCGCAATGTCGACGAGCACTCGAGGGTCAGCAAGGCGACCAAACGGCGGTATCGACAACGCAATCTTCATCTCGCCAGTGTGGCCCAACACGGTTGTCGCCATGGTTGACCCCAGCGACAATCATGTCGGGTGTTGGTTCTCGGTCAGGGATCGCGAGAACGTGAGCCGCGAGACCACGATCACGCTGCTCAACGATGGCGGCAAGGCTGGCTATGGCGACCGGGTCGCATTCTGGGCCGATCGTTCGCAGACTGCATCGCCCGTCGCAGACTTTGTCGCTGGCGGCGAGGCGGTTTTGATCGACGCCGCGTACTAGCGGTTGGTGATGCGCACCGGCGATCAACACGTGTGGGAGATGACTGACGGTGTCAGCGGCAATGCCTTGACAACCGCACAAGACACACGGGTGGTCGCTGGCTCGTGAACTCGCTATTCCTCGAGTAAGTCCAAGTCGGCGACGGTGATCGCTCCGGTGGAGATGAGGTGTTCGACCAGGCGAGTTCGACGGTCGCTGGCCAATCCACCAACGCCGCCCACCAGTCCGCTCACCCCGGCACGGGCGTACTTCTTGCAGATGCGATCGAGCTTGCGGTTGTACGTCGTCATCGACCACCCAAACCGATGAGCAACCGATTTGTTGGTTGGCAGATCCAACGGGGCATGAGGGTTGCGCAACTTGTTTTCGGCCAGCGCAACCGCGAGCAGCCGCTGCTCGTCGACCAGCGGCACTTGTGACTGATCGACAGTCATTGCGTTGACACTGTCGTCGTCGGGGAATGCGCTGTCGGCCACGACGACGGGCGCTGGCGGGTTGCTCAGCTGCAGCGTCACTTCGTACTTGGATCCACCAACTTCGAAGGCCACGGTCGCCTGCTGAAAGGTCAACGACATCTCCCGTCCCGAAGTCAGCGTTGCGCTCGATCGTGACGCCTTGTCTTGAAGCCTGAGCGCAATCCGGCTGCCGTTGTTGCGCAGCCACCAATTGCCGTCGCGGTAGAACAGATGGCCGAACCGTCGATGCAACTGCGGATTCGAGTCGATGTCGAGGTCGTTGACTGCGCCCCGGCCAAAAGTCAGTTCATTGGTCGGCGACAGCACATGCAGCTCACCGGCAAAAGTGACGGTAAGAAGATGGTCAGAAGTTGTGTCGTGCTCACTCGCCACAACGCTCACACTACGGCATGGCCGAGGTGTCGGGAACCAATAGCCTGAGACCATGGCTCTCTCACTTGAACCGCACGTGTCCTTGACCAAACCGGCGGGCCCGGTCGTGGTGGTTGTGGCCGATGGTGTTGGTCACGCTCCCGCCGGTCCGGCCAACGCAGTAACCGAGGCTCACACGCCTATGATCGACGCGCTCCGCGGCGGGCCACTTTCGACAACCATCGCAGCGCACGGCCTGGCTGTTGGTCTGCCAAGCGACGACGATATGGGCAACAGCGAGGTCGGGCACAACGCGATCGGAGCAGGTCGCATCTTTGCCCAGGGCGCCAAGCTGGTGAACCAGGCTATTGAAACGGGAGCGATCTGGGAGTCGCCCACCTGGCACCAGCTGGTTGCACACGGCCGAACCAGCACACTACATCTCATTGGCCTGCACAGCGACGGCAACGTGCACTCACACACCGATCACCTGTATGCAATCGTGCGTCAGGCCGCGATCCAGGGTGTGACCCGCTGCCGGCTGCACATCTTGCTCGACGGTCGCGACGTGGCCGCCCGCTCTGCCCAGCTGTACATCGAGGCCACCGAAAAGGTCTTGGCTGCGATCAACGCCGATCACAACGTCGACTTCCGCATTGCATCGGGCGGTGGCCGCATGACGATCACGATGGACCGCTACGGAGCCGACTGGCCGATGGTCAAGCGAGGTTATGACTGTCACACCCACGGCATCGCCCGTGCGTTTCCAACCGCGGCCGAAGCCGTCGACACGTTCTATGCCGAAACCGACAGCGGCGACCAATATCTCGAGGCGTTTGTTGTTGCCGACGACGGCGAACCCATCGGCGCAATGGTCGACGGCGATTCGGTTCTGCTGTGGAACTTTCGTGGCGATCGCGCCATCGAGATAACCCAGGCCTACGAAGCCGACGACTTCGACAGCTTCGATCGGGGCAACCACCCCGACGTGTTTTACGCGGGCCTGCTTCAGTACGACGGTGATCTCCAAGTACCCAACGATTATCTGGTGGAGCCGCCGGCGATCGACCGCACGATGGGCGAGTACCTGGCCACCCAGGGCATGCGCTGTTTTGCCGTGAGTGAGACGCAGAAATTCGGCCACGTGACCTTCTTTTGGAACGGTAACCGATCTGGCTACCTCGACGAGACGCTTGAGACCTACGTCGAGATTCCGAGTGACAACGTGCCCTTTGACCAAGCCCCCGCCATGAAGGCCCAAGAGATAACCAACGCGACTATCGAGCTTCTCCGCTCCGGTACCTACGACTGGGGTCGCATCAACTATGCCAACGGCGACATGGTCGGCCACACCGGTGACTTGACCGCAACTATCGAGTCGATGGAAGCACTCGACGACGCACTCGCACGTTTGGTCGACGTCGTCGTCAACGAACTCGACGGGGTCGTGATCTTCACCGCCGACCACGGCAACGCCGACATCATGTTCACCGAGAAGGACGGCGTGCGATCGCCCAAGACATCGCACACGCTGAGCGCCGTGCCGTTTGCCGTGCATTGTCGAAACCCCGGCGCATATCGCCTCGTCGACGACGACAACACCGGTCTCGCGAACGTTGCCGCAACAGTCATCAGCCTGCTCGGGTTCGCGCCCCCAGCCGACTACAAACCAACCCTGATCGCCCCCGCTGATTGACACTCGAATTGTTACGTCCCCTGGGGTCGTAACAATTGATCGCTGCGGGTGCGCGCTGCGGGCTGGCCGCGGCCGGGTTCGCCGGTGACATCGATGCCGGCGGCGGTCGCGCGGGCGACGATCTCGCCTCGGCTGATGGTGAGCTCCGGCCAACCGGTGATCTCCCAGCCGTCATAGGGTGAATAGCCAGCGTTCGAGTGCATGACGGATCCGTCGACCGTGCGCACGTCGTGTGGGTTCCACACCACGATGTCAGCGTCGGAACCTGGTGCGATCGTGCCCTTGCCGGGATACATGCCGAACAGGCGGGCCGACGTGGTGCTGGTGACTTCGACGAAACGAGCCACTGATATCCGGCCGGTCGCAACACCCTCGCTCCACAACACCGGCAGCATGGTTTCGAGCTCGGCCATCCCGTGACGCAGGTTGCTGGCGGTGAGTGTGGGGTCGAGTTTCTGTTCGAGCGTCCACGGCGCGTGATCGGTACACACCGTGCTCACCGTGCCGTCGTTGATCCCCGCCCAGAGTGCGTCTCGATCGGCGTCGGTACGAAGCGGCGGCGCGCCGGCGTACTTGGCGCCGTCGCTTTCTTTGAACCGATCTTCGTTCAGGTGCAAATAGATCGGACGCGTTTCCACGTGCACCGGCAAGCCTCGGGCCCGAGCCGTGCGACATGCCTGCAGCGCCGCTTGGCTCGACAGGTGCACCACATAGGTCGTAGCGCCGGTGGTCGCGCAATAACCGACCGCCCGCTCGGTGGCGATCCGTTCGGCCTCGACGGGGCGTGCCTTGGGATAGTGACTGGCATCGGTGTGGCCGGCTTCGTCGAGGGCGTGGCCGCAACAGTGCATGATGGCAGGATCTTCGCAGTGCACGAGCACGACCGATCCCACCTCGGCTGCTGCCTGCATTGCCCGCAGATACCCATCGAGGTGACGGTCGAATCGACGAAAGGACATGAAGATCTTGATGCTGCGGTGGCCCTGCGATGCAAGCGCTTCGATCTGCGCAACGCCCTCGTCGTCGGGAACGAGCAGCACGGCGTGCTGGAAGTAATCGACGATCGCGTTGGCGTCGGCGTCGGCGTTGTCGCGTGCGAGACCGGCCGCCATCTGCTCACCTGGCTGAGGGAACGACATGTTGCCCACCGTGGTGATGCCGCCAGCGGCTGCAGCGCGGGTGCCCACTTCGAAGTCGTCGACCCATCGCCAACTGTCGGCGCCGGTGCCGGGCGCAGTGAGGTGCACGTGGGCGTCGATGCCGCCGGGCAGCACGTAGCGGTCGGTCGCATCGATCTCGGTTGCCGCGGTCATGTCACCGCCAAGTTGCACGATGACACCGTCGCGAATGCCGACATCGGTGACCGCTTCGACCCCGCCGGTGACGACGGTGCCGTTGCGAATGATCAGGTCCATGGAGCGAGCGCCGCTACTGGTGATGACGTCAGAGCGAGGTCAACAGGCTCAAGATTGCCTCGTTGACGATCTTGGGATGGGTCATGTTAGGTGCGTGGGCCGCGCCGTCGACGACAACCACCCCGCGACCATCAGCCACGGCGTCGACGAACTTCTGAGCCCGGTCGACCGTGATTGCCTGATCATCGCCACCATGGATGGCCAGCACCGGGCAGGTGATCTCACCGGCGCGTGACTGCACATCGTCGCGAGACAACAGAGCTTCGCCCGAGACCGTCAGGTCGGACTGGTCGAGATGCGAGATCCATCGTGGGATCCACTCTGCCGCCAGCTTCTCGTCGCCCAAGATCAGTCCGGACACGCCCTCGGCGACCGCCTGAACGGTTGCCGGGTCGCCACTCGTGAATCCGGCAAGCATTCCGTGGTAGCCCTCGATGGTCTCGGCGTCGTCGGTGTCGGCACACGAGTCAATGAGCACCAGCGCCTTGACTCGGTCGGGGTGCGCCAACGCAGCACGAATCGAAAGAAACCCACCTTGACTCATACCGACGAAAACCGCCTGGTCGACACCGCATGCGTCGAGGACTGCGACCGCATCGTCGGCCGAATCCCAGTACGTGAACGGTCCAGTGGCGGGCGTGTCGCCAAAGCCTCGTTCGTCCCAGCGGATGCAGCGGTAGTCGCCGGAGAAGGCTGCGACCTGCTCGTCGAACATAGTGTGATCCATCAAGAAGCCGTGGCTGAACAAGATGACTGGCCCATCACCACCACCGTCTTCGTAGCGGATCGGGGTGTCGTTCACAGTCACGGTTGCCATGGCCCGACACTAATCTCGATCTCGATGTCTCGCCCAAGCTCGTGAAGTGGTGCCTGATCTCGCCCCGCTGTGAGCGTGACCATCTTGGGGAAGTCGTCGTGAGAAGCGGCCTCAGTAGACCGCACGTTGGATGTCGTAGAACAGTTCGATCGAGCCTTCGGTGGCAAACGGCAGAATCTGCGTGAGGGAACAGCCGGCGAGGTCGTTCTCGCGATCGATCCAGAAGTAGCTGTTTGCCAGCCCGGCCCAGCTCAGTGTTCCGGCGGGGCACCCCGTCTCACCCGCTGCTTCATGAATCTGGAAGGTGATCCCCCACGACTTTGGGACGTCGGGGAACATTTCGGCATCGTTGGAGAATGGAGGCATGGCAGTCGTGAGTTCTTTGACCCGCAAGTCGCCCATGTTGTTGGTGACCATCTGCGCAACGGTCTCCGGTTCGAGCACTCGCGCACCGTCGAGCTCGCCGTCGTTGAGGATCATTCGCATGAACCGTCCGTAGTCGGTCATCGTCGAGTGAAGACCACCGCCGCCCATCTCGAACTCGGGCGCCTCGGCAGCCGGAAGATCCATGGCCACGAAACCACCGTCCGGCAGCCGGGCGTGGACCGCCGAGGCCCTGGCCAACATGTCTTCGGTGTGAGCGAATGCCGTGTCGTTCATGCCAAGCGGACCGGTGAGATGGTCGGCGAAGTACGCGCCGAGCGTCATACCAGTGACACGTTCGATCAGAATGCCAGCCCAATCGATTCCGATCCCGTACTCCCACTGCGTTCCAGGATCAAACGCCAGTGGTGTCTTGAGCGCATCGATCATGAGCGAAAACAAGGTCGGCGTTTCGGTCGCTTCGTACCAGCGCCCCATGTCGGCGTTCCAGATGTCATAGACGTAACCCGACGTATGCGTCAACAGATTGCGCAGCGTCACATCACCGACCGCAGGGCGGGTGATCGGCTGACCGTCTGCGTCAAAGCCTTCGAGCACGGTGGCCGGCTCAGCCAGTTCGGGGCAGTAGTTGCCGGCGGGTGCGTCGAGGTCGACCTTGCCTTGCTCGACCAGCTGCATCGCAGCCGCGCCCGTGATGGCCTTGGTCATCGAAAAGATGGCACCAACCGTGTCGGTGGTCATGGCAGCACCAGTGCCGATCGACCGCTCGCCCGCAGCACCCAGATACGTCATCTCGTTGCGGTTTACGATTGCGGCGACCACCCCTGGTACAGCACCTTTGGCCACTCCAGCTTCGAGAAGTTCGTCGAGTTGGTTGGTCATGTCATCCCCCACGTTGTCTTGGCGCCACCCTATGTGGCACCCCTAGTGTGATGCGAATGGCGACGTTGACCGAGCAAGGCTTCGATCCACAGGCAGCAACGCTCGCGCAGCTCATCCGCGATGCGACCCGGCATTGGGACGAACTCGACGCCGTGCACGACGGCGACGTCACGCTCACCTATCGAGAGCTCGGCGAACAGGTCGACCAAGCAGCTCGGGCGCTGGTGCAATCCGGCGTCGAGGCTGGTGACACGGTTGCGGTGTGGGCCCCGAACTGTTGGCAATGGCTCATCGCTGGTCTCGCCGTATCACGGGCTGGCGCAGTTCTCGTTCCCGTCAACACCCGGTTCAAAGGCAACGAAGCCGCGTACGTGCTCAACGCGGCCTCGGTCAGAATCATCTTCGTCGCCGACTGCTTTTTGAACACTGACTACAGCGGTTCACTTCGCAACGAAGACATTCCGACGTTGCGCGAAGTCGTCGATCTCACCAGCGGCGGCGCGACCGGCACCGTCGACTTCGAAGCCTTTCTCGCCCGGGGTGCGACCGGCACCAACGACGGAATCACCGCCACGCAAGCCGAGGTAGAACGACGGACCGATGCCGTGACACCAACCGACGTTGGCGCCATCATGTTCACCTCGGGAACCACCGGTCATCCCAAAGGCGTCCAAGTGGTCGGGGGCGCGATCATCCAGGCCTTCCATCCCTATGGCCAGGCTCTGGGTGTGGCACCCGGCGACCCGTACCTGCTCGTCAACCCGTACTTCCATGCGTTTGGCTACAACTCCGGAATCATCGTGTGCCTCATGTTTGGCGCGCTGAATCTGCCAGTCGCGATCTATGACCCGGCAACGGTGCTGGCCACGATCGAACGCGAACGGGTCGCCGTGTTTCCTGGACCGCCAGCGCTGTTTCAGGGTCTGCTCAACCATCCCGAGCTCGAGTCGTTCGACGTCTCATCGCTGCGCTCGTGCGTGACCGGTGCCGCCTCGATCCCGGTCGAGATGATCGTCGACATGGGCACTCGCTTGGGCTTCTCGACCATCGTGACCGCCTACGGCATGACCGAAACGTCGGGTATTGCCGCGTACACCAAGCCCGGTGATCCGCCGGAGTTGATCGCGTCGACATCGGGTTGTGCGCCGCCGGGGGTCGAGCTACGGGTTGTCGATGCCGAGGGGAACGACGTTGCAACCGGCGTCGAAGGCGAATTGCTGGTACGCGGCTTCCAAGTGACGCCTGGCTATCTCGATGCGCCCGAACAGACAGCCAAGGCCATCGACCCCGACGGATGGCTGCACACCGGCGACATCGCAGTGATGAACGAACTCGGCTACATCGACATCACCGACCGGATGAAGGACATGTTCATCATGGGCGGGTTCAATGCGTATCCGGCCGAGATCGAACGCTTGTTGATGGAGCACCCCGATGTGGGCATCGCTGCGGTGATCGGCGTGCCGGACGAGCGCATGGGCGAAGTCGGTGCTGCGTTCGTTGTGCTCAGCCCCGATGCCGCAGCCGATGCGACTGGGCTCATTGGGTGGTGCCGCGAGCACATGGCGAACTACAAAGTGCCGCGCCATGTCTGGTTCGTCGACGAGCTTCCGCTCACCGCATCGAACAAGGTCCGCAAACCCGACCTTCGCGAACTCGCGACTTCTCTCCTCCGCGGCGAGCAAGTCGGCTTCAATCTGTGACGATTTTTCCGCGCATAGCGCGGTGGGAACGTCACAGATGTGTCTGGCTCAATCTGTGACGATTTTCCGCGCATAGCGCGATAGGAACGCCACAGACGATCAGGGGATGAGTGAGAGTTCGAAGCGTTCGCCGCTCCAGCCGTTGACTTGATCGCGTCCCTCGATGAACACGGTGGTTGTCCCGTCGGGAATCTCGATGGTGTGCGATCGGGTGAAGGGCTGCTCGTTGGCGTGGTCGTGCGAGAGCACGCGAATGCCGAGTTCGTTGCCATCGGCATCGAGCACTCGCCAAGCATCGGCGTAACGATCGGGTGAGTCGTACTCGCTGGACAGGGTCACATCGACCCTCCACGATGCGTCGCCACTCGCCGACGCAGTGGCATCCACGACCGTCGGAAACAGGCCATCGCCGACAACCTCGTCGGTCTCAGCATCGGTGTCGATGCCCTCAGCGGTCGGCGCGGGCGAGCCGGCGACAGCTTCGTCGACCGGCACCGGGCTAGGAGCCTGGCCCGGCACGAGCGTTGGCGCCGGTATTGCGGCGGGTTGGCCGGTGGCGATGTCGGGTTGGGCCTGCGCAGTTGTCGGGGTCGACCCGCAACTGCTGACGATCAGTACTAGCGCGACGACCAGTGTGACAAAACAGACGCGAGCAGGAACCATGTTCGAAACGGTAGTGGTTAGTGTCGTGGCGGTGTCCGCGCCCACCTCCAGCCGTTTCACCTCAGATGGCACTAACCAGGGCAACTTCAACCAGGCCGACTGGGCACTGCTTGCCACCATCTCGCTGATCTGGGGATCGTCGTTCCTCTGGATCGCGATCGGACTCGATTCGTTTCATCCCGCCGTCATCGCTCTGTTTCGCATGATCTTCGGCGCAGGCGTGCTGGTGTTCGTGCCTTCGGCGCGAAACAAGATGCCTCGGTCCACCTGGCCAGCGCTGCTTGTCGTCGGCATTGCCGGCAACATGTTTCCCGCCATCTTCTTCCCCCTGGCGCAACAGCGGGTCGAATCGTCGGTTGCCGGCATGCTCAATTCGGCGGGCCCGATCCTGGTCATGGTCATGTCGATTGTGATGCTGCGCAAGGCGCCCGAGCGAGGACAAATTATTGGTCTGCTCGTCGGCTTGTGCGGCGCCATGCTGATTGCGATCTCCAACCTGGCAGGCGCCGACGCCGAACCGCTCGGTGTGCTGTTCGTGTTGTGTGCGGTCACGGGCTATTCGATCTCGAACAACTTCTTGCCACCGCTCGCGCAGGCATATGGTGGTGCGGCGGTGATGGCTCGGGCGATGGTTATCGCAACAGTGCTCTTGGCACCGTGGGGCCTCTGGGGTATCGGTCGTTCAGAGTTCGCATGGAAGCCAGCGATTGCCGTCTTCATCCTCGGCGTGTTTGGCACCGGTATTGCGCGCTCGATGTTCGCCAGCCTCAACGGACGCATCGGCGCACCGCGCAGTTCACTGGTCGGCTACCTGGTTCCCGTCGTCGCCATCGTGCTCGGCGTGGTCGTTCGTAACGAATCAGTCGGTGTCATCGAACTCATGGGCACCGCACTGATCCTGTGCGGCGCATTCCTCATCAGCCGAGGATCGCGCTAACGGATCCTCACAGTGACCTCACACTGTGTGGTGCAACCGACTACGAGGGACCGTTGACGCAGAGGCCACTCAGCAGCATTCCGGCGAGGAACGAGTCGAAATGCGGACTACCCGAGCTCTGAGGGGGCTCCGCTGTCCAGGTAAAGGCGCATGAAGGCCGAACTGGTCACCAAGGTGGTTGCCGCCTGCACCAGGCTGCTCACCACAATTGCGCCCAGCAGATTGCCGCTGTCGAAGAACTGGCCAAAGGCAATGTTGTCGACTTCGAAGCCGTCGTCGGTCGTGCTAATCGAGTCGAAGAAAGGTTCGGTATCGAGTGTTGGTCCAACGCCAGCCACTGCTGTTACCGAGGTGCCGATGATGGTGCCGGCAATTCCCACAACGAGCGTGAACAGCACAATCCGACCAAAGACACCCCAGAAGCGGCCAGTCGACACGCTGGCCGAGGCTCGGATCGGCGACACGTCGCTCGGGCCTGCAGCAAGCGCTGCGCTGAGAAACGTGAGTTTCACGATCAACCAGACGCTGCCAATCAGCAATGCCACGACCACGAGCAAACCGAGGAACGGCAAAACCAGTGACACCACGACCACCAAGGCGATCGCAAGCAACCCGGCAATCGACAACCCAACAACGATGGCGACATACTTGGGAAGACGCTTCAGTGCGTGGATGCACGCCTCGGCCACCGACGGCCCAGCCTGATGATGGGCCCGCTGCATGTACCGGTTGATGGCGATCCACCCGAACCCTTGCCATACCAGCGAGAACAATGCGATGGCGCCAACCCCAACCGCAGTATTTGCACTCCAGCCAGTGAGCTCGTCGTTGACCCAGCCAAGGTCTCCAATCACCGACCGCAGGGCGTAGAAGATCACCAGATTGCTGACCAGCGTGGTGGCCAACGCAATGGCCACCGCTCCTTGCCAGTGGCTTGCGAGACCAGAGAACGTGTTGTTCAGCCAGCTTCCGACGTCGGGAAGTTGCCCTGGATTGTGGAACTGGTTCGTCCACATCTCGCCGTCGAAGTACCGCATGCGCCCTGGCGATTGCGGATCGTCGTACCAGCCTGCTGGTGCATGCTCAGGGCCATCGCTCACGTGGCAAACATACAGGCTGGGTGCGCTCCGAGCGTCCACTGATAGAAAGATGAGATGACTGCCGTCGAAGATGACATGACCACGAACCCCCTCGGGCTGACATTCACGAATCGGTTCACGCACGACCTGCCCGCAGACAACCAGACCGACAACGTTCGCCGCCAGGTATCTGGCGCATGCTTCAGTCGGGTAGACCCGGCATCGACATCGGACCCTCGACTCGTCGCGTACTCAGCCGAGGTTGCCGAGATGCTCGGTATCACCGACGCCCAAGCGCAGTCCGACGCGTTTGTGCAGATCTTCAACGGCAACCTGGTCACCGCCGATATGGAGCCGTTCGCCATGTGTTACGGCGGTCATCAATTCGGCAATTGGGCGGGCCAGCTTGGCGACGGTCGCGCCATCGCCCTTGGCGAAGTTCTGACCCCCGACGGCGACCATCAGACCTTGCAGCTCAAGGGCGCCGGCCCCACGCCATACTCGCGTCGAGGCGACGGGTTGGCGGTCATGCGCTCGTCGGTCCGTGAGTTCTTGTGCAGCGAAGCCATGTTTCATCTTGGTGTGCCCACCACCCGAGCGCTGAGCTTGACCCTTACCGGCGACAAGGTCATGCGCGACATGTTCTACGACGGCAACCCTGCCGATGAACTCGGCGCCGTTGTCTGTCGGGTCTCACCATCGTTCTTGCGCTTTGGCAACTACCAACTGTTCCCGTCTCGAGGCGAGTTCGACGAGCTGAAGACGCTCATCGATTGGACGATCCGCACCGACTTTGCCCACCTCGTGCCCGCCGCGGACCGCGGCGATGCCTTGCCGCTGGACGCGGTGACCGAATGGTTCGCCGAGGTTGTGCGCACGACTGCCGAGATGATCGTGCACTGGATGCGCGTTGGGTTCGTGCATGGTGTGATGAATACCGACAACATGTCGATCCTTGGGCTGACCATTGATTACGGGCCCTATGGCTGGCTCGAGGGTTTCGACCCTGATTGGACACCAAACACGACCGACGCCCAAGGTCGTCGCTACCGCTACGGCAATCAGCCGTCGGTCGCCCATTGGAACCTGGTGCAACTCGCCAACGCCATCGCCCCGTTGTACGACGAAGCTGTCGAGCCCCTGCAGGCAGCCCTCGACACCTATACCGATGAGTTCGGCAATGGCTGGAATGCCATGATGGCCGAACGACTTGGTTTCGTTGGTTTCGGAGGCGACGACGACAATGCGCTGTTCGGTGAAATGGGCCGAGTGCTGCAGGTCACCGAAACCGACATGACGATCTTCCACCGCAACCTGGCGTTGGTCGATGTCGACAATGCCGACGACCTCAGCGACGCTGACCTGGTCAAGCCCGTCGCCGAAGCCTGGTACGGCCAACCTGCAGAACAAGCCGAGTCCGAGATGGCCGAGTGGCTTCGCGACTGGGCCGACCGATGCAAAGTCGACGGCCGCACCGCCGAGCAACGCAAGCTCGACATGGACGCCGTCAACCCCAAGTACGTGCTTCGCAACTGGATGGCACAACTCGCGATCGACAAGATCGACGAGCACGACGACTTCTCTGGCGTAACCGAACTGCTCGAACTCTTGCGCAATCCATACGATGAACAGCCTGAGTACCACAACGACTACTTCTCGAAGCGGCCTGAATGGGCTCGCGAACGAGCAGGATGCTCGATGTTGTCGTGTAGCTCCTAGAACTGCGGGGCGTCCACCGAACACTGGCTTGATTCATGAGTAACAAAATCATCGACGAGACCGCACGCCGGCGCACGTTCGCAATCATCTCGCACCCCGACGCTGGCAAGACCACCTTGACCGAGAAGTTTTTGCTGTATTCGGGTGTGCTCACCGCGGGGGCAGGGTCGGTCGCTGGCAAGCGCGGCGGGCGAGCCGCAGCCAGCGACTGGCAAGAGATCGAGCAGCAGCGCGGCATCTCGATCAGCTCGACCGTCATGCGCTTCCCCTATCGCGACTGCCTGTTGAACCTGCTCGACACGCCGGGCCACAAAGACTTCTCCGAAGACACGTTCCGTGTACTCGCTGCTACCGACGCGGCGATCATGGTTCTCGATGCCGCCAAGGGCATCGAGCCCCAGACTCGCCGGCTGTTCGAGGTTTGCCGCGAGCGCGACGTTCCGATCGTGACCTTTATAAACAAGTGGGATCGACCCAGCCGAGACCCGTGGGAACTGCTCGACGAGATCGAGTCTGATCTCATTCTCGAACCGACCCCGATCACGTGGCCAGTGGGCGAGGGCAGCAGCTTCGACGGCGTGATCGACCGCATACGCAACGAGTACGTGCAATTCACTCGCGTCGCTCACGGGTCAACCATCTCTCCTGAGAAGATCAGCGCTATCGACAGCGCCGAGTTGCTCGACAACGAGCTTGCGGCCGAAGCACTCGAAGGGGTCGAGCTGCTCGACGCGGTTGACCGTGTCTTCGATCGCAAGCGGTTCGAAGCTGGCGATCTCACCCCGGTCTTCTTTGGCTCTGCGCTGACCAACTTCGGCGTCGGCCGGCTACTCGACGCAGTGGTTGACCTGGTGCCGTCGCCGCCACCGCGGCTCGACATCAACGACGAACCCCGGCCGATCGACGGGCCCTTCAGCGGACACGTCTTCAAAGTCCAAGCCAATACCGACAAGAACCACCGCGACCGCATCGCATTCATGCGGGTGGCTTCGGGGCGGTTCGAACGCGGTATGACCGTCATTCACGGCCCGAGCCAACGTTCGGTCACGACCAAGTACGTGCACTCGGTGCAGGGTTCTGATCGCGAGACCGTCGACGAGGCATTCCCCGGCGACGTGATTGGCCTGGTCAACGCCAGCGGATTCCGCCCGGGCGACGCGGTTTACGTCGACGAACCCGTCGAGTGGCGGCCGATGCCTGCGTTTGCTCCGACCAACTTCATGGTTGCCCGAGCTCGTGACACCGGCAAGTTCAAGCAGTTTCGGTCCGGGGTCGCGCAACTCGACGAAGAAGGCGTCGTGCAGGTGCTGCGGGTGCCCGGCGTGGGCGACCAAGCGCCGATCTTTGCCGCAGTAGGTCCCTTGCAGTTCGAAGTGGCTCGTCACCGGCTCGAAAATGAGTTCAACGCACCGGTCGAACTCTCACCCACCAGCTGGTCGGTCGCTCGGGTCACCGATGCTGAATCCGTGCCGATGCTGGCTGGCCTACGTGGGGTAGAGATCGTCGAACGATCCGATGGCAGCTTGTGGGCCCTGTTCGAATCAGCGTTTCGGGTGCGTCAGGTATCGCAAGATAAACCCGAAGCCACGCTCGACCGTCTGATGGCCGACGAAGCCGTCGACTCCTTCGGCCGCCGCGTGTAGCAATGGCAAGGCCAATCAGTGTGGCTTCCCAGGAGAGTTCACACTGACTCCCGGGCATATCCCAGTCAGCCTCCCGGGCACATGCCGCCCAGTCAGCGGGTTCAGGTCAACTGCGAGCGGCGCTGGGCGATACGGGCCACAGTAACCAACAAGATGCCACTGACCAGCAGGAGCTGAGCAAGCAGCGACTGCAGGCTGGTGCTTGTTCCTGTCTTGGCCAACTCGGTCGGTGACTCGTCGGACGCTGCGGTCGCATCGGCATCGTCGTCGGCTTCAGCATCATCATCGGCTTCAGCATCATCGTTGCCGCCGCTCGACGCTGCCGCACCTGCTCCGACTTCGAAGTCGCATCCATCGGCCACGGCTGGGCCCTCGCCTGGCGTCGCTTCGCCTGCGGCCAGGACTACGTAGTCGCCGTCTTCGTTGACGCCAAACGCTTCGTCGTCGTCGAGTTCGGGATAGGTGCTGAATGATGCAACCACTTCACCATCGGCATTGGTGATCGTGATGGGTTCGCCTTTGGCCGCGAGCTTAAAGCTGCTGTGCAGTTCGTCGCCAGCGCCACCGCGGTCAGCCTCGTCGGCCCACAGCACGAGGTAGTCACCAGCTTCGATCGTCACATCGTCGGGGAATACCCAGCTGCCGTCTTCGTCGCTGATCTCGTATCCGGACAGGTCGATGTCTTCGTCGCTCAAGTTGACCAGTTCGATCCAGTCGCCGAACTCGCCATCGTCGTCGGCCAACGTGGTGTCGTTCTTGGCCATGAGTTCGTTGATCGCAATACAGGTGCCGACGATCTGCACGTCGGTCGCTTTGCTTCCTGCTTCGCCGCTCTCTTCGTCGTCTTTGCCTTTGTCGGGTGCTCCGCCGCTGACCGCGAACTCGCCTTGGCTGTTCCGGCTGTAGACCTGATCGTCTTCGAGCTCGGGGTACACCACGAGATCGACCGGGCAACCAGCTGCCGAACTGATCGAAACGGTTTCGCCACCCGAGCTGAGTTTGAAGCTCGAATGCAGCACAGCGTCGTCGCCACCGCGATTTTTTTCATCGGCCCAGACCAACAACTCGACGCCGGGTTCGATCACTGCGCCTTGTGGAATTATCCACGGATTGTTGTCATCAGACAGGATCCAACCACCAAGGTCGACCGGGGCGTCGGTGGTATTGAGCAGCTTCAGCCAGTCACCAAGGTCACCGTCTTCGTCGGTCAGCGTCGAAGCGTTCAGGGCCTGAATCGCCGTGATCTGCACCGAGCCGGGTGCGGCACACGCAGGCACCGACGGGGTCGCAGCAGCAATGACCACCCGGTCGCCTAGCTCGTCAAATCCAAACACCTCATTCGAGCGCAACCGGGGGTAGGTCACCTCGTCGACAATGCACTCTGAAGGCTCGGCCAGAGTGACTTGCTCGCCGCTGCTGCTGAGTCTGAAGTTGGCGTGCAACTCACCCACGGGACCCGGGTACTGCTCGTTGAAGAGGTCGCCCTTGTCGCTGGCCCAGATGATCAGCGTGCCCAGGCCATCGATGATGGTGTCGCCAGGGATGATCCAACGAGTGTTCTCGTCGCTGATCTGCCAGACGCTGAGATCGACAGGGTTCAAACCTGCGTTGTACAACTCGATGTAGTCGCTGGCGTCGCCGTCGGCATCGACAAAGTCACTGTTGTTACTGGCCACGATGCGGTTCATTCGGATTGGGCTATCCGGCGAGAAGCATGGCCCGGGTCGATACGCGAGCTGAGCGCCATTCGGCGTGAGTGGTGTTGCCAAGCCGGTCTCGAACCGGCCAAGGGTGCCCGTGCGAGTCACGCCGAAGGATTCGTTGGTATCGAGAAGTGGCACGGTGACTTCGTCGACCGGACAGCCAGCCGCATTGGACAGGCCAATCACTTCGCCTCCGCCTGCAATCTTGAAGTTGGCGTGGACCTCGCCGGCTGGGCCAGGGAACCCAGGATCAGAACGGGCGCCCTTGTCGCTAGCCCAGATCAGCAAGAACTGCTGCGGTTCGATCGCAACACCGGCTGGCAGCGTGAAGTTCGTGAACGCGTCGTTCACCGTCCAGCCGTCGAGTTCGATCGTGTCGTCGGTTGGATTGAACAGTTCGATCCAGTCACTGAAATCGCCATCGCCGTCGGTGGTCGTGCTGGCGTTGCGTGACTGCACTTCGTTGATGCGCACCGTGTTGACAGATCCCAACGACGGGCACGGCGAAGGTGTTGCTGTCGCTTCGGGTGTGCCGGTCGCACTTGGTGGAACCGGCGTCGGGGTCAGCGTCGGACCCCCAGGGGTAGGTGTTGGTCCAACGGGCGTAGGAGTCAGCGGCACGGGCGTGGCAGTCGGAGCTGCGGGCGTAGCAGTGGGAGGAGCTGGCGTGGCGGTCGGTGGAACCGGCGTCGGGGTCAGCGTCGGACCCCCAGGGGTAGGTGTTGGCCCAACGGGCGTAGGGGTCGGCGGTACTGGCGTGGCAGTCGGGGTGACCGGGGTGGGTGTCGCTGTTGGTGGCACCGGAGTTGGAGTGGGCACGCACACCGGCGCAGTCTGTCCCGGATTTAAACCGTCGGGGGTGACCGATCCGCCGGTAAAGGTCGTGTACGCGCCACCGCCATCGAGGCCGAACGATTCGTCGGCAACGCTTGGTCCTGCGTTGATGATTGCAACCAAAAGTCCATCGTTATCGATCAACAACAAATCCTCGCCTTCGGACGCCGACAGCCGAAAACTGGTGTGCAGCTCGCCGGCCGGACCGGGGAAGTCGGGGTCATCGACGTCGCCCTTGTTACTCGCCCACACGAACAACAGCTCACCCGGATCCAGCGAGGTGCCATCGGGGATCGACCATGCGTCGCTAGAGTCTCGAAGTTCCCACCCGGTCAAGTCGACAACCTCGCAGGTCGGGTTGTACAACTCGAACCAGTCTTCGAAGCTGCCTGCGCCGCCATTGTCTTGGATGGTGGTCGTGTTGGCCTGCATGACCTCGTTGAAGACGATGCTCGCCGGTCCAGGGGCCGCGGTCGGAGTCGGTGTCGGGGTTGCGGTCGGCGGAGTCACCGCACCGTTTGCAGCGCCTGGAGTCACGTCGGCCGGGGAGAAGACCACCAAGTCGCCCGCTGCGTTGCGCCCATAGGACGCATCGTCTGCGAAGTCGATGGCGTAGGTCACGGAGTCGGCAACCGCGAACGCACCATTGATGAGCGTCACCGAGTCGCCGCTTCCCCCGAGCTTGAAGTTGGCGTGTAGCTCACCCGCCGGGCCGGGGAAGCCAGCATCGGCAGGATCGCCCTTGTCGCTCGCCCAGATCAGCAGATACTCATCGGGCGCCATGGTTGTGCCCGCAGGGATGGTCCAGGAGGCACCGCTGTCGCTGATTTGCCAACCGCTGATGTCGACGGTGCTCGCCGTGACGTTGCGGAGTTCGATCCAGTCTTCGAAGTCACCATCGCCATCGGCGATCGTGTTGCTATTCCGGGCCTGAAGTTCATTGATGACGACCTGGTCAGCCTGCGCGTCGGACCCAGGCGCAGCCAACAAAGCAACCGCAAGCGCAACGAAGACAATGCCAAGTGCCCGCACTAGATTTTGAATGGTCCGGCTGCTCACACGCTCTCCCTGCAGAAGCAAACGCAATGGTAGGCCCCTTCTGGCTCGGGAACGCAGTAAAGGGTCGTTTACGCTCCCAGCGAGCATGTTCGGCTACTACCGGCTGCCCGAATTTTGACCGTCACAGCTCCTGGAGGTCGGTCAGCTAGGGCAGCCGCCCGTTCGCCAACTACCGTCTTATGTGGAGGACCTACATGACCGACACCACAGCACCAGATGACCTCGATGCATTTCGTCAGCGATGCCGCAACTTCCTCGAAGAGCACGCCAAGCCACTGAACCTCGATGCGCCGGACGGACGCAGCTCACAGTCGGTCGCCCACGCCCGAGCGTTTCAGAAGAAGCTCTTCGACGCCGATCTGGCGGGTCTGACCTACGATACCGAGTTCGGCGGCCAGGGTCTGACCAAGGCGCACGAGCTCACGTGGCGCGAAGAGTACGCCCGCTTCCCCGATTGCACCAGCGACCTCACGATCAGCCACGGCATGTGTATGCCGGTGCTAAACGACTTTGGTTCCGACGAACTCAAGCGCGAGTTCATGCCTCGCGGCATTGCTGGCCAGGACATCTGGTGTCAGATGTTCTCCGAGCCCGGCGCCGGCAGCGACGTGGCCAGCCTGCAGACCAAAGCCGAGCGCGACGGCGATCAATGGATCATCAATGGCCAAAAGGTGTGGACCACGCTGGCCCACGAAAGCGAGTACGGCATCCTGGTTGCTCGCACCAACCCCAACGTCGCCAAACACGCAGGCATCTCGATGTTCATGGTCGACATGCGAGATCCCGCGATCGAGATCCGCCCCATCCACCAGATCGACGGCGGCAGGCACTTCAACGAAGTGTTCTTTTCCGACCTGCACATCCCATCGACATGGCTACTCGGCGAGCTCAACAACGGTTGGAACCAAGCCACCGCGATGCTCATGTACGAACGGGTCGCCATCGGAACTGGGTCCAAGAGCGGCATCAACACGCCGTTCTACAACCGACTAAGCAACGAGGCCACCAAGCTTGGCCTGATCGAAGACCCGATCGTTCGCCAGAAGCTCATGAAGATCTATTCGGCCGAAACAACTAAATCCCTGGTTGCGATGCGGACCCGAGCCGAGATGAAGGCAGGAAAAGCACCCGGCCCCGGCGGTTCACTCGGCAAGTTGCACGGTTCTAACATCATGTGGGACGTGCGCGAGATGCTGCACGAATTCGTGGGCCCGCAGATGGTGGCGTGGACCCAAGGTGGCGGTGGATTCGACAGCAACGGCGAGTCGTGGAACCGCATGGCGCTGCAGTCATTCATGTCATCGATCGCCGGCGGAACCGACGAGATCCAAAAGAACATCATTGGCGACCGAGTACTTGGCCTACCCCGAGACATCTCCATCGACAAAGGCGTCCCCTTCAACGAACTAAAAGTAGGCACGCAGCATTAAACCGCTCCGCTCGGGCCGACGTTCGTCGGACACGGTTTCACATCAAGTTGGTGCGGCTCGTCCCTCGCTCGCGTCCCGCTCGTCCCTCGCTCCTACGCTGGTCCCTGCTGCACCGCTCCGCTCGGGCCGACGTTCGTCGGACACGGTTTCACATCAAGTTGGTGCGGCTCGTCCCTCGCTCGCGTCCC